>PVMK01115411.1_pt1 | contig 76315 bp, 68 predicted proteins | sample 1853481 | NCBI WGS metagenome assembly PVMK01 (sample SAMN08533507, study PRJNA380276) | Marine sediment metagenome, whole genome shotgun sequencing project.
AAGAATTATTGGACAATCAGAACAGCCGCCAGGCCTTACTCAATTCTTTTGCTCAGGTAAGGATGCGCTTGCTCATGGATCCTCTTCTGCTCGAGAGAGGTTTTGAAAAATTCCTTCTCGTAACTCCGGATGGACTGGTTCTGGCCGAAGACCAAGATACGCTTGTCGGCTCATCGATTGGGGATGACCTGCCCCCTGGGTTCTTGGCAAGGGCCACCCAAGGACCTCAATACGTGACTTTTAGTTTGCCGCAAGATTCCAATACCAACGGGCAGCAAGATTCTTCGATGTTGGTCGGGGCTGCCGTTCGGGATCCCGATGGTATTCCAGGCTGCGTGTTACTCTTTAGCATAGATCCCAAAAAAGAATTTACCGAAATATTGCAGCGTGGTCGCATGGGGGAGTCAGGTGAAAGCTATGCATTTAATCGTGCTGGTCAGCTAGTTAGCGAAAGCCGTTTTGATGACCAACTGCGCGAGATCGGTCTGATAGCTTCTGATCAACGGGCCATTCTAAACATCGAGGTCCGTGACCCAGGTGGCAATCTTGTCGAGGGTTTTCAGACAGACACGCCCCCTGATGAGCTACCACTCACCTTCATGGCCAGCCAAGCTACTGCTGGAAATTTGGGTCTAGATCTCGATGGTTATAATGACTATCGTGGCGTTCCAGTTATTGGTGCCTGGACCTGGGACGAAGCCAATGGATTTGGCATTACCACTGAAATAGATGTGGCCGAAGCCTATGCGACGCTCAGACAAAGTCGAAATCTGGCAATTGGAGCTACTGGCATAACGATTGTCCTGATAGCCTCACTTACCGGCCTGTTCGCCTGGAACCGCGTTCGAATGGCAGCGACCCAAGATGAATTGCAGGAGTTAATCGTTAATTTAGACGCCTCCAATCGTCGAACAGAAGCTGCCAATCAAGCTATCTCAGCCATGGCTACTGAACTCGAAACTGACTCGGTTTTACAAACCATATGTACAGAGTTAGCTCAGGCGCTCAAACTACCACGGGTTGATTTAGCCCTGACGGACGAGTCAGGAACCTTCATGACCATAGCCAGCGAATACGTTGAAAAGGGTTTGTCACCGGCCATAGGTGGATCAATTCCCATAGATTTGAAAACAAATCCCTACGATCAAAAAGTAATCTGGGAAAAAGAGTCCCTTGTTATTCCAGATATTCGTTCGGATCCAATTCTATCGGGCTTCCATGATTCCTCCACGACACGCGAGTCTGTATCGTTGATGGTCGTACCGTTGATCGTCAAGGATCAAACGATTGGCGCCCTTGGCTTGCATACCACCGAGCCTTACGTATTCTCTCCCGAAGAGATCGAACTGGCCCAAAATGTGGCCGTGGTCGCCGGTCAAGCTATCGAACGGGCCAATCTATATGAGACACTTGAAGAGGAATTGGAGGAGCGCAAACGCACGGCAATAGCGCTTGAGGAAGCAAAAGTCGCGGCCGAGTCAGCGAACCGGGCCAAAAGCGCCTTCCTGGCCAACATGAGCCACGAGCTGCGTACTCCCATGAATGCCATCATTGGCTACAGTGAGATGTTAGCTGAAGACGCCGATGATGAAGGGTATTATGAGTTGATCCCCGATTTGGAAAAAATTAATTCGGCCGGACATCATCTCCTAGAGTTGATCAGTGATGTGCTCGACCTGTCTAAGATCGAAGCCGGACGAATGGAACTCTATCTAGAGCGTTTTGAGTTGCAGCAGATGTTGGATGAGACAGTCGCCACCGTCACTCCTGTCGTGGTAAAGAATAACAATGTAATGGTCACAAATTTCGCCGAAAATCTGGGAACCAGTTACGCGGACCTCATCAAATTACGGCAATCTTTGGTCAATCTTTTATCCAACGCCGCTAAGTTTACAAGTAACGGGACAGTTACTCTGGCGGCTAAAAGAGAGAAGCGAGGCGAAATTGATTGGATTGTCATTGCAGTAAGTGACACGGGAATTGGCATAGCCAAGGAAAATTTTGCTAGGGTCTTTGAGGAGTTTTCCCAAGCTGATGAATCCACCACACGAAACTATGGAGGAACTGGATTAGGCTTGCCCATCAGTCGTCGATTCTGCCGTATGATGGGTGGTGACATCACATTGGAGAGCGAACCGGGTAAAGGCTCAACTTTTACCGTTGAACTTCCGGCCGAAGTTAAAACCGACCTTCTTGACCCGAGCTCAGATAGAGAGGGCGTTGACGAAGCACGCATTATCTCAGGCATCGAAAATCCAATTCTCATAATCGATGATGATCCAGCAGCACAAGAACTTCTACTTAGAACATTTGAGATCGATGGTTACGCGGTTGTTACGGCCTCGACGGGTCAAGAAGGCCTGGAATTAGCCCGCAGTTTGAACCCTTCAGTTATTACCCTAGATGTTATGATGCCGGGGATGGATGGTTGGTCAGTGTTGCGCGAATTAAAAGCTGATCCAAAATTAAAGCATATCCCAGTTATCATGATTTCGCTTGTTGCCGATAAGGAAATTGGTTATGCCCTTGGCGCAGTAGAAGTCCTTACGAAGCCTGTCGATCGCACTCAATTATTAGAGATTGTAAGTCAGTACTCGATTTCAAGTGGAAGCGGTTTGGTATTGATCGTTGAAGACGATGAGCCAACGCGCGCCCTTATTAGCAAGTCACTCGATCAAGCCGGCTGGGTCGTGGCCGAAGCAGCAAATGGCGTTGAGGGAATCGAGCAGGTTTCCAAACAAAAGCCAGATCTAATCTTATTGGATTTGATGATGCCAGTAATGGATGGATTTGAATTCGTTGAATCATTACGAGCCGATGAGACGAACCGAAGCATTCCAATCATCGTGATTTCAGCCAAAGATTTAAACGAAAAAGATCGCCAGCAGTTAGTTGGTGGTGTGGAGCATATAATTGACAAGAACTCCTATACTCAAGACGATCTGTTACAGCAGGTACGTTCCTTAGTATCCCAACATAAGGCTGATGACAATAAGGGCTCGCATAGGCTATAGTGAAATACCGGCGACGCTGGCAGAACAATTCTTAGGATAGCAAAAAGAGCTTCAACTTGAACAGATCCAAGTAACCATAATTTCCATTGTAGGTGACAAAGATATCGTGTACACTCTGGGAACTGTAGAGTCGTTAACAAAACCAGTAGACCACGAGTCAATGATGCAGTTAGCCCTCGGGAATGCCGATCCTCAGATTACGGGTCACGTACTCCTCGTTGAAGAACATGCGCCAACACGGAATCTTCTGGAACATAATATAAATAAATCCATCTAATTCGTAACGAAGGTTGAAATTGGCGCTTTCCCACTCGAGTTGAATTGAATAGCAAACCTGACAATCCTATCAGATTAGGCGATGTTGACTATGAACGGATTTTTTCCAGGGGCGCTTGCTACTAAGCAAAAATTTTTGACTGTTAGGCAGTTTGATTACCAAATATACTCTTGTGAGGCAATCATATTTCAAAGCATTCAAGCAAAATTGGTTTTCCATATGAATACTTTGGTTAAGAATTTCGGAGATATCTATGGATAAAGCAAAGTACCAAAATCTGACATCTATGTTGGCTCTCGTTTTAAGGGCGCTACAAGGTTCAGATTTGGATAAGGCCATTGACTTAGCGAAACAAAAAGCTGAAAATGGCGAGTTTGTTGGAGCTCAATTGGATATGTCGGCGATGGATCTGACTGGACTAGACTTGTCGGAAACCGATCTGCGTGGAGTGAATTTGCATATGGCAACATTAAGTGATGCAGATTTGACTGAAGCGTTATTAAGTGGTGCTAACTTGTCTTCCGCCGATCTTAGCGGCAGCAATTTGACCGAAGCCCATTTAAATGGGGCAAACCTGGCCGATGCAGACCTAAGCGGATGTGAGCTGTTTTCGGCCAATTTGGCTGGAGCCAGATTAGAACGAGCAAATCTTGATGATGCAATTCTCGACGGCGCTGATTTAAATGATGCCCACTTATTTCACGTCAGGTTCAATGACAATACACGTTGGCCGGATGGCTTTGACCCCACCGATGTCTAAACTATTCGAACATAGAGGCTTGAGGTTATCGTGGCCGATAACGTTGAGAATGAGGTAAATTTGTATGATAAGAATCCTGCTGGTGGAAGATAATGAGATGAATCGAGATATGTTATCACGCCGCCTTATCAAGAAAGGCTTTGATGTAAGTATTGCCGTGGATGGCCAGCAAGGTGTTGATATGGCGACGGCCGATTTACCAGATCTAATTCTGTTGGATATGAGCTTGCCGGTAATGGATGGTTGGACCGCCGCAGGGCATCTTAAAGGGGACTCTTCAACCAAGGACATACCGATAATTGCCTTGACTGCTCATGCCATGGCTGGCGATCGCGAGAAAGCACTGGAAGCTGGCTGTGATGATTACGATACCAAGCCGATCGAGTTCAAGAGGCTACTGGGAAAAATCCGTTCTTTCACAGATTAAATTAGGGATGAAAAAACAGTTCATCTCTCGATAATGGCCCACTTAGAATCCCAAGGATATTGTTTGCCGAACGATGGAAAAATATTACCGACGAAGAAGAAATTGAACTTGGAGAAGGAAAGCGCTTGAGGTCAAAGCATGCCAGCGAAAATAAAGTGCTGAACCTTCTCGCCGAAGGCCTTCATTGGTTTGAAGTAGGATTAGCAGCCCTAAGTATAATCTTCGTTGCCCTGGGTGTATTGTTCTTGTTCAACGAGTTGCTTCACTTTCGTGATATCCTTGAGCAAACAACGCTTCACACGAGTTTTGAAGAAGTTCTAGCAGACATCTTGTTGCTTGTCGTAGGCATCGAGCTCGCCCTTATGCTTGTACGTCGCACACCCGGAGCACTGATCGAAGTGATGTTCTTTGTAGTTGCCCGTAAGATGCTAATCAAAGCCGATACTTTTTGGGATTTGATTCTAGGGGTCGCTGCCTTGGCAGGCCTTTTTGCCATACGTCGTTTCCTGGATTACAGTCCTCCCAGCCAAAGACGCCTGTCCGGACCCAGCAAACAAGAAGAACTTTCACCAAAACCTTAGATTCTATCATACAATTGATCAACGATAGTCGTCATTTGTTATCATCAGTGAAGCTAATTTTCGTCCATTTTTCTGAAAATGTGCCTCCTTACGTGATTTTTGGATTAAAACGCTTGAACTAATAAAGACAGGAGTCGAAACATGTCGGAATTTACACAAAGAGATATCTATCTTCTTATCAACTTGAGCAATGGCCCCCTCTGGCTGGCCAGGGCCAATTTGGAAGGTGCTCATTTGCTAGAAGTGAATTTAGAGGGAGCCAATCTGGAGAGCGCGAATTTAAGGGCTGCAGAATTAACGGGAGCCAACTTATCAGGTGCCAACTTGGACAAGGCAAATCTTGCCGGAGCCAATTTAAGAGGGGCCAATCTAGAGGGGGCTAAGCTAATCGGAGCTCAATTGAATGGTGCTAATCTGATGGGGGCCAAGCTAGAGGGAGTTGCCTTAGGAAACGCCCATTACAATACGAAAACAAAGTGGCCAAAGGGCTACGATCCCGAGCAATCTGGTGCTTTTTTTGTTGACGTTGATGAATGGTCATGATTCATTTGGAAATTTAATCCAAGCCGTTGCGATTGATTGGCGACGTCTCAGGACAGGAAGGCATTTTTTTGCTTCAGACTTGGTATTTGACCCTATAAGGTTGCTTCAATTAAACGAATTTAGCCTGAAAGAGTCACGCGGTTGGCCTAATTGCCTGGCAGTCGCGCTTGATAATCTCTTACTTCACGACGATAGCTTGTTTCTAGTTCGTGCCAATACACCTTTAGCGTATCAAATCCAGGCTCATAGGCCATCGGCTCACTAATCTCTTGAACATATTTAGCAATCTGGGCCCATTGCTTAGTGATAGCTAATTCTTCATCATCCTTAGGACTCGCTATGGGGGCCACCTTTTCTAGAACCGTCAAAAAATCGAGAAGCATATCTTCATTTATCTGAATTAAAGGCATTGTCTGATACCACCTGTGAACTTATTTTTCCCTGAAGTGAAGATGACCATTTTACTCCGGAAGAATCGATAGTTACAAACAATAGGACAACTGGATCTCACCTTTTCTCTTCTAGGTTTCCATTTGGGCATGAAGCAGCATTATAAATACCAGAGCTAGGTCAAAAATCTCTTTATATTTACACATATTCCAGAGTATATTTTGCTTGGCAAAGATGTTGCCAATGGTATAATTGAGTTGTTGGGGAAGTGTCGGAATTGGCAGACGAGCATGACTTAGGATCATGTGCCGCAAGGCGTGCGGGTTCAAGTCCCGCCTTCCCCATATCGAGGCGTTGCCAAAGCGACCGACGCTACTATGGCACCGGATCAGGCTAGGTAACGCTTTTTGGTTGCCCAACGCGCACGATTAGCACGGGATGGATATTGCCTCGCGCATTTCCTAGAGATAATCTAGGCCTGGATCGCGGCGGAGCCACCAAATGACTATAACAGCATGAATTGTGAGGATAGATTGTGACGTTAACGATACATACAGAGGAAGATTCCCAGCGCCAGCTAAAATTGAAGGTCGAGGTACCGGAAGATAGGGTGCAGGCGCAGATGCGTCGAACAGCACGCCAGCTGGGAAAGAAGATCAACATCCCGGGATTCCGCCGTGGAAAGGTACCTTATAGTGTAATAGTCAATCGATTTGGCGAGTCAGCTGTTAGGGCGGATGCTGTCGAAGAGATGCTTGAATCGTTATTGGTCGAAGCTTTAGACGAGATAGAAGAAACAGCCTATCGTCAGCCCACCCTCGATGATATGGAGATAGACCCCCTCGTACTGGAGATCACTGTTCCTTTGGAACCGGCCATTACGCTGGGTGACTACCGAGCGCTTCGCAGGGAGATTACGCCGGTTGAGGTAACAGATGAGGCTCTTGAGGAGGCAGTGGAACATATTCGCAGTCATCATCAAATACTTGAACAGGTAGATAGGCCAGCCGAAGAAGGTGATATGGTTACCCTTACCGGCGAGGGCAAGCTCATTGACGATTCGCAGTCATCATCAAATACTTGAACAGGTAGATAGGCCAGCCGAAGAAGGTGATATGGTTACCCTTACCGGCGAGGGCAAGCTCATTGACGATGATGAAGATGTGATTTGGAGAGAAGAAGATTCGGAACTTGTTCTGGACTCAAAACGCCTTTTTGTCGACTTGCCCTTTGTAGAGAACGTCGCGGGCATGTCTGTTGGTGACGAAAAAGAGTTTACGATTGCCTTTCCTGAAGATTATGAAGAGGAAGAATTGTCAGAGAAAGAAGCAAGCTTCAAGGTCTCATTGATAAATGTTCAAAGTCGTGAACTCCCCGAGCTTAATGACGAACTCGCTAAAGAAGAAGGCCAATATGAGACGGTTGAAGAATTGATGGAGGGGCTAGAGAAAGAACTTTTTGAACAGGCCGAACGACAGGCAAAATCAGAATTGTTAGATGAAGTATTAGACGAAATGATTTCCGAGGCCGAGATCGTCTATCCTCCAGTTCTCGTGGAGGCAGAACTAAACGATACGCTTGAGAATATGAAAGAACAAGTCACTCGTTCTGGTTGGCAGTGGGATGACTATCTAAAACTGCAGAGTGAAACAGAAGAATCTCTAAAAGAACAGTGGCAGGAAAACGCTGTTGAGCGTGTACGTAGAGGATTGATATTGCGGCAGTTTGTGGAAGAAGAGCAGCTTACGGTTGACTCGGCCGATATTGATTCGGCGGTGGACAAGCGCCTTGGTCAATTTGGAGACAATGAAGAACTCCAAGAACAATTACGTTCTGTATTTACTCAGGGTCAAGGCTTAGAAGCGATGAGCAATGACATTCTGATGGAAAAAGTGCAGGAGCGTATTGAAGAAATCGTGAGTGGAAACGCACCCGATCTAGAAGCGCTCGATAGAAATGCGTTAGAAACGACCGAAGAAGAGGAATAAATCCAGACAATTGGCCTTCTGTAGGCTAAAATATGTCCTCTGCTGACCATGATCTATGGGTTCAGCAGATTACCTGTAAAGTATGCCGCCAGTAACAGGCTAGTACAAGGAGAAAGTATATGAACATTCCAACTTCGCTGATTCCAATGGTGATTGAGACGAGCGGACGAGGCGAGCGAGCCTATGATATCTATTCTTTGCTTCTGAAGGAGCGAATCGTCGTTTTAGGAACACCAATCACCGATCAAATTTCGAACCTGATCGTTGCTCAGCTACTCTATTTGGCCCGCGAGGATCCGACAAAGCCAATCCGCCTATACATCAACTCGCCTGGCGGTCAGGTTTATTCCGGAATGGCCATCTATGATACGATGCAGCAAATTGAGTGCCCGGTATCAACAGTTGCCTTAGGATTTACAGCCAGCTTTGGTACAGTTTTGTTGACCGCCGGTACCAAGGGTATGCGTTACGCCTTGCCAAACGCGACCATTCACATGCATCAGCCCCTCGGCGGCGCTCAAGGCCAGGCATCTGACATCGCCATTCAAGCCAATGAGATCCTGCGATTAAGAAAGTCGCTTAATGAGATCATCAGTCTTCACACCGGCCAATCCGTCGAAAAAATTGAAGGTGATACCGATCGGGACATCTTCCTAACGGCCGAAGAAGCTAAAGAATACGGGTTGGTTGACGAGGTGTTGATCAATAAAAAAAATGAGAGCCAAGACGAAAGCGAGGACGAATCGTAAAACCAACCAGTGAGAAATAATTTACGATTGCAAAAGCAGATGAAGTTGACAAAGAGGATTGGCATAACCAATCCTCTTTTTTTATGATCCATGGCGAAAATGGAGCCTCGCTCAAAAACGCTAAATTTGCCCTAGGTTCATCGCTTGTCTATAATCTGCTGCACATGCACTGTAAGTTTTGGTCCAGTAGAGGTACATGGGAATGTGCAGCAGAGTTTAGGTTGCCCGAATTCTCATGCCAGATGCGATGGGGGTGTCTATGAACCACAGAAGCCAGAAGTCGGCTAAGCGCACGACGATCGGTCTGTTGGCGTTGGTCCTGGCCTTCGTCGTGATCATAACCATCGGCGTTACAACGGCCGCTGCCGGTAATCGGCAACAAGTCGCCATGTTTCAGACAACACCTGTAATTGGCTATTCTCAAGCCAATTACGAGGTTACTGAAGGTAATCGAGCCACCATAACGGTGCAAATCAGCCCTTCCCCCACTGTAACAGCCACAGTTGACTATGAAACTAGAGACGGCACGGCCAGGGCCGGGATTGATTATACGAGCGCCTCGGGCGTCTTGGTTTTTATACCGGGTTCAACATCGCAAACTTTTCAAGTACAGACTCGTACCCGCAGCACGTTCGTCGGAGACCGATCCGTGATCTTGCGTCTTAGTAATGCTTCGTCGAATGCTATCTTGGATGCCAGCAAAGATGTTTCCGTGTTGACGATCTTGGAAGATCAGGCACCCACATCCACCCCGCAAACACCCACTCCGATCTTTGTAGATAGGTATGAACCCAATAATACACTTGAAACAGCGTTTCCTACGTCCGCCGATGCCACCGCCTTATGTGACATCACCCTTTGGCCGACGGGCGATGTCGACTGGTTCCGCTTCGCAGCCAAAGCTGGTCGAGCCTACGAACTACTAACCTCCAATCTTGACCCAGGGCTCGATACTGTACTCTCATTATACGGTACGACCGGCAATCTGATCGCCAGCAACGACGATTTCGAGTTTGGCAATCTAGGTTCTAAGGTCGTCTTTACGGCCAACCAAAATGGCAATTTCTTTGCTCAGATTGTCAATAAAGGGGGCAGTGATCCGGCTAATAAGACCTATTGTTTCGAAGTTAATCAAATTCAGGGAACAGCCACGCCAACCCCGCTACCTTCGACGACGGTTGTTCCTGGTGCTGATATCTGCGAATATAATGGAGATTTCGATTCGGCCTGCCTCATAGGCGCCGGAGACACCTTTGACATGAATTTTGTGCCCATTTGGCCTGAGGGACCAGATAATGATTTTTATCGAGTTTGGGTGAAACCAGGTCTCTTATACACTTGCGAAACGTTTAATCTCTCCAGTGTCAATGACACTAACATGATTCTGTACGATCAGAACCGGAACGGCCTTGGGGGCAATGACGACAAAGCTCATGGAGATTTTGGCAGCGAAGTGAGTTACTTTTCAACCTATACTGGCTGGCTATTTATCCTAGTTGGGCCCGTCGCACCTCCAGAATACGCTCTTTCGTTCTTATACACCTATAGTCTAAGGTGTAACGAAACTGTGGCTACGCCAACTGCAACGCCGTTTCCTACCCGGCCGCCTTCTAGCGGTGGTGTTGTTCCCCTGCCGCCCACTGCCACACGTACGCCCATTGGGACAGCAACAGTGTCGGCGACACCCTTTTCAGCCGTCACAGTCGTAGCAGCCTCACCAACCTCAACGCCCAATATACAGGTGATGCCCTTGCCTACGGCGACGCCGTTCGCCGTAAGCGGTCGTGAAATCAGCTTCAATCTAACCGTCTACTACGACGCCAATTTGAACTTTACACCTGATTTAACTGAGGGCGTTGAAGACGTAGGTGTCGCTATTCACGATGCTGCAACCAATGAATTATTGGCCTTCGGTTACACTGGTGAAAACGGCGCTGTTCGTTTCAGCGCGTTAGCCGTCTCTGGCACCATCCGGATATCAATCCCGTTCTTACAATTCGATCAGGTCGCCACCGGTAATTCTGATGTCCTGATCCGTGTTGCCCCCATCTTAAATTAGACAGAGCATATTTCTAGCCTATCAGGAGATATTTGGTGGCTGACGCTCCCGAGGACACAAAAATAAACTCAGCATCTGCAGAAGAGGCTAACGATCAGGGTGGTCGCCTGAATTCGTTGCTTTCACAACGGGGTCCATTGGTCATTGCCTTAGTGGCCGCTGCCTCCGGACTCATACTAATTTGTTTATTTGTGTTTCTATTAATCCGATCGGATGAATCCTCAGATCCCACACCCACACCCGAGATCGTTGATTCAGGTGGACTTAATACAGATCGTTTCCCCTATCAGGCTATCAGTGATTCTGGTGCGATTAGCGTTACAATGGAAACCCCGATATTCCTGGACGTATCGGGCGAACAATTCACAGTTCAGGCTGAAGTTTTGCCCGAATCTGGTCCTTGGTTTCCTCCACTCATAAATGAAACCACGGTAGCTTGGCCATACGGGACCGTGATCAATTATATCTTTGGCCTCGATGATACAAATCAAAACCAGGAATTGCTTCAGAATTTAGAGGTGGGCCAAGAAATCGTACTGACGACACGCAGTGGTAATACTGCAAAATTTGTTGTTAGCAGTAGAAACGAAATCGCCAGTGACAATTTGGATATTTTTGCCCAGCGATCGCCGGGTATAACATTGCTAATAATTGAGGAAGATCCGAACGAAAGTCGACTTGTAGTACACGGCAGGTATGTTCAGTCAGATATACAACAAGATAGCCAAGCTGGGCGGGTCGTGGAGATGGGTGATACAGCTCAGTTAGAAAGCCTGCAATTTACTGTCACAGGAGCCGGCGCACAATATGATCGACCTGAAGCGCCACCTGGTTTTGCCTTTTATCTGGTTGATTTTCAGGTACAAAACGTTGGAACTGCGCCCTTCGATACCCGATCCTTGACCATGGTCTTGGCTGATGACGTGGGTAATTTGTACGCTCTAAATCCCACCTCCAGCCAATTGGGAAATAATCCCGCACTTAACAGCAGCGTCTCTCCAGGGCAAACAATTGTGGCCACATCTGGCTACCAGATCCCCGCCGGACTAGTCAGTGCACTCTTACGTTGGCAGGTCGCCCTGGCCGGCACAAATAGCTCAATCCAGATCAACATCCCCTTTCAGGATATATCTGCCACCGACACACAGTCTATCGTAGAAGTCCAGGATGTCAGCATAACGCCAGATGGCAATGGCGTGCTATTTGTTGGTCAGGTATCAAATGCAGGGCTGCAACCTATCGTAATTGGAGTAGAAAGCGTTTCCTTAGTTAGTTCGATCGGTACTGTGCACCAGATATTGTCCACGAATCCCGCCTTTTCCTGGACTGTTCCCGCAGGACAAACGTTGCTCTACGGTGTAACTTTCCAGAGACCGAATTCCTCTGACGCAATTTTTACGCTGCTCAATCAATCATTTCAAATAACTGGACTTCGCTAACCCTAACCTAAAGCCCAGTCATATCTAGGTTGCTGTATATTAATGGCATACTGCATGGGCATTTGCTAAGCCCCAGAATATTATTGGCTGAAAAATAGCTGTCGGAACAGGGGTTTGTTCGAGTAATTCCGAGATTCAATTGTATGCCTGTATCCAAGAATTTTCCCAGGTTCGCCTAATTGTCGCGCGCGCCGTTAGGTAATAAGAGTTCCAACGAAGAAGTTTCACGAGTACCACGGCTCGTGTGATAGAGCAACAAACCCGCAATAATCATGATTAGACCAACGATAAGCCCCCCCAGTTGAAGCGGACCCACATGCGGCCGAATGAATTCCGGGCCTACGTGGGTGCCAATGCCTATAAGATCAGCCCAGCCAGTGGTAAAAGCAAATACTAGACCAGTTGCCCCGAGGCGAATTCCTATATCAGCCTGCAACGAACGGGGTGCATCAGCCGGCCGTAGGCTGTGTATTCGTAAGTATCCGGCAAAGGTCAAGCAGGTCAGACCTACTAACAACTGCAGCATCTGGACCATCCCAAATCCTGGGGTCAAATCCAAGCCCAATACTTCGGCTCCCAAGGCGACAGCACTCAAACCGAGACCAATGGCAAACAGGACAATACTTAATATCCCTTCTATTTGAGTGGCAAAATCTTTGTTCATTCTCGGCCTCGCTAACTTTCCTCTGACCGGCGTTCCAATTAGCCTGTCGCTGGGCTCATTAAGAACTTCGCCAGCTTTTTGCATATATGCTGCCGACTTCAAATCTTCAGGCAAATTCCAGTTCAAATTATCGTATTAAAGACGCTCCTGCAATCGACAATTGCCTGAGTAATCAACAATATTAATGAACATCTATCTTGAAAAGATGAACTGTTAATTGCCTTATATTGTATACGCAAAAACGCCACGAGCATCCTCGTGGCGCCAAAACCCAATTTCTGTCGGGGCAGCGGGATTTGAACCCACGACCTCTTCAACCCCATTGAAGCGCGCTACCAAACTGCGCCATGCCCCGAATCGATTGGCATTGTAGCAGAGTGCGGAAGCCAGCGCAACTGGCCATCTCGACTATTTACCTCTTTCTGTTTCTCAATAGGGAGAATCCATTTGGGCCAATTTTCAAATACCATCAGGCTTGAATTAGGCCGTTAATTGTTCAGCATATACTGCCAACAGGGCAAGTAGTCCCAATACAAGATCGTAGCCCACGTGGATAAATATCGCCAGGGTATTGCTGAAATAACGCCGTACGAGGCCCAGTACCAAGGCCAGGAAAATGACAAAAAGCAAGATCGGTGTAAATCCATATTGAACATGAACCAGTCCGAACAAAACGGCCGTAAATCCAAGTCCTAAAACGGGTTGTAAAGCACCACGAAAGAGTAATTCTTCGCCCACACCGGCCGCGATGGCCAATATTATCCATTCCCATACTGTATCAATGTCTGAAAGTAACAGCGTGTTAACATCATTCAGTAGTTCAGCTTGATCCTCGAAAAACAAGGCCCAAACAAGCCCGGCCATTGCCTGAAGCACCACCAAGATAAAGATCAAAGCTATTCCCCAAACTAGGTGAATTGGCTCCGGCCTGGTCAGACCCAGCCTCTGGTTGACTTCATGACCGCTTCGACGAATCAACAACCCAACCCCTAGAATGGCTATTACGGCAAAGAGTAGCTCCGATAGAACAAAGAAGGCTATAGATGTCGGCGCAACATCCTGGGCTAATCCGTCAAGTCCCCCTTGGCTGAGCGTCAATGCACTTTGTCCTACCAGATAGCCTGAAAAGAGAAGGGCCAAAGTGTGAACTGGAGAATCGGGATCTAGCGGCATTATCTTGGCCAGAGTCAGGCGTATTGGACGTAAGGTTACGGCTAAACACCAAATGGCCATAAGGAAAATTGCCAGGCCAAATAAGCGCACATTATCGAGATCCGAACCAATCGTTGCCAGGAAATCGTCAAACACTGATTCTGGCGCCAAAAGCATCAGCAAACCAATCAGAAACAATGGCAGATTAAGCAACAACAATAGCCAACTAAAGGCATTCTGTTCCCGCATTCTATCTCTTACGACCAGAATGTTGGCCAGCATGATCAGTGTTATCGTAATAATCCCTATAGCTAAGAGGTCCATCTGTTCACATCCTATCAAAGGCAACAAAGCAACAAGTATAATCGATCTTTGTCAGGTGAACATTCTCGCTTTCAATCAGGGTACCCTGACGATTTATGGAACAAGGCAAGTCTTTATACGATAGGGCAACCGTGAATATATTTCCCAAATAAAGCATGAAGTATTGCCCATCAGCAAACGGCGCAATACAATCGAACACATGGGCGAAGATAATCTGGATAGGCTTCGGCGCCTTGGCGTAATAAAGGGCGCCCGGGATCTTAAACCAGCTCAACCAAATACGGCCGGTATCACCCGTCACCAATATTCCGAGTCGGCTTCAGGCAGCATGTCCGATTCTGAGGATGATAGGCCGGAACTTGAATTATTACTTCCTGGAGGACAGGTCGTCCAGAATGAAATGGGGAGCTGCTTTGTTCTCGATCATGTTTATCCTGTTTCGTTTCGCCACGGGAGTCACGAAATCGGAGATATAATCGGATTATCAGCAGAAACCATCGCCGGATCAAGCCAAGATGTCAGATTGCTTGAGCTAAAGATTGAAGATTTCCTGTTCTTAGATACAGAAACCACAGGCCTGACTGGAGCAGGGACAATTGCCTTCTTAGTTGGTGTAGCCTTTTTCGAGAAAGATTCAACTGGCAATAACGTTTATGTGGTCAGACAGTATTTCCTGCGTGACCATGGTGATGAAGCGGCGATGTTGCATCTACTAGCCCAATTATTAGCCACGAAAGCCGGATTGATCACATTTAACGGCCGTTCATTTGACGTGCCTTTACTCGACACACGCTATCTAATGAACCGCCTGGACGATGTCGTCGGTGACCTGCTGGGAAGCCCTCATATTGATTTACTTCAACCGGCTCGTCGTTTATGGAGGAGGCGATTGGGATCATGTTCTCTAGGCTCGCTAGAAAAGCAACTCCTGGGAGTAAATCGTGGCCATGAAGATGTGCCTGGATGGGTAATCCCAGGGATGTACATGGATTATTTACGTTCCGGTGATGCTCGTGAACTGGTCCGGGTCTTTTATCATAATAAGATAGATATGCTATCGATGGTTACGCTGGCAACAAAAATCGCTCAGCTAATTGGGCAGCCCGATCATGCCGAACATCCTCTAGATTTGTTCAGTCTGGCTCATTGGCAGAATAGCCAGGGTCGTATTACCGATGCGGAACGAAATCTTCGCTTGGTGGCCGGCCAAGATCTTCCCCTAGAACTATTTCACCTATCATTGTATGAGCTAAGCATGTTGCTGAAACGAAACGATCGACGGGACGAAGCGGTGGATTTGTGGCAGCAAATTGCTGTCACATCCTTTGACGACATATCAGCTCATATAGAGCTGGCTAAACATTACGAATGGCATAAACTAGATCTAGAAAAAGCCCAGCAATGGACCCAGGATGCTGTCAGCCTGGCAAATCGTTGGCAACCAACTGATGCCGAAATAGTCTTATCCGAACTTCAACATCGACTTGCCAGGCTGGAACGAAAGCTGGGCCGACAATAACAAGATCCACGTGTCATCAACTCAGCCTACCGGCCGCTACCCAATTAAACGACTACTTCGGGTGCTCAGCCCGCTGCTCTTGCTTCTTCTCGGTTGCCAATTATCAGAAAGCGATCCTCTGCCAACATTGGTTCCCACCGCCTACTTCATCAACCCAACTCCAATTTCCACAGCAGAGCCCGTTCCTCCAACCTACACTGTCAGTGCCCAAACCGATATTGCCCAATCCGGCGTTTTTGCTCGTGCCGCAACATCGACCCCCATGCCATCCCCCAGCCCATTTGCTTCACCAACAGCTATCGTTTATCCCGGCAGGTATCCACAAACGGTCAATGCGCCTTATCTTGATGTGCCACCTTCCGTTGTCGATTGTAATGGTCAGGGAACTATCTACCGCAGTCGCTTTCCGAGCGACGTTGCCGGACCATGGCGTAGTTATCACGCCTATCTACCGCCGTGTTATGGTCAGGATGGGAAAGCCTATCCAGTCATATACTTGATCCACGGATCGATACAGACAGATAGTCATTGGTTGGAATTAGGTTTGTCCGAATATGCAAGCGACGGAATCAATGCTGGACGTTATCCTCCCTTCATTGTCATCATGCCTTATAGTGGGCGGCTAGGTAACCTGTCATCTGGTGGAAGTAACAGCATCGAGGGTGTCACAGTTGATAATCTATTGCCTTTTATAGATAGAACTTTCTGTACTTGGGCTGATCCCGCCGGCCGATCGATCGGGGGAATATCCCGCGGTGGATATTGGGCCCTGGAGATTGCCTTTAACAATCCCCATTTGTTCGGCGCTGCCGCCGGTCATAGCAGTCACCTTCGACTAGAAACGGATCCACCTAAATATAATCCACTTGTGATTTCTGCCAAAGCTGATCTTTCTGACATGCGAATTTGGCTCGATCGCGGTGAAAAGGATTTTTTGAGGAGGGGACAAGATCAATTGCACGAAGAGTTAACTGACTTAGGCATAGTTCATGAATATTATGTCAATGAAGGCGGACATAGTGATATCTATTGGGCTTCCCATGTTGCTGAATATCTTGATTGGCATGCCTCCTTGTGGCCCAGGAACCGACTTGCATTTCCCCCCTGCTATTGATTATCTATATGTGGTAGAATCGCCTGCGATATACACATGAGGCAACAACATGGCCAACAGAGAAAGCCGACAAGCGCGAGTTTTGGCGGTTTTTAACCGAAAAGGGGGGGTAGGCAAGACAACGACAGCTGTCAATTTAGCTCATGGCTTGTCACGAAGGCTGCTGCGTTGGGTGCCAGCCAGTGATTTGAATCGGGTTTCGAATTCAGCCCGGCTCTATAAATTTAATGAACGTTATTACTATATTGAAGGTCATGTCTTATTGGTAGACTTCGATTCCCAAGGCCAGTGCTCAGAAGCATTAGGAATCGAGCCAGGAGAGGCTGACGTTGGAGATGTCCTTCTCAACCGGCAACACTTAAGTAAGGCCGTTGTCTCAGGGGACAGAGCCGCCGATGGGCTCCCCCGACCTAATCTTTGGCTCCTTCCATCCTCTGACAGACTCGAACGTAGTAAAGAGGCTCTTCAGGGACAATCAATGGCCTATTACCTGGACGGATACGAAAATAAGGATGAGTGGCTTCTGGCCTTTCTCAACCGGCAACTAGGTATGCTTCGAGGACACTTTACTTTCGTGATTTTTGACTGTGCTCCCGGCCTCGATTCATTTTCTCTAGCCATACAACGCTTCGCCGGAAAAGCAATCATTCCGGTGAAGCTTGATTATCTCAGTATGGCAGGCACATATCAGAATATGCGCCAGGTAGGTGATTTACGGCTTAGAGGCATCGACATAGCTATTAATACGATCGTGCCAACCTTCTACGTAGCTCAGCAACGTTTGGATCGGGACATGATCGCGGATTTACGAAAAATACATAGCGACCGCGTTAGCGAACCGATTCCCCGTAGCCAGCTGGTTGCAGAAGCACCTGGCCGGCAACTTACGATATTCGAAATAGATCCGAAAAACGAGAATACGGCTACGATCGCCTACCAGAAATTGGTCGACAAGGTGTTCCATGAGTAAAAAATCTCAGTCAAAAAACTTAGTCTCAGATCCACTAGAAGGTGTCGCTCTTTTTGATCCTAAAGATCAGCCAGAAGACGATTCCCTTGCTGATCCTGGCATCCCCGATGAACCAATTTCGCCACTGGACTCGACAGAAGTATTTTCTAGAACATCTCTGTCACAGATAGAAATTTGGTTCCAGGAAGCGAATCGTCGAATCGAGCAGCTGCAAAGAGAACTGGCCAGTGAGCGAGAGCAAAGAAAGCAGATGGAGCAGCAATTTTATGAATTAAAGGCGATTGCGGCAGGGGCAGCGGCGGCAAGCGAAGAGCTGGCCCAAGAGCGTGAGATTAAGCTATCACTGGAACGCGAAATGGCCAGGATTGAAACTGAAATAAAACATGCTGAAGCTATCGTCAGCTCTCTTGAGACAGAACGCGAGGCCAGGCTGGAGCTTGAGCGACAGGTTAGCTCCCTGCAATCTCGGGTTGAATTATTGTCATCTGCAAGTGAAGATTTGGAAGAGGAGCGTCAAGCTCGTCTGGAATTAGAACGGGAAACTGCGACCTTAGAAATGGAAGTAAAGCAAGCACGAAAGCTAGAACAATTGCTTACAGAAGAACGCCAGGCCAGGGCAAATGCTCAGATGAGGGCCTCGACAGCTGATGCCAAGGTTGCCCAGCTAGAAGGAGAGTTATCAGGTCGCGATTCAAAGCGAAAAAGTTCGTTTTGGAGACGGTGACGTTAGTCACCGGACTCTTTTTCGGCCGCCGACAGGTTGGGTTGTCGTTTCTGCCAGACCCTATAGTCAAGGATATGTGAGCATGTTCGGATACCCCTATTCTCGAATGATCAAGGTGGATCAATTGTAATGGCTTCACTTGTTCGAAGTTTGTTGGTGTTTGAATTTCTTGACCAATTAGCAGAGGGTATGGTAGACTCCCCTCATCTAAAATAAAGGAGGCGTACTTGATGGAACAATTGAAATATCATCTTTCCCCAGATGCTATGCGTCTATTTAGTGCGCCTGTGTTTTAGCTTTTAAGCATAACCTGCCCCCGACTTTTGGCGGCCACGGGTGTACGAACCGTGGCCGTTTTTTGTTCCCCACTTGAACTTATCGAGACGGCCGCGATTGTGACGCGAAACCCCGTGGCCGGCATTGTCTGCTCTTGTTCCTGATTTTCTACTGCAAGTTGGCCATGGTATCGCGAGCTAAACTATGGCTATTGGCTTTCATGCAAAAATAGAGAATAGAGGACAATGGAACTTACAGATAATGAATTGCTAAGTGAATATGAAATTCTTGAAGCACAGTTTCTTAATCAGAGTAGAAGCTATCGGCGTCATAAACTGGCGACGACAAAAGGAGCTAAGTTAGATCCGGTCGCTGTCCGGGCCGAATTAACTGACTTCAACGATAATGAAAATGACTTTGTTCCCAGTTATGCGGCCCGACTCGATCCAAACCACCATGAACGTAGTTGGCTAATCGATTCGGTGGGCAGTTTTTATCGAGATAACTTAATTACCGACGTTAGTCGAATCGTAAAGGGTGGCAAAGAGGCTAATGTCTATTGCTGCCCGGCGAATCCAGCTACCGGGGTTGATCTGATCGCAGCAAAGTTGTATCGACCTCGGATGCTTCGCCATCTGCGAAACGACGCAATTTACAAAGAAGGTCGAATGACCCTCGACGAAGATGGGAAGGAACTTCGAAAGTCGCGGGAAATGCGAGCCCTGCAAAAAAAGACTCGTTTCGGCGAGCATCTAGGATTCATGACCTGGATCGTCCACGAGTTTCAGGTTCAGAACGTATTGTATGAAGCCGGTGCGGACGTCCCGAAACCGATCGCTCACCGCGGTAATACAATCCTGATGGCTTTTATCGGTACCGAAACGACGGCTGCTCCCGCTCTAAGTGATATACGGCTAGAACCTTCCGAAGCTCAACCGCTCTATGAGCGTACCCTGAAAAATGTCAGACTGATGCTGGCCAACCATTTTGTTCACGGAGACCTTTCCGCCTATAACATTCTGTATTGGGATGGTCAGATTACCATCATTGACTTTCCGCAGCTTGTCGATGCCCGGACAAATCGTAATGCCTATATGCTCTTAGAGCGCGATATCCGCCGAATCAGCGAATACTTCTTGCGCTATGGTGTTAAAAGCGATCCGGCAAAGGAAAGTGCAACGCTTTGGGAATCATACCAATTGGGACAAATATGAGCCGCTTTCCGTGAATGTGAGTAGTGCCAGTGGCTACTTACGCGTATGTCAACCCCAAGAAGAATGAGCGTCGAGATCCTGACTAAATCGTGAAAAAACTTTCTGCCTATTCTGTTTACTTCATCATCCAAGGAAGTTTTTGGTTTTTCTTCGCTATGTTCTCGACGCTTAGCGCTGTTTATCGTATTCAGAGTGCTGGGCTTAATCCACTGCAGTTGATCTTGGTGGGCACTGTCCTTGAAGGAGTTGTCTTCCTTTTTGAGATTCCAACTGGTATTGTGGCTGATTTATACAGCCGGCGGCTGTCAGTGATCATCGGTTATCTGCTTATCGGACTCGGTTTTATGGTTGAAGCCGCTATTCCAATCTTCCCGATGATTCTGTTGGCCCAGATAATCTGGGGAATTGGAGCTACGTTCACGAGTGGGGCAGAAGAAGCTTGGCTCGCAGACGAAGAGGGTGAAGAGAACCTTGCCCATATTTATTTGCGAGGATCCCAGTTAGGGCAGGCCGGTACATTGGTTGGCATCATAGCCAGCGTTGCTCTGGGAAGAATAGCTCTCAATTTACCCATAATGGCTGGCGGGATTGGTATCATTATTCTCGCTTTGTTTCTAATTCTCTTCATGCCTGAAGATAATTTTAAGCCAGCATCGGCAGGAGATCGCGAAGGCTGGCGAAGAATGGGTCAGACGTTTCGAGAAGGAGTGCATGTCGTTCGCGCTAGCCAGATTCTGATCCTTATGATGGCCATCGCTCTAATATATGGCTTGGCTAGCGAGGGGCTAGACCGCTTGTGGGAAGCCCATATGTTGACTAACTTTATTTTTCCTGCCGAAGGCATTCTGGAGCCGGTCGTTTGGTTTGGCCTAATAAACATTGTCCAGATATTGCTGACGATCGCTATCACTGAGTTGATCCGCAGATTCGTTAAAGTCGAGAATCAGCTAATAGCGGTGCGACTACTTCTAATGATGAACATCTTCATCGTAGCAGGTTTAGTGTTGTTTGGCCTGGCTCCAAGCTTCTTCATTGCGATTAGTTCGATCTGGGCTGTGTTTAGCCTGCGTCGTGCCGGTGCTCCTTTGTATTCAGCATGGTTGAACAAAGGTTTAAGATCTGAAATCAGGGCGACGGTTCTTTCGATGCGGGGTCAAATGGATGCAATAGGCCAACTGATTGGTGGACCCATTATTGGTATTATTGCCTTGCAAGCTGGACTACGAGTGGCAATGGTAGGTGTTGGACTTATGCTGATCCCAGCCGTGTTACTGTATGCGCGTGTGCTTGGCTTACTTAAACAGAACAAAGAAACCAAGTCTGTTTAGATAACACATTCCGGCCGAACCCGGCTACCTTAATAAAGAGCGAGGCTTGGTCATTCAGTATCCAAAGATACAGAGCGGGCGAACTGACGACTACCGATTGAGGCGAGCAAGATGCTCAGCAAATAAAGAATTACTAACGGAACCATCGTTAGCAACATCGTTACTGGATCAATAGACGGTGTCACGATGGCAGCTAAAACTGCAATGGCAATGATGGCAATGCGCCAATGTTCTCGTAATGTTTGAGCCGTTATCAGGCCAAAGCGGGAAACAAAGTAAATAATGAGCGGTACTTGAAAACTAATGCCTATCCATATAAGGAAAGACGTCGCAAAGCCAATATATTCTTGGCTAGTCCATTCGGTCGTAAAAATGGTAGGCATGAAGTTTGCCAGAAACAAGATAGCCGATGGCAATAATACAAACCAGCAAAAGGCCACCCCAATTAAGAATAAAAACGTCGCGCTTGGCACAAAAATAAATACGTAACGCTTCTCGTTGTGATGCAAAGCAGGCTCCACAAATTTCCAGAGTTGATAGAGCATCCAGGGCATAGCAAGAATTACTCCGGCCACAAGCGATACGCGGAAGAAGGTTTGTATCCCTTCAGTTGGGCTAAGCGTTTGCAGTTGCTCACCATAAGGTTTAATCAGAATTTGGAGCAATTGTTCGGCGAAGATGAAGCTGAATGCCACAGCAATAGCCAAGCCGGCGACAGCCCAAGTTGCGCGGACGCGCAACTCGTTTAGATGCTCAAGGATTGACTGACCCAGAGTGGGTTGAGCATTCTCAGTCATTACTCAGGGTCACCTGGAATATCAAGGGCACTTGGTAGAGACGGTTTGTCATCAGGAGTTGAATCAGGCTGATCTCCATCATTGGAAATCTCAGAACCGTTCGCTTTAGAGGTCGAATCAGCACTCATCGCTGTCTCCGCCTCTTCAACAATTTTTTGACCGTCGCCGCGTAGCGAATTAGGCACCTGGCTTAATTCTTGCCTCAAAGCCTCAACTTCTTTCTGCAAATCACGCACATCTTGCATCGTATTACGAACTGCACCATCGTCCAAACCGTCTAACTCGGCATTTAACTGGCGCATAAATTGGCGTGACACAACTTGCAATTGGGCAGTGACTTTACCAATTGTATAAGCTACATTGCGTATGCGATGAGGGCCCAAAACAAGTCCTGCCAGAATCAGGATTAATATGAGTTCAGGCAAACCTATGCCAAATAAGCTATCCATGTTTTTCGATCTGCCCCAAAGTGCCGGGAATCGCTCGCTATCATCTCTTTATAAGACGTGCAATTTTGGAGAGCAGCGCAAGATCTGGCAATATGGGAAAAGTAGCATTGCTTAATTCACAAAATCGCTTAGGAATTCCAATTAAATTGGGCAAAGTCGCCAAATTGTGGACAGGCTTTTGCCTCCGCATTTCCCAAGGACTCTGACTCTATTCTCGTATTTACCTAAGTGGGTTCATAAGCTGCTAGCAATTCTTGGCGCAATTCGGGAATATGATCCGCTAAGGTGCCTAATACGCCATTGATAAATCGAGGAGCGCTGTCTGAACCAAACATCTTGGCAAGCTCTACCGCTTCATTGATCGCTACTTTAACTGGGGTCTCCGTATCAACTAAAAATTCAAATATAGCAATTCTCAATATATTACGATCAACAATCGCCATTTGTTCCAGTGGCCATTCTGGAGCATAACGTGTTATGAGAATGTCCATTCCTTCTTGATGCTCTAAGACCCCATTCATGAGCTTATAGGCGAATTCAACACCGGGAGTTTCCATGGGTTGATCATATATTCGACGCTGAATTACATCTTCAGGAAGATGATCGGTGGCATCGATCTCATAAAGGGCTTCTAAGGTAACCCGGCGCGCTCGCCTTCTCATTTTCATGCTTTCTAAGCTGCCTCGTCAACAGCGTATATTACATCCTCTACGTGGATGTTAATCGCTTCGACAGGAATCCCGACCATTTTGTCAATGGCCTCGATAACTGCCTCTTGTACCCGGCGACTTGTTTCCAGTACATTGACATGAGGATCCATTAGAACGTAAATGTCGAAAGTAAGCCGGCCATCAGTGTAATGTAGCAAAGTTCCTTCATCACGAATGGCCCGGCGGAAAATACGACCTACGTCTGCCGGAACCGGCGCTAGCATATTGACACCGTCTAAACTAAGTGTCGTATATCGGGCAATGGTGGTCAACACCTCAGGTGCTATCTCAATTCGACCAATGCTTTCAAGTGTTTCTTGATCACTCATCTTCATTCCAAGATCTTGCATGATTAGCCAAGATCCTACATCGCTAGACCACCATCAACGCGAATGACTTCTCCAGTGATATAGGCCGCCTTATCAGATGCCAGGAAGGTCACCAAATCAGCAACCTCTTCTAATTTCCCGAGCCGGCCAAGTGGGATTAATTCCAGCGCTCTTTCTATCATATCTTCTGACAATCCCTCGGTAAGCGATGTAGGAAAGAATCCAGGTGCAATACAATTTACGGTGATACTCCGCATACCAAGCTCTTTAGCGAGTGACTTCGTGAAACCGATAATTCCTGCTTTGGATGCAGCATAATTTGTTTGCCCGGCCTGACCTGCCAGGCCTACAACTGAGCTGATATTGATAATTCGCCCCCCCTTTCTACGGCGAATCAGCGGTCGGGCCACTGCCTTGCAGCAATTAAACAAGCTTTTTAGGTTAGTGTCTACGACAACATCCCAGTCATCCTCTTTCATCATTAATAAGAGTTTATCACGGGTCGTGCCAGCATTATTGACTAAGATATCAATTTGGCCATAAGTGTCAAGCGTACTCTTAACCATAGCTTGCGCAGCTTCGAAATTACCTACGTCAGCCTGTATGGCGATAGCTGAACCGCCAGCCGCCTGGATTTTAGCCACAACCTCTTGGGCTGATGCTTCGCTACTATTATAATTCACAACCGTGCTGGCACCCTGGCTCGCCAATTCAATCGCAATTGACCGACCAATTCCTCTTGATGCCCCAGTTACAATTGCAATCTTGCTGTCGAGAAGTTTCAACCCATTCATTTATCGCCGCACCATTGACAATGATTATCCCTTATTTATCAAAAAATAGACAGACCGCAATTCCATTTCGGATTATAGATTAAATTTCACCCTTTCTGTTTTACGATCAATCCGCTTCATGAGTCTCAATAAAATCTCGCCAGGTCCAACCTCAACAAAGGTACTTACTCCTTTGCTTAGAAGATAACGCATGGAACTCGTCCATTGTACAGGCGAAGTTAATTGCGCTTTCAACTCCTCGCGAATGGCTTCGGGTGTTGTAAGAGGCTCTGCTGACACATTGCCAATAATCGGCACTTTGGGCTTATCTAACAAAGTCGTGGCGATTGCTTCCGCGAACTCGGCCGAGGCTGAGGCCATTAAGGACGAATGGGCAGCAATGCTGATAGGCAATTGAACCACCTTGCGCGCGCCAGCATCCCGAGCCAGGTCCACAGTTACCTCCAGTGCTGCCTTGTCGCCCGATATAACGACTTGCCCAGGACAATTGTCGTTAGCCACCTGAACACGCTTATTGGTCTTCTCTCTGGCCTGATCGCAGGCCATAATGACACTATTTATATCGAGTCCCAAAATAGCGGCCATTGCACCCGGTTCTCGTTCACCGGCTGCTTTCATCAGCTGACCACGTTTGCGCACTAACATTAGGCCATCTTCGAAACCCAAACTCCCGGCAACCACTAGGGCTGTCAACTCACCCAAGCTATGACCGGCGACGAAGTCTGGAGTTGCCCAATCCCGAACTTTCATGGCCTGCCAAGCAGCTATACTGGTGACAAATAACGCCGGCTGTTGGTTGACGGTATCCTTTAGACTCTCTTCGGGTCCGCTAAAGCAAATCTCAGACAATCTATATTGAAGCTTTTCATCGGCAAGATCAAAAACAGCACGTGCTGCAGGTTCAACTTGATACAAGTCTTGTCCCATGCCCACATGCTGCGATCCCTGACCGGGGAACAGATAAGCAACACTCACTTGTTAAGGCTCCAAACTAGTTATGTGTGGTTTAATCTTATTCCTCAAACTCGGGCAAAATCTGCCGACCATTGTAGGTTCGGCAATTCGGACACATATAATGTGGTTTTTTCATCTCGCCACAATTAGAGCAAGGCACAAGATGTGGAATTACTAGTCCATGATGCGTACGTCGTTTAGCCCGACGAGTTCGCGAAATCCTTCTTTTAGGTACAGCACCCATCGCTTCAATCCTCTCTTATTAGACCCGGTTCAGAAATAGAAACCGGCTGCGAAAAACAATCCTTGGTAACCTGCCCCGACGTCTTGAGAAGAGGTAAGCTTCTGCTTTCATCCCGGCAACTGAATTGTTCTAATCAAATGTAAAAAGCCCAAAAAATAAGCGGCAAAATGCCGCGACCCTTAATTATATTCGCGCCTCAGGAGGTGTCAAGCAAATAATTAGTTTAGGGAGTAACTATTTATGCGACAAAAGTGCATTGAAACCGAATCGTCTGGACACCTGGCATCAACTATTCGCATTATCTTGATGAGGTTCAGGTTCGGCCGGGGGGGATTCAACAGGTGGCTCAGGTTCCAACTTGCGCATGCCGTTACGTACTACCGAAAGCGACCGTAATAGATCTTCTTCAAGTTTCATCAAAACATCTAAGGCATATGTATCGGACTCGGCACGCATCATTTCTGCCTCGCGACGGGCACGCTCTAGAATCGTATCGGCGCGCTGTTGGGCCGAGGCCATAATGGTATCTCGACGAACAAGTTCAGAAGCTTCCTGCTTGGCTAACTCACGAATTCTATCTGCTTCTTCGTGTGCCTGAGCAAGAATTCGTTCCTTTTCGGATTCTACCCTGTTGGCTCGTTTCACTTCCTCTGGGATAGACACACGCATTTGATCAACAACGTTGAAGAGTCGATCCTCATCGACGATCAGATTTGATGACATGGGGATACGCCTGCTTTCACCTAAGATTTGTTCCAAGCGATCTACCAGATGTTGAATATCCATCTTGACGCCCCAATGCTTCTAGATTCGAATAAATTGTTCTAATGTCATTGTCATGTTCCGAAGAGATCAATTGCGAAAATTCACAACCTTCACCAGCCTATTATAACTGCCGGTTGCTTAGTCACGCAATGAAACAGGGGCAGTAAATGATCCCGCTTCATGATCATTGAACCGGGCACTGAGCGCCTTGGCAACGTTTGGCGATACCATACTGCTGACATCTCCATTAAATGAGGCTATTTCGCGAATGATCGTGCTACTTAGAAAAGTGTGTTCCTCTCGCGTTATTAAATTCACAACCTCGATTTCAGGAGCTAATCTTTGGTTGGCCAAGGCCATACGAAATTCAAATTCGAAGTCCGAAAAGACACGAAGGCCGCGTATGATCACCTGTGCCTCAACCTGCCGGGCAAAATCTACCGTCAGCCCGCCATAGGGCACAATTTTTATTCCCTTTTGTCCATCCAAGGCCACTTCGATCATGCTCACCCGTTCTTGGGCTGAAAAGAGAATGGTTTTGGACGGCTGTCCATGATCGAATACAGCGACAATTACCTCGTCAAAAACATGACAAGCCCGATACATCAGATCGAGATGACCATAGTGCACAGGGTCAAAGGTCCCAGGGTATAAGGCGCGAACAGACTTCAATTTTCACTCCTAGCTAATATCACCGGCATGTAGCCACAAAGCACTTACTTTTTCCTTCAATCCCTCAAAATCGGGTTCCTGGAGGTTGGGATCCTCGTCATAAATTGATTGGGCCTCGTGCCGGGCAATTTCGAGCATGTCCAAATCCGTAAGCGAGGCTAAGTGCAGCTCAGGAAGGCCACTTTGCCTCCGGCCAAGAAATTCACCGGGGCCTCGAATCTCAAGATCTTTTTCTGCGAGCAAGAAACCATCGTTTGATTTTTCAAGCGCCATTAACCGCTCCTCAGCATCACCACTAACCTCATCGGCTACTAAGAGACAATAGGATTGGTGTTCTCCGCGACCAACGCGTCCTCGGAATTGGTGTAGCTGGGCCAGGCCGAATCGCTCGGCGCCTTCAATGATCATGACGGTACTGTTCGGAATATCAATCCCAACTTCAATAACCGAAGTAGCAACCAGAATATCGGCCTCTCCGTCATAAAAATCGCGCATAGCAGATTCTTTTTCATTCCCTTTCATCCGGCCGTGTAGTAACCCAAGTTTCAAGTCCGGGAAGACTTGTTCCTTCAAGCGTTTGTATTCTTCAACGGCAGCCTTGGCTTGGATTTTGTCAGACTCTTCAACTAAAGGGCAAATCACAAACGCTTGGCGCCCTCTATCGATCTGTCCGCGAACAAATGAGTAAGCTCTTTCTCTTTCGCTTGGACGTAGCCAGTGGGTTTTAATCTCTTTCCGTCCTGGTGGCATCTCGTCGATTATCGATAGGTCTAGATCTCCATACAGTGTCAAAGCTAATGATCGGGGAATAGGTGTTGCGCTCATCACTAACAAGTGAGGATTTAATTGCTTGCCGTTATCGTGAAGCCCAACCCCCTTCTGTCGTAAAGCCTGCCGCTGATCTACGCCAAAGCGATGCTGTTCGTCGATGATTGCCAGTGCTAACCCGGCAAATTCAACCCCCTCCTGAATCAAAGCATGCGTGCCTGCAATCACCTGGATTTCACCATTGGCTAGCTTCGTCAGAATTTCTTTTCTTTCGGACTTTGATGTGCTACCCGTCAGCAAGCCAACTTCAATATCTAAATTAGCCAGTAATTTCTTCAATCCCTGATAGTGCTGTTCGGCCAATATCTCGGTGGGTGCCATGATAGCCGCCTGGAATCCCGCTCTGGACGTCAGTACCAGCGCGGCAGCGGCGACGACAGTCTTGCCGGAGCCAACATCGCCCTGCAATAATCGATTCATCGGAATCTGATTGGCCACGTCCGAGCCAATCTCGGCAATGACTCGCTGTTGAGAGGCCGTCAGCGTAAATGGGAGCTGTCCGATAAACTGCTCAATCGCCGGTCCATCGAAGGGTATAGGATTTCCGGGAACTGATTGCCACTCTCGGCGATAACCCAGCATGCCTAATTGTAGTTGGAACAATTCGTCAAAAATTAGCCGCTGACGAGCTTTATGTAGTGTTTCCTGGTTATCAGGGAAGTGTATTTGTTTAATTGCTCTAGCAAGGGAATAAAAACCTCGTCGCTGGCGAATTTCCACAGGCAGCGGATCTGGTAATCGATGTCCCCAATTGTCCAATACCTGTCTGACAATCTCTCTGAGCTTATTAGCCGACAAGCCACTGGTCAGCCGGTGGACAGGGACCATTCGCCGTGTACGAAGAGGCTCCATTTCCAGCCGCTCCCAATCGGGATTCTGAAAAACTGGCCGACCAAGAAATTGGTCAACTTTGCCGCTAATTACGATCTGCATGCCTGCCCGTAGCTTGCCAACTAGCCATGGTTGGTTAAACCAGGTAGCTTGTATCTTTCCTGTTCCATCGGTGATAGTGGATTGGACTAATTTGTTGTTCCTTACTTGCCGGACTCGTGTCTCCCACACAGTGCCAATAACGGTAACCTGCTCCCCATAAACGAGCTGGTTAATTGGTTTTAATAATGTGTAATCGTCATATCGATAGGGAAAGTGGTACAGCAGATCGTTTATAGTCTGGATCCCTAATATCTCAAGTCGTTCGGCCATCCTCGGTCCAACGCCCTTTATTTCTGTAACTGGTCGCTTGAATAACTCAGGATCTGGCGTTTCAATCTTTTCAGGCTCCGGAGTAATCGCGATGCTAGGCTCTTGTTTAGATTCAACCTTCTTTACCCGGGGCGGATCAGATTTGACGGGTTCCACTTTCGGTGGCTGGCTTTCCTTTAAGCGATCGGCTTGAGCCGCGATTTTTCTAAGCAGCAAGTCCATAGCGTTTGCTCGCGCTTCGGTGCCAGGTAGGCGAGAATAACTACTAAGCGATTCAGCAATCTGTTCAATAAGCGCCAGATCGGCTTCACTGACTGCTTCTTCTCGCGCCTGACTCACCCAAAAAGCGGCAAATTGGCCAATGCCACCAACTACTGCCTTATCTTTATAACCTTGTTTACTTTCTAGCTCTATGACTCTTTCTAGTCGTGATATTGCTTTTCCCATAGATTTATTTATCGTTTTTTACAATACAGGCGATACCCAAACCCTTTGGACCTAAATGAGCGCCCAAGGCCGGCGTTAATTCGACTGCCAATGGAGTTTCTCCTTCTGGTGCTAAGAACTGGGTCTTTTCTCTAAAAATCTTTAATTCTTCATCTGTCGCATGCGTGTGCAGAAGCGCCATTCTTTCTAGTACACCTAATTCCGCGACTACATTCAGAAACCGAATCATGGCCCGCCGGCTAGTGCGCACACGTTCGAGCATGGTTACATCGCCCGCATGAACCCTCAAAAGCGGTTTTATCTTGAGTAATGTTCCAATGCCAAATTCGGCCCAATTTACACGTCCACTTCGGCGCAAATATTCTAGCGTGTCTAGCAGGCCAATGACGAAAGTTCGTTCGATTTGCTCATTTAACATAGCAACAATCTCTGTCATGGACCGGCCTGCAGCTATCTCAGTAGCAGCAGCAATTACTTGAAGTCCCAAGCCCATGGTTAGCTGACGCGAGTCGAACAGGGTCACCTTTAGGGCATCTGTTGCCTCAGCTCCTAACCTAGCAGCATTCAAGATGCCGCTTAAAGTAGAAGAAACATGAATAGACAATACTTCTGTGGCGCCAAGATCTGCCAACTGGTTATAAGCAGCAGTAAAAGCGCCGGGTGCCGGGGCAGCCGTACTTGGTGGGGAATCGAAATCTGGTAACTGCCTGTAAAATTCCTCTCTCGTTAATTCTACGCCATCAAGGTAACTTCTTCCAGCCAAATTCACATAGGCCGGTACAACAATGATCCCGTACTCATCAGCCGTTTCCTTTGGTAAATCACAGGTGCTATCAGTTACAATACGAATGGTCATAGAGATCTTGCGCTTAAAATATTATCGGACAGGTTCACTGTTTTCTCGCTCATTATTCTGCCCCTAAGATATATTGATAAATTCCCTGACCACCGAACAACAGCTCTACTTCAACATCAGGATAAAGAGATTGAATACTTGACACAACCTCTTCAGCTTCTATCTCGGTCACATCCTGGCCATAATAGACGGATAATAACTCGCGATCTTCCATATCCATCCCTTTTAGAATCTTGACCAGCACTTCATAGGTCGTGTCGCCTGCCGCACAAAGTTGACCATCGGCTACGCCAATCATTTGTCCCTCGTCAACAGCAACCCCGTCTAATTCCACGGAACGTGTTGCGACAGCGATCTCGCCACTGGCAACATAATCACAAGCGTCTGTCATTGCTTCCTGCGCATCTTCTAGTGTTCCTCCGCTATCGAGAGCTAACAAAGCACTAATGCCTTGTGGCGCAGTGCGCGTTCGTACAACAAGTACATCCTTTTCGCTCAATTCTCCTGCGGCTTCGGCCGCCAGAATGATATTTTTATTATTGGGCAAGACGATGATGCGTTCTGCTGACACCTCTTCGATTACCTGAAAGATCTCCTGAGTACTCGGATTGTTGCTTTGGCCGCCATTAACGATACCAGATACTCCAAGACTGCGGAATATTTCAGCCAAACCTTCTCCGGCCGCAACGGCCACAACACCTATCTGTCCTGGTGCCAGCTCAACCTCAGGCTCCGTAATTTCCACTGAGGATAGCCCAGAGGGTCCAATGATGTCCTCCATTTGAATTTGCATGTTTTCGACCACCACGTCGGTAATTCGCCCCATGCTGGCCCCAAAACTTAGAGGCACACCTGGATCTTTGACATGGATATGTACTTTGACTGTTGATTGATCACCAACAACGACGGTCGAATCCCCCATCGCATCAATCGACTGACGCACAGAAAAAACATCCAAATTCTCACCCATTAGAATAAATTGAACATCATAAGGGTTTTCTAGACCTTCTGCCGGAGCTGCTCTGGCTTGCGCCGGAATCTCTTTGATCTCTGCTTGCTCAGTTTCAAGAAAAATCTCGCCTTGGACGTAACGCAGCATTCCGTCAAGGATATAAACGAGGCCTTGACCACCTGCATCTACAACCCCGGCTTGCTTGAGTATTGGCAACATGTCTGGCGTGCGAGCCAATGACTGTTGGCATCTCTCGCAGACCCGAGCCAGAAGAAAGCGCAAATCCCGGCTCTTCTTAATAGCATCGTTTGCCTCTTCAGCCCCTTCGCGAATGACCGTTAAGATTGTTCCTTCGACCGGTCGCATTACACCCTTATAGGCTGTATCTGATGCTTCAGTTAATGCCGCAGCCAAATCGAATGCGTCAAAAGCATCCTTGTCGTTTAGACCCTTTGCTAATCCCCGCCAGATTTGGCTGAGAATGACTCCAGAGTTCCCCCTAGCGCCCATGAGGGCTCCATGAGAGAGCTCTTGGGCCAATCTGCCCACATGGGTTTCATCACTGTCCTGAATGCGTTTGTAGGCAGAGCGCATCGTTAACAGCATATTGGTGCCTGTATCGCCATCTGGAACCGGGAAAACGTTCAAATCATTGACAGTTCGGTGATTTTGATCAAGCGCGGTAAGGCCCGCTTGCGTGAGTTTGCGCAGCTGTCGACCATTACAGGTAAGCCACTTCTCTTCTGCCGCCAGAGACGACGCTGGGTAGTCCCCACTCTCATCAGTCACAAACAAAGTACCTCTATAATCATGACTTTCCATTGCTCAGTCGCAACCCATGTACATAAACGTTGACAGCCCTTACGGGAATATCAATAGCTTGTTCGACATGGAATTTGACTGTATTTTGGATACTTTCAGCAACCACCCGAATTCGCGTACCGTACTCGACAATGACGTAAACATCGACAACGATTTCATCCTCATAAATCGTCACGTCGATGCCTTTTCTGCTATCGCGAGACAAGATAGACGAAATCCCGTTTATGATATTTTTGTTGGCCATTCCTACAACGCCATAACACTGGTTTACAGACCTGTTAGCAATGGTAGCAACTGCCGCTTTAGAAACATCTATTTTTCCCAATGAACCATCTTTCTTGGACACTTATGCCTCTCCTATATCTTGCACGAAGCAGGCTACATCCATATAATATCTTAACTTGTTCGTTTTGAAATCGAGCGACCACAATTGGTCGCTTTTAGTTTGTCTATTTGAGGTGTGATTATGGCTAAATGCGAGATATGTGGCAAGGGACCTCAGTTTGGTCACAACGTAAGCTTTTCAATGAAGCATACGAAGCGGCAGTTTAAACCAAATATTCAGAAAGCAACCTTCTATGAAGGGGGGCGCAAGATTCGTAAGTACGTGTGCACACGCTGTCTAAAAACTGAAAGTAAAACTGCTTAATCATAGCGATTAACTCTAATTATCTCGATCTCTCGCCAGCCAATAAAGGCTGGCTTTTTGCTTTATATGCGCTTATATCTGAAGAGCACCGGTCATGAGAATCAAGCGAGAACACTGGTCAGCACATGATTAACTCCTGCTGACAAAAGCGCGTTTTTTACTTCTTCTTCCTGCATGGCATCTACAAGCGCTATCATATTGCCACCACGACCAGCCCCGCTCAGTTTTGCACCCATCGCTCCAGCAGACATAGCCACACCAATTAGCTGTTCTAGCTCTAGTGATGAGACGGTCATCTCCTTCAAATAAAATTGATTTTCTACCATTAAGCGACCAATTTCGCTTACATTGCCATCTTCAATCTCAACTCGGGCTGCCATAGCGATACGGCCGCAATTGTCAAAAATTCTTTCGAATTGTTCTGGATTCTCTTGCCACCTTCGTCGAACATCGCCAACGACTTTCTTGGTTGTGCTAACCACGCCGGTGTCCGCGACTAGAAATCGCAATGGCTGGAACACAGAAAAAGTTTCTATCTTATTTCGCGGCTGTTCACGGATGAAAAAAACGGGCTTTTCATACGCCACGACCGTATTATCAATGCCACTAGGTGTGCCATGCAGCAGAGTCTCCACCTGATAAGTTAGGTCTGAAACTTGCCCGTCAGTCGCCAGCTCTGAAAATTCCAGATGTTTGGCCATAGCTCGAATGACAGCCGCGGCCATTGCGGCCCCGCTCCCGAGGCCACTGGCTATCGGAATTGAACTACGAACTGTCACCGTCAAATCCGGCATTCTTTTTAGATCTGCAGCTCGGGCGACTACTCTAACAGCTTGAGCGAAGGGGTCCTTTTCATTGGCTTCTCTTAACCAATAGTCACGCCCTAAATCTGGCGCATAGAGCCGGATGCCCTTTTTCGCACTATCGTCAATCTCAGCCGTCGCCCGGACTTGAGCAAGGGGAACAGCAATTGCCGGCCGACCATACACAACGGCATGTTCGCCAAAAAGGATAATCTTACCTGGTGCTGTGGCCGTGGTCTTGGCCATGAAAATTAAAAATCCACGTACAGAATCAAAAAAACCAATAAAGCCCAAGAGCCAATGGTCGCCTGAAGCGCTCTATCACGTAGAAATATTTCCTCTGGAGCACCACCTTCATGACGAACGTGAATAAGGTAAAGGTAGCGAAATATGGCATAGAGCACAAAAGGAATTGTCAACATCATTAAATTATTATCTGGCAGACCTTCCGCCAAAAATGTATATAAAAAGTAAGCAACGATAGCACTCGTAGTAACAATGCCAATCAAGCGATCGATCAAATCGAGGTTATATTCGGCCAAAATTGACCGGTGATTATCGGCTTCGGGGCCTAGAAGAACGAGTTCATGACGTCTTTTGCCTAAAGCAACAAACAAAGCCAGCAAAAACGTACTCACATACAGCCAAGGCGAAAATCGCTCGACACTGATGACAGCTACACCCGCAGCTACTCTGAGGATAAATCCGGCTGCGACCACCATGACATCAATCAGCACGATATTCTTAAGATATAAAATATAGGCCACTTGAATGATTAGATAGGTTAACAACACCAAGCCTAACGCTACTGAAAGAAAAAATCCGCCAATTAGACTTCCAATAGCCAGGACAATTGAAGCAACAGCGGCCAGACTCGGATTCAATTGGCCAGCAGCAAGAGGCCGGTTTTTTTTCTGGGGATGTTGCCTATCTTTTTCGATGTCCCGAAGATCATTCATCAGATATATGGCACTGGACATCATACAAAGCAATATAAATGCGGCCGTTGTTCGAGCTACGCTGGTCGGGTCAGTCAGCTTGCCATCAAAAAACAGGGGCACAAAAACGAGTCCGTTTTTGGCCCACTGACGCGGCCGCATCGATTTGATCAGGGCAACTAACAATTCTTTTCTCCAGCGTAGTTCCAGGAGAAGATTATACCTGGGTTTATAAGCAGCTTAAATTCTGTTCTTGAGATTAAGTACACGACGGCGGAAACAACAAATCAATCTCAACCCCGAATGAGCGATTCGTCATTCTTGCCGTCTGACGAGAAACGCATTAGTGATTGTTTAGGTAAGTTGAGAGGAATTGTCCGGTATACGAACGTTTGACCGCAACAATTTCTTCGGGAGTACCCTGAGCAATAATTTTACCACCCTCATCTCCTCCTTCAGGCCCTAAATCAATGATGTGATCTGACACTTTGATAATATCCATATTGTGTTCAATGATCATCACCGTATTTCCCTTATCGACCAATCGATTTAGGGCTATGATAAGCTTGGCAACATCATGAGAGTGCAAGCCAACAGATGGCTCATCAAGGATGTAAATGGTCTTTCCGGTGGCAATCTTAGATAGCTCCCTGCTAAGTTTAACCCGTTGGGCTTCACCGCCACTAAGAGTTGGAGCAGGTTGCCCTAAATGAACATATCCGAGCCCTACCTCAGCCAATGTTTTTAACTTTCGTTGGATACGTGGGATATTGGTGAAAAATTCCAAGGCTTCGTCCACGCTGAGATCAAGAACTTGGGCGATATTGAGTCCTTTGAAGGCAATCTGAAGGGTCTCTCGATTGTATCGGGCACCATGGCAAACGTCGCAAGGCACATAAATATCAGGCAAAAATTGCATCTCAATACGGTTTTGCCCTTGTCCTTGGCAAGCCTCACACCGACCACCCTTTACATTAAAGCTGAATCGACCGGGCTTATATCCCCGAATCTTGCTTTCCGACATGTTAGCAAACAGCTCTCGAATCGGATTGAAGAGGTTGGTATACGTAGCTGGGTTAGACCTCGGTGTTCGGCCGATTGGGCTCTGGTCAATCTGAATAACTTTATCTAAATGTTCAAGGCCTTCAATCGAGCGATGAGATCCTGGCAATTCCCTTGATTTGTAAAAAACTTGGTACAGTCGTTTACTCAATATCTCTATTAGAAAAGAGCTTTTGCCACTTCCGCTAACACCAGTAATACAAACGAATTTGCCGAGCGGAATTTCGACATTAATATCCTTCAGATTATTCTCACTGGCTCCTTGAACGACCAAGAATTGACCCGTACCCGCACGCCGTGCCTCGGGAATCGGGATCTGCTTCCGGCCGCTCAGATAGTCCCCGGTCAGCGATGATAAATCGGATGTAATTACCTCGGGTGTCCCCTCAGCTACGATGTGACCCCCGTTACGACCAGCCCCTGGTCCAAGGTCAACTATCCAATCAGCCATGCGGATCGTCTCTTCGTCATGTTCGACAACCAGAACAGTATTGCCTAGATCCCGCATACCCTTTAAGGTATGTATAAGGCGCTCATTGTCTCGCTGATGAAGGCCAATACTAGGCTCATCTAGGACATATAAAACTCCCATAAGCCGACTTCCTATCTGGGTTGCCAGACGAATCCGCTGGGCTTCACCACCACTTAGGGAACCGGCAGAACGATCGAGCGAAAGATAATCAAGACCTACGTTAATCATAAACTCTAACCGAGCCTTGACCTCCTTTAAGATAGGTGAAGCGATCATTTGTTCTCGAGTGGTCAGCGGCGTGCTAGTATCTTCTCGCAACCAATTTACCCAATCGAGTATCTTCATCACTGGATTTCTAACCAAAGCGGCAATTGTCTGGCCAGCGATATCTACAGCTCGGGCGACAGGCTGTAAACGTGTCCCCTCACACGTGCGACATGGCCGATTGACCATATAATCTTCCAATCTATTTCGCACGTAATCCGACGTCGATTCTCGGTATCGTCGTTCCAAGTTTGGAATCACACCTTCGAATTTTGTGCCATAAGTCCGCTGGTGTCCTTCACGATTAATATAGTGAACCTCGATCTCTTCTTGACCACTACCATAAAGCATAATTCGTTGCTGCGCTTGATTCAACTCGCGAAAAGGAATGTCTATAGGCACCGAGAAGTGATCCGCTGTCGCTTTTAGTAACTGCCAGTAATAACCCTGTTTATCATCCGTTGGCCAGGCAACGATAGCGCCGTTGTCCAAAGTGAGATCCTTGTTGGGGACCACCAGATTAGGTTCAATTTCCTTCTTAGTACCCAAACCCTGGCAGTCCGGGCAAGCGCCGTGGGGACTATTAAAACTAAAAGTGCGCGGCTCAATATCAGGCACACTGGTGCCATCATATGCGCAGGCCAGATGTTCTGAATAAAAATGATCTACTGGTGTTTCTTGATCAGTTACATCATTGACTATGACTACACCATTTCCCAAACTCAAGGCGGTCTCGATCGAATCTGTCAAACGCGAACGGGCAGCGGCCGCTTCTTGGCGATCATCACCTGGAGGGTATTGGATGACCAACCTATCAACGATCGCCTCAATCGAGTGATTCTTATAACGGTCCAGCTCCAACTCTTCTTCGACCTGGTGAACTTCGCCATCAACCCGCACGCGGACGAAACCTGCCTTGCGGATATCCGCAAATACAGCTTGATGGTGGCCTTTTCGATCTTTGATCAGGGGGGCCAAAATCTGGATGCGGTTATCTACAGGCAAACGCTGAACGCTTTCGACAATCTGCTCAGCCGACTGAGGATGTACGGGCCGACCGCAAACCGGACAATGGGGGGTGCCGACGCGAGCAAATAATAGCCGTAGATAATCGTATATCTCAGTTACAGTACCTACAGTTGAGCGGGGATTATGGCTCACGCCTTTTTGATCAATAGAAACAGCCGGGCTTAGCCCTTCAATTTGATCCACATCCGGCTTTTGTAATTGCCCTAGAAACTGTCGGGCATAAGCAGAAAGAGACTCTACATAGCGCCGTTGTCCCTCAGCAAATATCGTATCAAAAGCCAGGGATGATTTACCCGAGCCAGAAAGACCGGTGATGACAACCAGTTTATCCCTTGGAATCTCGACCGTAATATTCTTCAGGTTGTGTTCGCGTGCTCCGCGCACTACGATATTTTCCTGAGACATCATTCTCCTAATAATTAGCGATCTATATCTAGCTCACTACCCAAGCATCGTGTCTGATAATTTTGCGATTGGCAAAAAAAACAGAACGTTTATTCTAACACACCGCGCAGCGTCGATCCATAAGATATATATTGAAAAAATGATTATTCCAAATTAAGCCGGGTCAATAAGAGGGTAATCTCTGTGGTCGAAAATTTCTTTGCCTACTATAAGCTACTCGCCTGATTATCGTAATGAACAGAATTTGAGGAAAATTGGACAATAAGGGAGCAATTAGAAAGGATTATTGAAAGATTGACCAACTGCGAAAGAACGTCGACAAAAAAGCGGCCTGAGATTCAGGCCGCCTTCATATCTAACGTACTTCATGCCTAGACAGTTGTATTTGCCCAGGTCAGTAAAGGATGTGCTTAGCTTGCTGATGGTGTTGTATCCACAACCCCGTTTTGACCGCCATATTCGTTAGGCGAGTAAGCATCGGCTGACGAATCAGTAATCCAGCTTTGACCATTGACCAAATAAAGATACTGATATTGACCACCCTTAGGTAGCCGCACCTTGGTATAGTAGATACCATCTTTTTTTCGCTTCTTCATTTCTAGCGGCTGCCAGTCATTAACTTCAGAAACTAATACTACTGTCTCAGCAGAATCGGTTGCATACTCGAAGGTAACTTCACACTCATCTTTTGTCTTAAAATACTTTTTCTTCAACATGTTTAGAACTCCTTTGTTCTCTGTGGCCACGTAATATCGCTCTAGAGCCTTCTATTTAGTGCGTCAAGAACGTGCCAATTGGTGCACCGACAGGCGCCCCTGCTAGGACACTAACATATTCTTACCGGCCGCCAATCAGCCAGTATTTGCTCTAGTTCTGAAGGTAGCTCCGCTGTATATCGTGGCGCTTTAATTTTCGACGCCCGTTTCTGGACAGCTATCCCGTCCAAAATCGGGCACAAGGGGTAAATTATATGGATTCTCGGTGAAGAGTCAAATCGGCTAGATTAGCATCACAAAACGTGATTTAGTTCTCTGAAGGAGGACAATTCTAGTCGGCGAGGGAGCGTAGACAATAAACGGCATACACATTGACCAAGGCATGGGCTCTGTGCAAGATTCGGACAAGTTGGCGCGGATTAGCTATCTCCAAGTCAAGAGTGAGACTCACCTTACCATCATCTCCAATTTGTTGGGTTTCTATAGAAGCGATATTTACATTTTCGTCCTGTAACAAGTGGGCAATTTCCAGGAGCAGTCCTGCACGGTCAAAGACATCAATTTGAATGGTTACAATGCGTACTTCTTCTTGTCCTACCTGACCCCAATTCAATTTTATGGTTCGGTCGGCTAGTGGATCGGGTCGCAGTGTGTAACAACCCTCTTTATGCACAGTAACTCCACCATCTGAGCGCAAAAAACCTACTATAACATCACCAGGTCGGGCGTTGCAGGAAAGGCATAAGCGGAGATTACGACCAGACGAATTTGTAATAACGAATTCCTGACCAGACTCAGTTCGGACGGTATTGCCGATGTATCGCGATGGCTCTTGATGCCATTTTTCGGCAAGAACTCGGGTCGCAACTGTCGTTGGTAATAGTTCTGCTCGGCCAAATTCATGATATAGATCAATCACGCGATCAAAACCAAACTGGTCCGCCACCCATTCATGCGAATAGTCCGACATTCCCAACATTTTTAGCTCGTCCTGGAGAAGTTTGCGGCCTTCGGCGATTGCCATAGTTTCGGATAAGCGACGAAACCAGCGTCGAACCAGCGAACGAGCGCGGCTGGTCGTCATATAGCCTAAATCTTCATCGAGCCACGTGCGCTGGGGGCGTGCCCAGCCAGATTTCACAATCCGAACTTGATCACCATCATTTAACGGTTTATTGAGTGGATAAGGTTGTTCATTAACATAAGCCATCAAACAATGATTTCCAACTGCCGTGTGAATAGCGTAGGCGAAGTCGACTGGTGTTGCTCCCAGAGGTAATTCAACGATATCACCTCGAGGTGTATATACCATGACTTGCTGGCGAAACACATCTTCGACAACGCCCTGTACGCCTGTACTGAGGTTCTGGGGTTCCAAATGTATATTCTCGTTAACATTGGCGAATAGTGCTTCAACCCTTTCGGCCAAATCATTAGTCCACATATGTGTACTGGAATAGAATGAGCGAGCCAACACGCCAATTTCCGAGACAACATTCATCGCTAAGCTACGGAAACGCAACTTTAGAGGCTGTCCATCGCTGTAAATAACCGTCGTATGCAATGCGCGGTAGAGATTTTCGCGAGGAACGCCTATGTAATCATCAAACTTGCCTGGTACCGGACGCCAAAGCTGATGCACATAGCCAAGTGCCAGGTAGCACGACGGAATGTCCTCTAAAAGAATGACAACCCGAAGTGGGCTTTCTATTTTGTCATAGGCCGCCGAACGTGATTTTTGTGTTTTATAGGTGCTGTAGATACTCTCCGGATTCGGCATAACATTTGCCACTGTTAAGCCGTTTTCGTGCAGGTACTTAATAATCTGTTCGACAATAATCATATACGATGCCTGTCGTTTATGATTTTCCTGCTCTAAACCTAGCTGAATGAGACGATAGGCTTCACTGTCAAGAACTTTTAGTGAAAGCGCTTCGAGCTCCGTTTTCACCTTCCAAATTCCGAGTCGGTTGGCTAGCGGAGCGTAGACTGCCAGGGTTTCTTCGGCTTTGAGCTTCTGTTTGGAAAGGGGAAGGGCGTAGATTGTGCGCATGTTGTGCAAACGATCGAACAGCTTAATTAGGACCACGCGAACATCAGTTGTCATGGCATTGAACATCTTGTGTAAGCTTGCGTCCCGTATTTCCTTGGCAGTCAGTGCTCGATCACGGGCCACGACGGCCGTTACTTCCTTCAATTTGGTAACGCCATCGACCAGCCGGCTGACTTCACTACCGAATTGATGTTCAATTTGCTCGATAGAGACCAAAGTGTCTTCAGCCACATCATGTAGAAGAGCAGCCATAAGGGCAGCAGCATCTAGGTGGTATTCGGCTAAGTAGTAGGCTACGGTGAGTGGATGGGTGAAAAAAAGCTCGCCCGACCGACGGCGTTGACTCCCGTGTTCATGGCGAGCTAATTCCAAAGCTTCATGAATGCGAAACTGATCATCATCCTGAAGGTAGGTTTGAATACGCTCGAAGAACTCGCGGCCGTCGGGACTAATTGAATGTGCGTGCGCCTGAAGAGTCTCCGAATCAACCGGTGACACCATTATATCAGTGGTCTCTTAATAATTCCTTATTCTTGAAATCAGCGAATCGGTACCCTACGCCGCGTTCAGTCAGAATGTATTGAGGGTTCGCAGGATCTTGTTCAATCTTCTTTCTTAAATAGTTAATATAAAGTCGCAGATAATGGGTTTCGTCCCTATATTCGTAACCCCAAACCTTGGCCAATAGGGTCTCATGCGGAACGACCCACCCCGCATTTTGAATAAGGTGGCTTAATAGTCGATATTCTGTTGGGCGAAGATCGATCCTTTCGCCAGATACGATTACTTGATGTCGGTTGAAATCAATGGATAGGACATCATCTATTTTTAATACGGAGCGCGGTGTTGGGGATGGCCAGTCGGCGCGCCGTAAAACCGCATTAACTCTGCTGACCAATTCGCGCGGGCTAAAAGGTTTAGTTACGTAGTCATCTGCACCCAGTTCAAGCCCATGTATTCGATCTTCTTCGTCACTTTTTACAGTCAACAATATAACAGGAACCGTAGAGATCTCTCTTAACAGGCTCAAGGTTTCAAATCCATCCATTTTGGGCATCATGACATCCATGATTACCAAATCTGGCATGTATTTACGTACTTGGTCCAGGGCCTGCAAGCCATCGCTCGCCTCAATAACCCGATAACCTTCCAACTCTAAATTCATACGGATGAATCGGATCATCCGTGGCTCGTCGTCAACAACTAGAATGAGACGCGGGCTACTAGAGGCCAGAGAATCCGGTATTTGTTCTACCATTATTCACGCACAAAGGTGATGACTTCTTCCATTTCAGTTTCCGACGGCATGATTTCGATGAAATTGATCCGATGCCAGGGAATTATGATCGTGGTGGCCTCATCCTCCAAATAATGGATGTCCTTGCCATCACGTCGCCGTGGATTATCTATCACGATGACCTGATCGGAAGAATCAGGCAAATTCTCAATTTCCCCGAGAACGGCCTCTTCATTGGTTATATGGACGATGATTGTAATACTCATTTACTACCCCAAATAAGATAGTTTAGTTTTTCAGATATACTTTAACAAGTAAATCGCCAAATTGCACCCGGTCACCGTTTTGAAGTAGATACGGCTGAAACGGTGACAACGGAAAGTCATTGATTATAGTGCCATTCATGCTATCCAAATCCACAAGAACCGGCCCATGATCAGAATGACGAAGGAGCGCATGTTGCCGCGATACTCCATTTAGTGCGTCGCTTTCGCTTGTTAAATCAACTTCAGGCCAGAGATCTTTATCTGGATCAGCTCGGCCGATGTTTACTTCATTATCCAATGCTAATACCCAGCGGCGGTCACTCTTTGGAATGATAAAGGCCACAATTCCTGATATATCTGTGACCTCTTTATCGGAATTAAGCACAATTGTATCACCCCAAACAAATAAGCCGCATTCAGGGCAGCTAAGCACGCCGGTAAGATAATCTGTCCGACAGTCACTACAAGTTGCCATTGTGGGAGTTGCTAATCCTCATCGCTCAAAAAATTGTCTCAGAACGCAATTGAGTATACTGAATAGTTTGCGAATAGAACTAAAATCCGTCGCTTCTCTTTAGAACCTAACCAGACTGCCTGTTTGCGCCATTAAGCAGCTGCAACACTTTTTAACCATGATCACTCTGGCTATACAAACATTTGTTAAAAAAAAGTTGATCCGTATCACCTTCCCGGCTCCCAATTTCCTTTTCTCAGGCAGAGAAGTTAAACTCAACTATTACGGTTGAGATATTATCATGTCCACCAGCTTTCAATCCCAAGCTGACTAACTGTTCAGCCAAAGTCTCCAAAGGAAGTTGTTGTCCTAACACGTGCGCTATAACGTCATCAGGGAGCAACCCCCAAAGTCCGTCGCTACACAACATCAACTTACCATTCTCCGGTAAAGTACGAGTAAAGGTATCTACCTCTAGGTTACCACCCTGTCCAACTGCTCGATACAACATATTGCGCTGGGGGTGGACAGCTGCCTCCTCCTCTGTGATCTGCCCCGAAATCTGCAAGCGATGCACATAGGAATGATCATCAGTTATTATCTCAAGCTTATTATCAACCATCAGATAGGCTCGACTATCACCAACGTGAGTAAGGTACAATCGGCGACCAAAAACCAGTGCCGCCGTTAAGGTAGTACCGCCACCTTTTTCGGGCTGCGGATTGTAGATATGTTGATTAGCGTGCTGTACGGCATCAAGCATCACTTCACGAACTGGCTCCGGAGGCGATCCGTTTGATTCAATACTCGTATTCAATAGAGGTATATAAATCCGTCCCAAAATCTGCTTAGCAACATAGCGGGCAACATATTTACTGGCTTCGTGCCCCGCATAATGACCACCCATACCATCAGCAAGAAGATAAAAACCAAAGGGAACAAGAGGTTCTTGCCCACCAGATTCGGCCGTAAATATCTGGGTAGAATCTTCATTACGCGCTCTGATATTACCGATATGACTATACTGCGTTGCCTGGAGAATTTTTCGTCTTGTCTGCGATTGTTTATTGGTCTTGCCCAGTCCTACTGCAGTATCTTCGAGGCTTACCTTGGTAGGCTTGGTTTCTTGGGTATGTATATCGGAGGCTTCTTCACTCGGTGAGGCAAAGGTATCAATCTGTAGATCTGTTTTTGCCTCAATCGACTTCTCGCGACCATCATGATTTTTTTCGGACTGGGATCCAGGACCATCACCATTTACCGGTTCTAATTTTTCATCTGGTTCTTGCATAGACTTTTCTCTAGATCTTCCATTAAAAAAATTGTCAATGATATTTCGCATAATTTTTTATGCTCGCCTTAAAGCAGAACTACTACACCGAAAGTGATAAGCCTTGATGCCACCAAGCACGGTAAACAACCAACAACTGGACCTTAGATTGCCTATTTTGATTAGACAGGCAAAGCATAGAGATAATTGTCCCCAGAGCCCACATACAAAACGCCCTGCTCAATTGCCGGTGAACCGACGACAACACCTTTAGTATTGTATCGCCAACGCAGCTTTCCCCGTTTAGTACTTAAGCAGTATATGGCTCCATCTGTGGAACCAAAATAAATCAGATCCTCTTCCACAATTGGAGAAGAATTAATTTGTCCTTCTACCTGGTAAGACCAAAGCTGTCTACCTGAGTAAATATCAAGGGCATAGAGATTTCCGTCTGAAGAACCGATATACAATACATCGTCATTGACAATCGCTGAGGATACGATAGGCCGTCGCGTTCGGAATCGCCATAACGCCCACCCAGAACTGGCATCAATCGCGTAAATGGTGGAATCTCTCGAACCAACGAAGATCATATCTTCGGCCAGTGTTGGTGAGGAAGTGATCGACCTCTTCGCCTGAAATTGCCATTTGACGTTTCCAGACAAATCAAGACAAAATACATATCCTCCTTCAGTCCCGAAATATAAGCGGTCGTCACTAAGAAATGGGGTTGAACGAACTATTCCATGAGCGCTAGATTGCCAAACTTTTCGGCCATTTGAGGCACTGATTGCATACATGAAGCCATCATCTGAACCGAAAAATACATGTTCAAAATCAGCCCGAGGAGAAGAGTAAACTGGACCACCTGTCTCAAATCGCCATTGAAGCCGACCGTTCGTTTTATTCACACAATATAAATATCCATCGGCCGAACCAATAAAAACCGAATCCTTATAAACTGAGGCTGATGAGGCAATACAATCTTCCGTAGGATACTTCCAAACCAATTCCCCATCTTGTGAATTTATGGCGTATAAATTGTTATCGTAAGCTCCCAAGTATACGGTGCCATCCAAGATAGTTGGTGTTGAGCGTATTTCATCTTCACATTTAAAAACCCATAAGGGCTTGATCACATCGCTTGATTTCGGGTCAGTAATAATTTCGGGGCTCGAATCCACGTTGCTGGCAATCCCAGCAATCGACGCTCCTGACAAATTATCCTGCTGGCCAATCCGTCCGGAATTCATGGATCTTATGATAGGCGCAATCGATTCTAAGGCTTGCCTCAACTCGATAACCTTTTGAAAGCGATCTGCTGCGTCATAAGAAAGACATCGGCTGATTATGGCCTCGAGTTCGGCCGGCACATCTGGATTGACCGCATCCATCGGTCTATCCGCAAAGGAAAATGGCGGTTCCGTACGGGGATCTTGGCGGGTCAGAATATGGTGTAAAGTAGCACCGAGCGCATATATATCTCCGGGCGGACTGGATTCGCCTCTATACTGCTCTGGAGGGGAATACCCCTCCGTTCCAATCATGGTACCTTTCAAGCCAGTATGAAATAGTTTAGCAATGTTAAAGTCAATTAAGCGTACTCGTTCATGACGATCGAGCATGATGTTTGAGGGCTTAAGATCTCGAAAAATCACTGGATTAGGTTCGTGACTATGTAGATACTCCAGCACGTTGCATAGCTGCAAAGCCCAATCGATCACCGTATCAACTGGGAACGTAGTCGCTTGTTCGCTCAACAATGCTTCTATGTCCCGGCCGTGAATATACTCAATCACCAAATAGCTTCGGTCAAACTCAGTAAAGAAATCATAGACATCGGGCACAGATGGGTGGTCAAGTGTGGCCAGTATACTCGCTTCCCGTTCGAATGATGTCGTGGCCATCTGGCGGATTTTTGGATCACGATTAACATGCACCATCTCCTTGACCGCACACAGGCGCGTAACAGTCGGGAAATGCATGTCTCGAGCTTTGTAGACAGAGCTAAAGCCGCCGACACCAAGGGTACCCATAACTTGATATCTTTCTTGAAGAGTGGCACCTGGTTGCAGCAGGCCCTGTCTCCGCTGCCCTTTCTGATCTTGCCGATTTTTCAACTGTGTGGTTGTTAAATCATCCATATTTGATTTTTATCGTTCATCATCCAAGGGTCAAGCATTCACTTATTATATGTTCACTAGTACCTCGGAGCAATTAGCTCTCAAGTGCTATTTTTGTTACGTCCACGTCGTAAAGCCTCATATTAGTTGACCACAATCGCTCGCCGCCAATAGAATTACTATACTTGCCAACTTGATCGGTCAAATCCTTTAGATTGTCGAAAAATGTACCCAGCTGTGAATGGTAGCAACCGATAGCCTGAATCTTGGCCTCCAGATCATGCTCCGAAAGTGCAACAATGTGCGAATGCCAACGATCTGGCGTCATCAATGACCTCTTGACGGCGGTCTCATCCATGGAGTACGGATAATCTTCATAAAAGGTTAATCGATTTGCTGCCAGACCTGTTTCGGCCGCCAATCTTGTTAACTGGTGGTCAACATGATGCCCTACGCCAAGTGGAATAATCAGGCGATCGTGTGCGGGAAGTTGGGCCAATCGCTCGGATAGATTGCTTACTAAAGCTGCCTCAAAGGTATGTATATCACCAAAAATAGACTCTTCTGAAGGGTAAAGCGGCTTTCCATCCTGCGGATAAGTTCGGTAAATGCAATCTGGTATGGGCCAATGCTCATAGGCAGCTCCTATTGCTAAACAAGCCGCCTGATCCTCAATCCTTCTCGCTTTGACAATGTCAGAATCAAGTTGCCAGCGATCATGTAGGCTGCGAGCAAAATCTGATATTGGTGCGGCACCTGGATCTCCTCCCATAATGGTGACGATTAAAATCTTTTTCCCTACCTTGGATTGTTGATATATTTGCCCGCCACAGGACAAAACAGCATCATCTAGATGTGGCGAGAGATAAATGGTATTGAAGAAGGTTGTCTTTTTCAATTGCTTGCAATCCGGATGGCACTATAATTGTTGAATTATGGCAAACAAGTTGACGCATTTAGACGATAGTGGGCAGGCTAATATGGTCGATGTCGGTCATAAGCCCGATACAGAAAGAGTTGCTGTGGCCCGCGGAGCGGTTCTTATGGAAAAGGAAACACTCCAGTTAATAGTAGAGGGTAACATCAAAAAAGGAGATGTCCTAACCGTTGCCAGGATAGCCGGTATTATGGCGGCTAAGCGCACAAGCGACCTTATCCCGCTTTGTCACCCACTATCGCTCAGTCACTTGGATGTTACTTGCACGCCAAACCTGCAAAATAGCCGCATTGATATCGAGGCTACCGCCCGGTTAAGAGGCAAGACAGGCGTCGAAATGGAAGCTTTGACGGCGGTTACTGTAGCCGGCTTGACAATTTACGACATGGCAAAAGCTGTTGATCGCATGATGCGCATTACAGATATACGCTTGGTCGCAAAATCTGGTGGCCAAAGTGGCTCTTATACGGCCGCTGAATGATTGAATCGCCACAGTATTTCTTGTTCGATACTCAGATATTTCCTAGAGCATAGTTGGAAGTCAATTATTTAGAGTCCCATGGAACTTGAAGTTCGTCTTTTTGCGACGTTAAAGGATCGCGCTGGTCAGAGTCGGATCAAGATTGCGATTGAGGAACCGGCTAATGTGCGCTTATTATTGGCAGCGATTTCTGCGTCTTTTCCCGGTTTAGCGGCGTCTTTGCCATCAGCCTTAGTGGCTGTAAATATGGCTTATGCCGATTTAGGTACACCTATCCACCCAGGTGATAAAGTAGCGATTTTTCCGCCGGTGAGCGGCGGAGATGGCCCCAATCATATCTATCCGACTTTCTTTGCCATCACGACCGATGAGATGGATTTGAACGAAATTCACGCCAAACTTATTCAGCCAGATGTTGGTGCTATCGTTACGTTCAGCGGGTCCGTACGAGGCGAGACGCAGCGAGATGGCTTACCATCAAAAACATTACACCTGGAATATGAATCATACCGCGAGATGGCTGAAGAAAAAATGTCTCAAATTGCTCGAGAAATATGGGAACGGTGGCCATTGGTAAAAGGCATTGCCATTGTGCAACGTATTGGTAAACTAGAAATCGGTGAAAGTACAACCATTGTGGTTTGTGCGGCCGCCCATCGCGATCAGGGCGCTTTCGACGCAGCAAGGTACGGCATTGACCGGCTCAAAGAGATTGTTCCTGTTTGGAAGAAAGAAATTGGTCAGGATCACAGCATTTGGATCGAAGGGCATTACCGGCCAACAGAACAAGACAACTAAGAAGCAAGCATAAGAATGATTTTTCGCTTAGCCGAAGACAATTAACTGTAAGTTACCTGTTCCTATTTGGTTCGCCCACTGGTCTGGTAATCGGCACATCACCATAGTGACAATCCATAGTCAGAGCTTGGATAATAAGTTGAACAGAAATCGTGGCTTTGACTTACTGTCACTGACGGAGAAATTTAATGGAGAACAATCACAAAAGACATAGAGTTGTTGTTACAGGCACCGGGCTTATAACTCCACTAGGGCATAATACTCAGGATACTTGGTCTGCTCTTCTCGCTGGAGAATCAGGATTTGGTGAAATCACCATAATGAAGCGAGATGATCATCGTCTTGCCGGAGTTTGCGAAGTTAAGGACTTTGATGCCAGCATCTATATAGGACGAAAAGCTGCTAGAAGAAGAGATCGCTTTCAACAATTGGCCACAGTGGCAACCAATGAGGCCTTTGCCCAATCAGGTTTAGAAGTCACCGATGAAAATCGTGACCGCATTGGCATATATCTAGGTACGGGTGTTGGCGGTATACAAACATTAGTCAATCAAGAACATGTATTGATGGAAAGTGGCTTACGCCGTCTAAGCCCTTTTGCCATAACAATGATCATGCCTAATGGAGCGGCTGGCATGCTAGCTATTGATTATGGCCTGCAAGGTCCAAGCATTACGATTACCACTGCTTGTGCCGCAGGCAATGATGCGATAGGCCATGCTTTTCGAGTGATTCGCGATGGTCAGCTCGATGCCATTGTGTCCGGAGGCGCTGAATCCATTATGACATCAGTTGCTGTTGGTGGATTTGAACGAGCCGGTGCTACGTCCACAAAGAGTAGTAAGACTCCCCAACCATTTGACAAGAACCGCGATGGATTGGTTCCTGGTGAAGGAGCGGGTATTCTCATATTGGAAAGTCTAGAGCATGCAAAAGGCCGTGGTGCAACTATCATGGGCGAGGTTGTTGGTTATGGTCAGACAACAGACGCATTTCATATTACAGCACCATCTGAGGGCGGCATTGGCGCAGCTAAGGCGATAATAAAAGCCATGGCTGACGCTGATGTGAAAGCTTCCGAAGTGGATTACATTAGTGCCCATGGAACAGCCACAACGCTAAATGACTCTCGCGAAACGATGTCCATCAAGCATGCGCTAGGCGAGCATGCATACGATGTTCCTATTAGCTCAACTAAGTCCATGACTGGCCACATCATGGGCGCAACCGGAGCAATAGAGAGTGTTTTTTGTTTACTCGCCATGCGCGACAAGATAGTCCCTCCAACCATTAATTATGAAACACCAGACCCTGAATGTGATCTGGATTATGTTCCCAATGAGGCAAGGCCAGCTGAGGTTAGGGTAGCCTTGAATCATGCTTTTGGATTTGGCGGTCACAATGCTGTGCTAGTTTTCAAAAAGTTTGTTGAGTAAGCGTTTCTAAAGCCGAGCCTGACAGATTAGTCTTACGTTATTTAGATTGATTTCCTTCTGTCACCATTAGCCACATATCTTCTATGATGCAAGAACTTCAGAAAACTGAAGAACGTCTTGGCGTTCATTTCAACGATTATTCTCTGTTGACGCGCGCCTTAACTCACCGTTCTTATATAAACGAGAATCCGGATAAGGCGCTGGAAGACAATGAACGGCTGGAGTTTTTGGGCGATGCTGTCCTTGATTTCGTGGTCGGTTCCTATCTCTATCATCGTTATCCTGAAATGAAAGAGGGGGAGCTGACCATGCTGCGAGCGGCCCTCGTCAGAACCAGAACGCTTGCCGGTTTTGCCCAAGACTTAGGTGTGGGCGAAGTATTGCGTCTGGGGTACGGAGAAGCAGAGTCCGGTGGTCGGGATCGCTTGCCAACACTATGTGCAGCTTTTGAGGCTATTGTCGGTGCCATCTTCATTGACCAAGGTTTGGAGGCCGTTGAAGAATGGGTGCAACCATTCGTATCGCCTGCTCTGGAGCAGATATTGGCCGAGTCTACCCATAAGGACGCTAAAAGCGAATTTCAGATATGGTCTCAGGCCCAATACAATGAAACACCTCGATACGAGGTTTTGTCGGCCGAAGGACCTGACCACAACAAGATATTTACGGTCGCGGCGCAGATAGCTGGTGAAACCTGGGGAGTGGGGGATGGCTCCAGTAAACAAGCGGCCGCTCAGCAGGCGGCTGACTCGGCTCTCAAAAAGGCTGCGGCTTTGGAGGTCAAAGGCGAACTGCATGATCAACCTTTTTCTGAGGCTGGTGCGTGACGAGATTATTGATTACCGGTGGCGGTAGTTATTTAGGCCAGCACCTTGTTCCTCTAGCCGCCAGTCAGTTCGATATCATATATACAATTTTTCGCCAGGATCCGTTCAATCTGCCGACAAGTAAGCAACTCGACTTAAGAGACAAAAATGCGGTCGGAAATCTGGTTGAGATGTTTCTTCCTGAAGTGATCATCCATACTGCTGGATCCAATCGCACACCGGATATGGAAGCGGTTATCTGTCAAGGCACAGATCACATTACTGCAGCTGCAGAATCTGTTGGCGCAAGGTTGATACATTTATCATCAGATGCTCTATTTGATGGGCGAACCGCTCCCTATCGAGAATCAGATCGTCCAACCCCGATTCATGCGTATGGTCGCGCTAGAGCGATGGCAGAAGAGACAGTTAGTCGCTTTCCGAACCACGTGATCGTGCGTACTTCGTTAATCTACGGTCTGAGTCTCATGGATCACTCTACAGCGTGGATTAGAGCGGCGCTCGAATCCGGACGGGAAGTCGTCTTATATGAAAATCAATATCGCCAGCCAACTTGGGCTTTAACCTTGGCGATGGCTTGCCTGGAACTAGCTATAAACAATTTTCGTGGCATCCTGAATATCGCTGGATCACAAGTGATGAACCGAGCAGAATATGGACTTAAGTTACTTGACTGGTGGGGCATTAAGAGAAGAAAAACGCTGATAATAGGGCCAACAGAAGATCGGTGGCCGCAAGATACTCGTTTGGAATTAACTTTAGCAGAAGAAGTGCTTAATACGCCACTACTCGGCTTCGATGCGGTTCTCAATGCCCATGGTCAGCGGCGAGCAAACCAGTAACCCCCATTTATTAAGAAACTGTATTCGGATCGGTTATATATGACCACCAGTTATTGGCGATCCCTTTTTGCTCACCGGCAAAATGGGGGACGTGACTAAACCACCAGAGATGATGTTTACGTGTGTCGCCATTGCCCCACTCCGTACAGTTCACTAACCGGGAAGTGCCGGTCAGGTCTGGAAATTTATACCAAGTGTCACAACGACTCAGAACTTTTGTTCTATTTCCCCAATCATAATCTCGTTTGCTATTGGGAGCGAAATGCACATTGCCAACTTCCGCGAGTCCAGGATGGTTGCCATCATAGCGCGTGAAACAATTCCACAGATTAGACTCCCCACGTTTTTTCCGAAACACATGGCTCATTATCGATTCTGCCCGATGGCCATGAGCCTCCAACATTTCACCTACTCCTCGCTCATAATTGAAACCCATGATGATAAAGCGCCGGTCGAGGTGTTCATATCCGCTCAGTGGCGGGGCATTGCACCAGAAAGCATCGGGACCAGCCATCCGAGATTCATAAAAGCCAGCATATGGGAAGCCAAACAACCAGATTTCGTCTATTTGACGATCGGCCACCCTCTCGATCGCCCGAACATCAGATAGGATGCGCTGATAGTTCACCCAATCTGGATCGTGAAAGCCACGGCGGGCTCGCCAGGCAGCCAGATATTGCTCACTTGAATAACTAAACCCATCGATTTTGTCTGGAAATATATCGAGCTCAACTTTATGTGCTATCTGATAGTCGCAGTAACCTGCGCTGGCCTTACGAAGGTCGTTAACATACTGCTCAACCAGATTATCGACGCTTTGCCAGCCCAATACCTCGGACAACCGCCGGCCGCCTTCAGACTGAATCAACGGATCGAAGATTACAAGTAATACCTTTGGACGATATGGTGAAATCGAAGTGTTGGCCATCTGATTGGCCACACGTGGCATTGCCCTAGTTCGGGAAAACAACTGATCGAATAGTTCTCGTATCGTAACCGTCTATCTCCTTATCCAATGAAAGCCTCAAACGGCCGAAATGACATTCCGGATGGCTCCGATTCCCTCAACTTCACATTCCACAATGTCGCCTGCTTTAAGGAACTCAGGTGGTTTCCGGGCGAAACCTACCCCGCTGGGCGTACCTGTAGCAATAATGTCCCCGGGCAATAACGACATACCAAAGGATAAATGTTCGATAATGGACGGAATATTGAAGATCATTAAACTCGTATTGCTATTCTGTTTGACTTGACCATTGACCCGGCTAACTAATTGTAAGTTTTGTGGATCTGGCACTTGGTCTTTGGTAACAATCCATGGTCCCATGGGGCAAGATCCATCGAGACTTTTTCCCTTGAAGAACTGTTGATGAAAGCGCTGCAAATCTCTAGCACTCAAGTCATTCAACACGGTATAACCGTAGATGTAATCCATTGCCTTTTCTGCGCTGACATTTCTTCCTTCCCGTCCAATGATCAGCGCCAGTTCTACCTCCCAATCCAGTTCGGCCGTGACTGCGGGATCGTAACGAAAATCATCGAATGGACCATTGGCGGTCGTGGTTGCTTTATTGAAGATAAGAGGATATTCGGGCACTTTGGTTTGTTGCCCGGCGGCTGAATAATGTTCTTCAGCATGTTCAACATAATTGAGACCCAGGCACATAACATTCCTCCTGGGGGATGGTATAGGTGCAGTCAATATGACCTGTTCAAGCGAGACGGTTGCCCTATCCGACTGGAGTAAATCTTGGACTTGGGCCAGGCCATCATCCTTCATTGAGATTAGGCTCAGAATATCGGGGGCTACTGATGAAATATCGACAATGTCCTTTCCACGCATCGCGCCAGGTTTAAGCTGGTCTTCATAGATATAGGTTACGAGTCTCATGATCTAAATCCTTTATAATGTGAAGGAGTAATTAATAATAGGAATCTTATGATATCAGTGAACTATCGTCCAGGTGATTGGCACGCAGAAAACACATGCAAAATCGGGACATATCTTGGCCGACTGCACAGGAAAGCAAATCGTCAGTCAGAGATGCAATTTCTGGGGTTGAATGAAAGTAATCAATTAAATGTAACCTTCGTTAAAAAACTCCGTCTAATTATTCAGAACCACCGTCTAATCCCCTAAATTTATTATTGGGGACATTATTTGTAACTGGATGTAGGGCTTACAATCCTGTCTTTAACAGGTAGTCGAAGATAATAGAGCCAAAATGATATGGTTATTGGCACAATACCTATATTGATCGGCGAAATTATTATTGTGATTATTGAGTAAACGTCCATTGCTATAGACACAATCGGCGTTTGAGACTGACCTTATTTGTATGATATTGAGGAAAAATAATCTAATGATCACCAGAATTTTAACACTTTTACTATTCGTTCTGTTATTTGTTGCCTGTAGTGGCGCCGAATCTACGACTGCTATTCTTGAACCTGGCGCGGAGAACTCAATTTTAGAGTTACCAGCTGATGTTGACGTACATACTGTCGCCTCAATCAAAGATCGGCCGGATGTCTACCTGCTGGATGTTCGTGAGCAGTGGGAATACGATGAAGCTCACTTGCCTGGTGTTAATCTATTACCCATGGGAGCGGTGCCGACCAATCTCGACAAAATACCAATGGACAAAGAAGTTATTGTTACTTGTCGTAGTGGCAACCGTAGCAGCCAGATAACCGACTATTTACGTCAAAATGGATTTTCTAACGTCCATAATATGCAAGGCGGCATACTGGCTTGGGAGCAAGCAGGATATGAGGTTGTCAGATAAGTAATGATGGGATGCGGGGTAATTCAAATCAAGCCCATGAAGGCTTAATTAAGCCATGGGCTTCGAGGTTTCTGTCCCAGTGATAGGCTATGCTGCAAGACGTATAGCAGCGCCCGGCCGTAAGCATCGCTGGCCTTGGCTTCGGAAAATTCCTGAGATTCTCCCAGGATCTTGATCCGGCAAATGTGGCCGTCCATCAGGCTAACTAATTCGACTGCTGGTTCTGGTTTTCCGGACAGGTGGTCTTGCAACCGTTGGCGTAACTGACCTTCCGTGGGCAACCAAACCGCATCGATCGTTAATACATAATCTAAAGACCATTCCAGAGCGCCATTGAAGGTAATCATTTGATGACCGAACAATTTCTTAATGTCGATAGTCATATCGCTTACGACAAATATTCGATCTTTTAATTCAGTATTAGGCAAAGCAAAAAAATCATGCAACTGGGGAATCCAGTGTATTCCTGCTTGTTTGAGCTCTAACGCCAAAGACAATCGAAGCACAGTTAAATCCTTCAATATGCGCCCAACTCGCGCAACCGCTCATCACTGATGCCAAAGTGATGGGCGATTTCGTGTATAACTGTATGCCGTACGACGTGAACAATTTCACCCCGACTACCGGCAGCATTCTCAATAGGTCCTTGATATAGAGTGATCGTATCAGGAAGCACTAGACCATAAGCATGGCTCCGCTCAGTCAAAGGGATTCCTCTGTAAAGCCCAAGCAAAGTGTGATTCGATGGCACACCGGCACTACGTAATTCATCTTTACTTGGCCAAGGTCTGACTAACACCTCGGCATTTTTCATCTTTTCCCGAAAATATACTGGCAACAAATCCAAGGCTTCTGCAACCAAATTATCAAACTCAACAAGACTCAAGATCATAATTCAAGCCAACCTAACGATATTCGGCCGCGTTCTGGTTCGACCTTTAAGATCGTAACTTCAATGACATCACCGACAGCAAAAAGTCGCGGGTTGGGCCACTGGCTGCGATGTAGAAGTGCATCATTCTTCACTCCAATATCTATAAAGGCGCCAAAATCGACCACATTGCGCACCGTTCCCTTTAGATTCATACCTGGCTTCAAATCATCAAGGCTAAGTACATCGCTCCGCAATATAGGCACCGGTAGGTCGGCGCGTGGATCGCGGCCCGGTCTGACAAGTTGTTCCAAGATGTCTTTAACGGTAGGTGCTCCGGCATTCAGGGAGGAGGCCAATTCTTGAAGTGCCTGCTCGGTTTTCCATTGATTTAGCGCTTCAACTCTTTCGCCAGGTGGGATCTCAATGGATAATCCAGCCTGTCGAAGAATCGCCTTGGCTAGATCATAGCTCTCGGGATGAATAGCGCTGGCGTCAAATGGGTTGTCGCCGTCATGAATCCGCAGAAATCCGGCAGCTTGTTCATAAGACTTTGGCCCAAAACCGGCAACTCTTCTAATTTCAGTCCGATTGGAAAATGGACCGTTTTCATTACGATACGCTGTAATGTTAGCGGCGAGTTTGGGGCCGACTCCAGCCACGTGGGTCAAAAGTGCCGGTGAAGCCGTGTTTACATCAACACCCACTTGATTAACAACTGATTCTACTACGCCGTCCAACGCTTTGCTCAAATCGCTTTGGTTTACATCATGTTGATACATACCGACACCGATTGAGCGGCTGTCAATTTTCACTAATTCAGCAAGTGGATCTTGTACCCGGCGAGCAATAGATACAGCACCTCGTATCGTTACATCAAGGTCAGGTAATTCGGCTCGAGCCAGGGGACTGGCACTATAAACACTCGCCCCGGCTTCGTTAACGATAAGATAGTTTAGCTCCGCCTTCTTTTGGCCCTTGTCGCTTGTCCACTCTTGTATCAATTGGGCTACTAACTGCTCAGTCTCTCGTGAAGCGGTACCATTGCCGATGGCTATCAGTTCCGCGCCGTGACGATGGGCGAGCTTTTTCAATACCACTAGCGCACCCTGCCGATTATTTTGCGGTGGATGAGGGTAGATTGTATCAAAATCTAATACCCGGCCGGTTGGATCAACGATTGCCACTTTGCTGCCTGATCTATACCCAGGGTCAATTCCCAATATAGTCCGGCCAGATAAAGGGGGTTGCAAGATTAAATTTCGCAGGTTTGCCGCAAAGACCGAGATAGCATGCGTGGTGGATTGATCTGTCAATGTGCGCCGGATGTCCCGCTCGATAGCTGGTAACAACAATCTTTTTGCTGTGTCATCAATCGCTAAGTCAAGTTGTTCGGCCAAGGCAGATCGTCGATCTGAACGATAAACTGAATTGATTGCTTGTCGCCAATCTCGCTCCGCCACTTCAATTCTAGTCCTCAGCACTTTTTCAGCTTCGCCACGATTGATAGCCAGGATCTGGTAAGGTCTCAAGCGGGCGACCGGACCAGAAAACTGATAATAGGTCTTATATACGCCACGCTCATCCTCAGCACCATCAATTTTTTCCGCAGTAAGTCGACCCCATCGCAGACCCTTTTCGCGGGTTATTCGACGCACCTTGGCATTATCGCTTATCGTTTCGGCAACGATGTCCCGCGCTCCCATAAGAGCCTCTTCCGGACTTGTAACCTGATCATTTAAGAATCGCGAGGCTATCTCCTGTGGACGCTTACGTTCCCGACCTTGAAGTAAAATCAGATCAGCCAGTCCCTGCAAACCCTTCTCCTTGGCAATTCCCGCTCGTGTTCTACGCTTTGGCTTATAAGGGCGGTAAATATCTTCAAGCTGAGTAAGGTTATCGGCAGCGAGAAGTTGTGATTTCAACTCAAGCGTCAGCTTTTTTTGTCCTTCAATGGTGTCGAGAATCGTTTGGCGACGCTTGTTTAGGTTTCGTAAACCTGTAAGCATCTCCTGCAGCTGGCGCAACTGATCCTCATCCAACGCACCTGTTACTTCTTTGCGATAGCGAGCGATAAATGGAATCGTATTGCCTTCATCCATTAATCCAATGGTGGCTTCAACCCTTTCCGGATTTACTTTGAGTTGACTGGCGATCTGTTGAGATAGGTTCATACTTTATTTTACAAACGAGTAACGCTCAAGATTATTGCCTAATTTGGGCTCAGACTCGAAGTTTACTACCCATTTAATAATAATGGGCTGGTTTTGGCTAGCGGGATTCTTTCAAACTACTATCGGATTCACTTTGGCTTTGTTTGAAAGAATAAATGAGCAAGAGACATAAATGATATCCAGCTATGTTGGGTGAACAGGCACTAAAAATACCGGCTTGCTGGTGTTGCGAATGACAGTATCGGCAACACTTCCAAACATTAGACGGTCGCGGCCACCGAGGCCGCGAGTCGCCAACATAATCAAGTCTACGGCATGTGAATCGGCAAAGCCAACGATTGTATGAGCCGGTGTCGAACCGGTAACATTCGTTCGAACAACCAAGCCATCCTTTTCAAACCACTCGGCCACATCCGTTAGGTAGCGATTTAGGTTATCATGCTGGTTCTCCCCAAGAAGATCGTCAGGCACAGATAACAACAAGATTTCGCTTTGGAAATGGGTTGCCATGATCTGGGTGAATGGTAGGACTTGCTCGGCCGCTGTCGAACCGTCAAGCGCTACAAGCAATTTGTCGAATGAGTAGGAGTCCGATTGTCCCCGGGTGCCTGGTTTCACCGTCAGGACAGGGAGCGAACTCGTTCGAATCACCTGCGACGCAACGCTACCCACCAGTAACCGGCCAAATCCAGAACGACCGTGGGTGCTCATAACCACTAGATTGGCTTGGCGGTCTCTTGCCGCTGTGACGATTTCCTCAGGAATCGAGCCACGCCCAACCAGGTACTGAGTTTTGAACCCTAAGCCATCCAAGCGAATGGTCATGTCTTCCAGGTAGCGTTCATGAGCCCTATGGTCTCCATCAAGATTATTTGGGACCAGTGGAATCGCACGCGGGGTTCCAGAAGTCTGAATTACCGATACAAGTGTGAGATTGTTGTCACCCATAGATGATACTGCTCGAGCCAGCGGAATTGCCTCTTCCGCAAATTCCGAACCGTCCAACGGTATAAGAATGTTGTTAAAATTTTGCTTCGAGAACTCATAACCTAATTCTGATACGGGCAGATAGCGTTGACCGGCTCGTCGCAATCCGTGACGCTCATTAGCTGGAATTGGGTCGCCAAGTCTGCGGCGAAAGTAAGAGAAGAGCAAGTACAGGAGAGGAAGGAAAACAAAATAAGTCCAGGCACCTTCGGTAAATCGCTCCAAAAAGATAATGATAGTCGCTAGCGAAGTCAATGTAGCTGCGACGATAGTGCCGCCAAGAGTCGCCAGGTTACCCATACTGGAAATATTCCGAAATTGTCTCAGAAGACGTCGCGTAACCGCCCAACCGGTCATGCTTAACAATATAAAAACGCCGGCCGCATAGATAGCTAAATATGTTTCTTCATTTGTGCCAGCAATGAGAAAACAAAGGGACACAATACCTACTTCAATCCAGACGGGGACTGCGGCTACATCAAACGCATTCCTTTGTCCGACGAATGCAGGCACATAATGACGCATTCGCAAACCCAAAGCTAAATTTTGTAGACCCTGAGCACTGGCGGCCGATGCCGACAACAAGACAAGAACGCTCACGAAGGTTCCTAATAATGCCAAAGGGGTAGGCAGTAGTTGATCCATTGTCTGAGTAAACACAGATACTTCAGTGTTTGTCGGATCGGAGAGAGACAAGATAGCTGGCCCAACCACTAACATTGTGATAATTGTGGTGCCCATGATTATCACTAAGCTTTGAAAGGCCATACGACTTTTTTGCTTAGGCTCACCATCATAGGCAGCTACCAGGTTGGCAAAAATTTCAATGCCTGTCATAACTGCCAGGATACGAACGTAACCACCTAGAGTAAATCTGATATTCTCCAGATTGAAGGCTTCTAATCGAAAGGACGGTAGATTTAGGCCCAGTTTAAACAAAGTAGAAATCACCATTGCCCAGAGAAGCAACAAAACGCCGGCTGTAGCCGGCCCAAAGGTCCGTGCCGCAACCCTCGGACCTCGGTTGACTAACCAACCGGTGCCTATACTCAAACCGATTGCTACAAAGGTTCTATATTGAAAACTTAAGAATGGTTCGTTTAGGGCAGGTATCCGATCGGCGATAAAAGTAACAAGGGCGGCCATGCTCACCAGAAACGTCAATGTGTATTCTACAAAGGTTATACTGGCGTTCAGTTTTACTGCCCATCCCCCGAACTCCTCTTCACTCAATCCGCTGCCCCCACTCCCGTCGACAATCCAGAGCATCACGAGACGATACATAGCTGAAACAAGGGCAATGGTCAGAACCACCAGCCAAATGCTTGCACCAAAGGTGATCTGGGCGACACCAGCTACAACTATTAGCCTTAAAAAGGGTCCAAAGACGTATAAGGGAGATGTGGCAGGATCTCCGCCTCCAGCTAAGGCACCTTCTACGGGGTTGGAAAGTTTGTTTGATACGTGGGCCACGCAGATGCTCCTGGCAACGCTCTCAGTTATATACTAACCCTAAAAATAGATTTCTGATTTGTTCTGTTCAGATCAAAGTAGGCAATGTTTACAAACACAGGTTCAGATCAGTAGGTCAATAACTGAGAAAAACGACCGTTCTATCAACTTCGATTACAGAATAATACTGGATTTTGGGCTCTAATCAACATAGGTTAACCGATAAAGATCTTTTAGAATTTTTCTGTCAAGATCTCCGTGGATAACTAGTGTTTCGCCAAACTTCTTTTGACGAGTAACGCATTCGTGGCGAAACACTTAAGAATACCCGTCAAACCCTGTTTGCTTCTCTACTAGAAGAATTTCCAATTTTCACCGGGCTTTTTTTTCAGAAGTTCCCTGGGAATTATCAATCACTGATGGATGCAGAAAACTCTTGTTTGCTCTTCAGCCCAGATGGTAAACCGACAATAATACGACAAGGCCCACCTGTTATAGGTGGGCCTTGTTACTCAATATAGAAGGTAAACGAACGAGACTATTCAGGGGTTGATGCCCAATACGATTTTTCGTTCAAATGAGATGAATATTTCAATTATCAGGCAGCTTCAAATTCGCCTTCGACGATATCTTCGTCTTCACTGTCACCATCAGCATTGGAAGGAGCGTCAGCTTCGTTCGTGCTATTCTCGGTCTGATACATATTCTCGCCAATTTCCATGCTGGCTTGTTGCAATTCCTGCGTAAGTTGCCGGATGCGGCCAACATCTTCACTCTCCATGGCCTCTCTCAGCTGACTGATTTTTGTTTCAATCTCCTGCCGCATGTTGGCTGGCGCCTGACCATTTAAACTACCAAGACTTTTCTCTGTTTGGTAAGCGACCTGGTCGGCCAGGTTTCGCGCTTCGATTAGTTCTCGGCGATTCCGATCTTCAGCGGAGTTTTGTTCAGCCTCTTTAACCATTCGCTCAACATCGGCATCGGTTAGATTAGTCGTTGCTGTAATGGCAATCTTTTGGCTTTTACCTGTAGCCTTGTCTGTTGCACTCACATTTAGGATTCCGTTGGCGTCAATATCAAAAGCTACTTCAATCTGTGGTATACCTCGGGGCGCGGCCGGAATACCTTCGAGCCGGAAAACGCCTAAGGTCGCATTATCAGCCGCCATCGGCCGCTCACCCTGGAGGACGTGGACATCAACGGCCATTTGACTATCTTCGGCAGTACTAAATATCTCTGATTTATGGGTCGGGATAGTTGTATTGCGTTGTATGAGGGTTGTCATGACCCCACCTAATGTCTCTAACCCGAGACTAAGTGGAGTTACGTCTAGCAAAAGTAAATCATCAACTTCACCAGCCAGCACGCCAGCTTGTATAGCAGCGCCTAAGGCAACAACCTCGTCTGGATTTACACTTTTATTTGGTTCCTGACCAGTCAGTTTCTTGACCAATTCCTGAATCATCGGCATCCGAGTAGCGCCACCAACCAGGACGACCGCATCTAATTTAGTCGTTTCGATTCCTGCATCGGTTAGTGCATTGTCAACAGGTTGAGTCAAACGTTCCACAAGATTAGAGGTCAGTTGCTCGAATTTGGAGCGTGTCAAATTCATCTGTAGATGCTTTGGTCCACTGGCGTCGGCAGTAACAAACGGCAAGTTAATCTCTGTTTGCATCGTAGTCGACAGCTCGATCTTAGCCTTTTCTGCCGCTTCGCGGATCCGTTGCAATGCCTGCCGATCTTCTCCCAAGTTTATTCCTTGATCAGCCAAGAATTCCTCGACTATCCAATCGATAATGGCTTCATCCCAATCATCTCCACCAAGATGCGTGTCACCGTTGGTCGATTGCACCTCTACCAATCCGTCACTCACCTCCAATACGGAGACGTCAAAGGTTCCTCCGCCAAGATCAAAGACTAAAACAGTTTCTTCTTCGACTTTCTCGAGACCATAGGCTAAAGCAGCCGCCGTAGGTTCGTTTATGATCCGTAATACTTCGAGTCCAGCAATGCGTCCAGCATCCTTTGTCGCTTGGCGCTGACTGTCATTAAAATATGCTGGCACCGTAATAACCGCTTTCACTATAGGCTGCCCTAAATAGTCCTCGGCATCTTTTTTGAGCTTGCTTAGCACCATGGCCGAAATCTCTTGCGGTGTGTAGCTTTTTCCGTTGCTCGGTATCTTAATCAGCACATCACCTTGTGGCCCCTTTTCGAGGGGATAAGGCACACGATCCCGCTCTTCTTGCGTTTCGGGATCATCAAAACGACGGCCGATGAAACGTTTGACCGAAAAAACGGTGTTCTCAGGATTGATAGTGGCCTGCCGTTTCGCGGTCTGACCTACAAGTCGCTCGCCGTTCTTAGTAAATGCCACAACAGAAGGGGCAAGCCGGCCACCCTCAGCTGTCGATATTACCTCTGCCTGGCCACCTTCCATTATGGCGACAACCGAATTGGTTGTACCTAGATCGATACCTACGATCTTGCTCATTCTAAATATTCTCCTTTTCCTTAATTCCTTCGCACAATAATTAACTGCACCAAGTCTGGAACCAAAATACTAATTAATTATTTCAATGATTTGCACTGTCTTTCAGACGTTCAATTGTGCAAACCTTTTCTGCACGCAAATTGCTTGGATAGTGTCTTGTCAGTAAATCTCAAGTAAAGTGATAATTCTAAATGCTTTTCTGTCCGAGTACTTTTTCCCTTTTACCTTGTGCTTCTATTAATTTAAGCCAAAAATATTAGAAACACGTTTGTCCGGTATTTGTTTTGCATTAGCAATATAGAAATTATGGTCAAGAACGAAAATCCATAGGAAAATGATTGCCAAAAGGTCCAGGAAAGTCAATCATTTAAAGGAATTACTGGAGACAGATTGGTGATGGTGACCTTTGTTGAGAAAATGGAATCTTCTCACCTTTTACAGCAAGTAACCTCTAGAGAAATCCTTTATTGACAAAGGTATAGGCTATAGCTAGAATGTGCTCAATGGTCTATTACATCTGGCCAATGTTAGTTACCCAATTACATATCATCTTGAGACAGAATCACACGATCCAAACCACTTGCAATTCCATGAAAAGGAGTACAAATGACTTTTGAATTACCCCCCCTTCCATACTCTGAGAACGCTCTGGAACCACACATCGATGCCATGACAATGAGTATTCATCACGATAAACATCATGCCGGTTATACAAATAATTTGAATAATGCCCTAGATGGGCACAGTGATTTGGCGGATCAGCCTATCGAAATGTTGTTAGCCAATTTGGATGGTGTGCCGGAGTCAATTCGAACCGCTGTCCGTAATAATGGTGGCGGGTTTGCCAACCACTCTTTATTCTGGCAAATCATGAGTCCTAATGGTGGCGGGAGCCCTTCAGGCGCTTTGGCCGCAGCAATTAATGCTGCATTTGGCAGCTTCGACGAATTCAAAGCTGCTTTCAGCAAGGCAGCCGGCACCCGGTTTGGATCTGGATGGGCCTGGCTATATGTCGGCAAAGATGGCAAATTGGTGGTTACTTCGACGCCAAATCAGGATACACCGCTCATGGAAGGCAATACGCCCATTCTAGGTCTTGACGTTTGGGAACATGCCTACTATTTGAACTACCAAAACCGCCGTCCTGATTATGTCGCCGCCTGGTGGAATATCATTAATTGGGAATCTGTGGCCACCCTATACGCGGCCACTCAATAAAATATCGTACCAAGTAGTATTTGAAAACTTATTTGAGAGAAAAGGAGTAACGTCATGACCTACATTGTCACCAGACTTTGTCTTCGCGACACTGCCTGTATCGACGTTTGTCCAGTGGAGTGCATGGTTTTAGGCTTACCAGAGGAAGCGTGGCCTTGGTTGTACATTGACCCAGACACCTGCATTGACTGTGGCGCATGCGTTCCAGAATGTCCATATGAAGCAATCTTTCCGGAGGAAGAAGTCCCATTCGATTTCGAGGCCAACTCAGGTCAGTGGATCGTCAATACGAAAGCACTACTGTCTGACGGCCAACCGCTAGAAGGCGAGGTCGATGGAAACGATGTTAAGGTATTGAACGCTAAGCAGCTTGCTGGCGGCGAGAACTTGGACCTAACTGAAGATATCGAGCCAAATTACGAGTTCTTCAGCGGTGGCCCAGGTTACGATGCGCTTGACATGTAAGCAATGTAAAGACCTCTGGACACAGTATTCTGTAAAGTAACGGAAGCTGGTTTGCTCCTCGTTCAGCCGAATTGGTCAGTAATGCTTGGGCTTGGCATTAATGGCCAATTCGGCTTTTTTCATCCTCGTAGGCCACTGGTGGCGTTTAATAATAAACATATGAAGGAAAACTATTCCCCCAATTTTATGCTGGTAACCTCCAGCGTCCTTCATTTTAAAGCCCTTGTCACAGTATTGGAGATTCTATGACTGAATATCGCACGGAAAAAGACTCTTTAGGGTTGGTTGAAGTACCGGTCAACGCCTATTGGGGAGCCCAAACTCAGCGAGCTATCCACAATTTCCCGATTACCGGTTTACGACAATACCCAGCCTTTATCTGGGGTATGACCGCCATCAAGCGCGCGGCCGCTCAGGTGAATTTGGAGCTAAATTTATTTAAAAGCACCCAAGTCGATAACAAAGACTTTTCAGGCGAATCGATCGCTCAAGCAATCATGCAAGCAGCCGATGAAGTTATTGCCGGGAAATGGAATCAGCAATTTGTCGTCGATCCCATCCAAGCTGGCGCCGGCACTAGCCATAATATGAATACAAATGAGGTAATCGCCAACCGGGCCAATGAATTATTGGGGTTTGGGCTCACCATGTCCGCCAAGCCCATCCATCCAAACGATCATGTTAACATGGCTCAGTCGACAAATGATACGATCCCCACTGCCATCCGACTTGGATCCCTTTGGCGCTTAGAAGAATTGCTATTGTCTCTAGAAAATCTAGCAGATGCTTTGGGTCAAAAAGCGATCGAATTTGATGATATCGTTAAGAGTGGGCGAACCCATCTACAAGATGCCGTGCCGATAAGACTTGGGCAGGAATTTGGGGCCTATGCTCGCTCGGTAGAACGTAATCGGCAAAAGATAGCCTCGGCTGCAAACGGTTTGCGAAGGCTTGGAATTGGAGGAACGGCCACTGGTACCGGGTTAAATGCACATCTGGATTATCATCGACTTATGGTGGCTACGCTCAACCAGCTTAGCGATCTCTCACTTGTGGAGTCAGATAACCTGTTCGAATCCATGCAAAGTATGGGCGACCTAGTATATTTCAGCGGTTCTTTGCGAACGTTAGCCCAAGATCTAACCCGCATTGCCAATGATTTACGCCTCCTCTCCTCTGGTCCCAGTACCGGTCTCGATGAAATTCATTTACCTGCGGTTCAGCCTGGCTCCTCAATCATGCCAGGTAAAGTTAATCCCGTCATGGCCGAAATGCTCAACATGGCTATGTTTCAAGTCATGGGTAACGATATGACCATATTAATGGCCGGACAGGCTGGTCAACTTGAACTCAACGTGATGATGCCCATCATTGGATACAATCTTTTTCAAAGCATGGATATCATTATTAATGCGGTTAATGCCTTCACTGAGAAATGTGTACGTGGCATCCAAGCAAATCCAGAAAAAGCTCGGGGATGGTTAGCTAAAAATGCCATTCTGGTTACAGCCCTCAATCCAGTTATCGGTTATTCGAAAGGTGCTGAGGTTGCTAAGGAAGCTATGGCCAAAAACCTTACGGTACGCGATGTCGTCATCGAGAAAGGATATTTAACGGAAGAAGAAGCCGACAAATTGTTAAACGTCCAGTCGCTTACCGAAGGTGGTATTCAGGGATAATGTTAATCATTAGCCAGCAGGATCACGAAGCCATGCTAAAACATCTTGAAGCAGCCTATCCATTGGAGGCATGTGGTCTCATGGCGGGTATGAACGGGCAAGTACTTCGTCTCTATCCAATAACTAATAGGCTAGCCAGTCCCCACGCTTATGAAATGGATCCGGCCGAACAAGTTACTGCTATGATCGATTTGGAATATAGAGACTGGGAAATGTTGGCGATATACCACTCCCATCCCTACGGACCCGAAGGACCATCACAAAGCGACATTGTCCAGGCATACTATCCCGATTCCCTCTATGTAATCGTCTCATACCGTGATAGGCGTTCCCCAAATGCACTCGCTTATCAGATCAGAGACGGGCAGGTAACAGAGAGTCCATACAAAATAATTTAGCCTCTTTTGTTGCCCCTTTGCTTGGATATGGTCATTCTGTGCAACTTGAGGGCAATTGTGGTGTTCTTAATAGATGCAGCACCTGCGACAAGACGTTATAATTTTGGGGTCAGCATAGGTATCTATATGTCCAATCTTGTGTACTTGGGTTTGGCGGCGCTCATTGGCTATCTCTTTGGAGCGATACCCGTTGGATTCATTCTGGTAAAAATAAGAAAGGGTGTCGATCTGCGCGAGTATGGAAGCGGTCGAACCGGCGGTACAAACTCCTTCCGGGTCGGCGGCGTCGTCGTCGGCATCCTAACGTCAATAGGGGATGTTTTAAAGGCTGCCTTAGCCATTTGGCTTATTCGGGCTCTTTTTGCCGACCAGCTACCGGCCGATTGGTTACCTTGGGCCGAGGCTACTGGTGGGGTGATGAGCATTATTGGGCATAATTGGTCCGTTTTTCTAGGCTGGAAGGGAGGAGCCGGCACGGGGGCAAACGTCGGTTGGGCGGGCGCTATATGGTTTCCTATCGTGCCCATTGCCATCATCGTTGTGCTTGGTGTATTGTTGACCATCGGCATTGCCTCAATCGCCTCTTTGGCCATGTCGGCTGCCATTCCTGTGGCCTTCCTGGTATTGTATCTAGCCGGCGTTGAACCATATGACGGAACTATCGCTTACATTGTAGGGGGGATCGTTTCAGCGGCAGTAATTTCCTGGTCGTTGCGACCTAACATCAAACGATTGTTAGCCGGCAATGAACGAGTGGTTGGCCCCCGAGCAAAGCGCAATCGGAAGAGTGAATAAAAGGAATAAAAACCCCAGGCAGAATGCCTTTTATCCACTGATTTTTGACAACTTGTCGTAGTGCAATAAGCCCATCGCGTCGAAAGTCAATCCTTGCACATTAGGCAATGATACGGCAAAACGAGATTCTTGGGTTAGATCTAGGGTCGGAAACTCACGGGCCCAAAGTTCCTGGATCTGCCGGTATACTTCGAGTCGCTGGCCCTCATCCGTTTCTTCCTTGGCCTCCTCATACAACTCTGTCATGGCCTGACTTTCAAAATTCGAACAGATGCTATCGGTATTGGTAATAAAATACTCGATCCAACTCATGGCATCGAGAAAGCGAGTCGGTTGTCCACTCGAAGGCCACCCAAGCAGGAATGCCGGGTAACTGCAGGCTAAACTCTGCGGCCGGAAAACATCCCACGAAGCCCCTTCTAGGGTCACTTCTATTAACTCAGTCTCCTCAATCTGGGCTTTAAGAACCTGTGCATACTGTTCTTCTAGATCCGTGTAGCGGCCATCATTTACAAACCAGATCGCCATATCTAACTTATTACCCGGACTATAACCTGAAGCCAACAGGATAGAACGAGCGGATTCGAGGTCGCGCGCAGGTTCTGTATTTACTTGACCAGGGATGTCGCCCGGTACCGGACTGAACAACGGTTCGCGCGTGCCATCAAACACTTGCTCGACCAGCGCTTCCCTATCGACCGCAAAAGCAATTGCCTCCCGCAATCGAGCGTTGCTCCAAGGAGAATCAGCTTGTTCTATTACCAAGTAACTCTTAAACGTCGGCGCACTTTGCCATAGCTTATAGGCTGGATTCTCTCGCAACTCGCGCAAATCGTTGCTTGTTAGACCTGTCCAGGCAATGTCTATGGCTCCGTTCTCAAGAGAACTTCTCATCTGGCCAGAATCTTCATAGAATCGTATTTGGATGTTTTCAAATTCTGGAGTTTCAGCCAACCATAAGGAATTGGCCTGCAAACGCAATTGTTCTCCTGGCACCCAATCAGTCACCGAGTATCGGCCGAAGCCATCACAAGAGTTGGCAGGATCGGGAACCGACAAATAACATGACTCGCTGATTATGAAGAAAGGTGGTGTTGCCAAAACACTCGGGAAAAATGCGGTTGGTTCATTCAACGTTATCTTGACTGTCGCCGGATCAATGACTTGAACCGCATCGTCATCGGCAAAGCTGTTTTCATCGGCATCTTTAAGATACCGATTTACCTGAAAGTTGCCTAATGAGGCCGCCCGCTCGATTGAGAATTTAACATCCTCGGCTGTTAATTCGCTGCCATCAGGAAAAGTCAATCCAGATCGTAGCCGAATCGTATACTCTAGTTTGTCTTCAGAAATTAGCGGGAAATCTTCTGCCAAAACCGGCTGCAATACATTGTCGGCGCTATACATATACAGCCCACTTAAAATATTGCTTTTGATTTCCCAGCCAATAAGATCGGGATCACGAGCAGCCGGATCCAGGCCATCGAGCGATCCAACCAAACCAATGACCAATTCGCTTGGCAGAGTACCAACCAAAGACTCACCGGCATCAATAGAATCGGCCGATACTAGCCAGTCCTGTGTTAGTCGATCGATCGTACCGGCGTCCCGAGCACTGGCTATCGCTTCATTCAACGAATCCAGAAGATCTTGGCGGTTTGCTGACACAGCGATTCCATAAGCTTTCCGAGTAAACCAAGCATCCTCCCCAGAACCCCCAGCAATTTTAAGTTGCAGCGGGTAGTTATTAACGAAGTAGGCTGCATCGTCGCTATCGATGACCACACCTTCAATTTGAAGATCGATTAGCGCTTGGACTGCCTCAGCTGGAAAATCATATAATTGTAAATCCGGTTCCTCCAATCCGAGTAGAGTCCGTGTTGCTTGTTCTCCGCTACTAAAGCGTTGGGCACCAATCGAATCGCCCAAGCCAATGTCTTGAAAACTTTGTAGTTCTGTCTCATTGGCCCGCACAACAAGAACCTGCCCTATTTCTAAATAAGGATCGGTAAAAGCGAGCCCCTCTAGTGGTTGGCTGGGAATAAGCAATGCCGACATGGCTGTGTCAAACTCACCAGCAGCAACGCTATCGAGCAAGCCACTATAACCAGTTACGACAAACTCATAATCAAAACCTAATTCGGCTGCTAGTTCAACCATCAGTTCAGGATCGAAACCGATGACATTGCCAAAAGGATCAATATCTTCGAAATCCTGAAATCTAGAAGGGGCATCCGTCGCTATGGTAATGAAATTGAGGTTGCCAGGAGAATCATCTTGTTCATCTGACGTCTCAGAACTAACAACGGATTGTGTTACGGTTGGCTCGATCGCAGGCGTCGCATCTTCGACCGCTTCCTGGCTGCAACCAATTGCCATCAGAAGCAACGTAACCAGCAACAAAGTCACAAAAACTAGCTTTTTTAATTGTGAAAAACCACTATTTTTCGAGTAATTCATTCCAGCGAGGAGTATAACAAGGTGAAAGGAGGTAGCAAGATCATCCGCAGATTTTAGCGACAATTGCTTATTCAGTAGACGAGAGATGGGGGGCTTATTAGCAGATCAAGGCCGGAAACTCATTTGGCTCTTAATCTAAAGATATAACGGTTCCCAAGCCTAGAGCAATGGCATTATCTAAAGCAATTCGGCCGGCTACCGCATCTTGAATGGCAACACCTACAGATTTGAAGTAGGTAATCTGCTCTGAATCGCTTCTACCGTTCTTCTGGTCTCCAATTACTTCACCCAGTTCGGCAAAAATTGCATCCTTAGTTATTTCGCCCGTGGCCATTGGCACCAGCAGGTCACCAGCCTCTTCTAGGGCCGCTTCTCTTGAATCAACAAATACAAGCGAGCGGCGAACCGTTTCGGCGTCAACCTCCTGCATTTCGGGCGTGAACGAACCAATAGCATTGATATGAGCGCCAGGCTCGAGATCACGGCCGTTAAACACCGGCTTCTTCGATGTAGTAGCGGTACAGATAATATCAGCGCCATGAAGGGCTTCTTCTGGACTGTCGACCACTCTAATTATATCGGGGATCGGACCTAAACCAGCCAACTCCGTTGCGAACTGCCAAGCCTGATCTTTATCTAGACTATAAACGCGAACTTCGGTCAGCGAGCGGACTGTGGACACTGCCTCTAATTGTGTGCGAGCCTGAACGCCACTACCGAAAATCGCCGCAATATGGGCATCTTTTCTGGCCAAAACGTCCGTTGCCGCACCGGAAGCAGCTCCCGTACGGATGGCAGTAATTGCTCCCCCCTCCAGCAAGGCAACTGGACGCCCGGACCTCGCATCCAGTACGATGACCGAGGCGTAAATGGCCGGCTCGTTCCGTTTTACGTTATCAGGATAAACACTGACGATCTTGACAGCCAACTCATCTTTCTGGGGTAGATAGGCCGGCATGACCAGCGAGATACCATTATGTGATTTTATGTCAATATGACTGCGCAAGGGAACGATAGCTTGGCCGGCAGATAATTGTAAATATGCTTCTTTCACGCCTGCGATCGCTTCAGCCATCGGCAAAGATCGCCGAACCTCTGTGGCGTTTAAGATGCGAAAATCAGGCACCTTGCTTACCTCCCTCCGGAAGTTAATCAATTCCTAGGTAGGCTTTCTGAACTATTTCATTTTGGCGCAGGTTTTCGGCCGAGTCATGGAAAGCGATCTCACCGGTTTGCAGAACGTACCCGCGATCGGCTACCTGCAAGGCCATGTGGGCATTTTGCTCGACAAGTAAAATTGTCGTTCCTTCTTTATTAATCTCTTCGATGGTGTCAAAAATGAGATCAACCAACACAGGTGCCAAGCCCATTGAAGGTTCGTCCATCAATAAAAGGCTTGGCCGGGCCATTAGAGCACGCCCAGTTGCCAGCATCTGCTGCTCTCCACCGGACAGAGTTCCGGCGAGCTGTGAACTGCGTTCTTTCAATCGAGGAAATAGCGCATATACCTTTTCTAGATCTTCCTGGATACCATCCTTATCTTTTCGATGATAAGCGCCCATTCCCAGGTTCTCAAGCACTGTCATCTTGGAAAAAACACCGCGTCCCTCGGGAACCATGGCCACGCCGTGGCTGGCCAATTCATGGGCCTTGTAGATACTCAAGTCCTCACCATCCAGAGTAACCGTTCCCGAAGAGGGCCTCATCAAGCCGCTAATGGTTCGCAATGTCGTCGTCTTGCCAGCGCCATTACCCCCGATCAGGCTAACGATTTCCCCCTTCTCGACAGATAAAGATATGCCTTTCAGCGCTTGAATTTTGCCATAATAGGCATGGACATTGGTGACTTCAAGTAAGGCCATAATCTTCTGTTAAGCTCCTTTTGGTCAACCTTATTTTCCTCTTTGTTGAGTCACTACGTGCCGGTTGGTTGGCATAGAAGGCTTCATCTATTTGAATCAAGTCGAGATAGTAGCACTAGCGGCCGCTCCACTCCCCAGATAAGCTTCGATAACCCGGGGGTTGCTCTGAATCTCGGCCGGTTTTCCTTCGGCAATCTTGCTGCCGTAGTCCAAAACGGTAATGTGTTCAGAAATGCCCATTACTACCCGCATATCGTGCTCGATGAGCAAAACTGAAATACCAATCTCATCTCGAAGACGACGAATAAATTCAGTTGTATGGGCCGTCTCTCGCGGATTCATACCCGCTGTCGGTTCGTCGAGTAGCAACAATTGAGGTTTGCCGGCTATTGCCCGGCCAATCTCTAATCGCCGCTGGTCCCCGTAAGGTAAATTACGGGCCAGAATGTCGCCCATTCCCCGCAGACCCACAAACCCAAGTAGGCGATTTGCCTCTTCCAGCGCCGCTTCTTCTTCGGCTGCTGTTCGTTTTGAACCAAATAAAGCGCCAATCCAATTTGAATGAAGCTGCGTCTCCATACCAGCCAAGATATTCTCAATGGCTGTCATAAAGGAAAATAGGCGGATATTTTGGTAGGTGCGGGCAATTCCCATGTGAGCTATTTTATCTGGAGAGCGGTCCTTGAGGGACTGCCCGGCAAATATAATGTCTCCTTCATCAAAATCGTAGAAACCGGTGATGCAATTGAAGAAGGTTGTCTTACCAGCCCCATTCGGCCCAATGATACTGACAATAGAACCGGTGGGAATGGAAAAGGTCAGGTTGTCAACGGCCGTTAGACCGCCAAAGTGTTTGGTCACTTCGCTCGCTTCTAAAATATTAGCCATGGACTTTCACCTTTAAACAATGTCAGCCACTTGTTCATGCATCGGTCCCTCGTGTTCGGCAATTTCCGGATCTGCGTGGAGTTCTCGTTTGCGTATTGCCGAGGGCCAGATCCCTTCTGGTCGCACTAGCATCATCGCAATAAGCAATGCACCATAAAGTAATAAGCGATATTCGGCAAATTCACGCAAAAGCTCTGGCAATCCGACCAGGAACAAGGCCCCGACAACCACGCCGGGCAAACTACCAATACCACCAACGATAATCAGGCTCAATACATTTATCGAAATCAATAAATTAAAACTATTTGGGAAAATGGAAGCCAATCTTGAGGCAAATATAGCCCCGGCAAGTCCACCAAAAGCAGCGCCAAAGGCAAAGGCCAGAAGTTTCGTACTGACCAAATGGATACCCACGGCCTCAGCCACATCTTCATCCTCCCGCAAGGCCATCCAGCGCCGTCCAGGTCGTCTATCGCGCAGCCGCGAGGATACGATAATCGCCAACAAACAACCGATCAGAATGAGATAATAAAAATGCTGGGGCCGGAAAAAAATGAAGCTAGGACCCATGCCAAGAAAGGCTGGAAGCGGAATCTCGGGCCGGCCGACTTTGATAATGCCCTGGGCTCCTCCGATGATGGGCTTCAAAAGATCGGAGGCCGCCAGTACCCGAATGATCTCCCCAAATCCCAGGGTAACGATGGCCAGATAATCACCCCTCATACGCAAGACAGGAACGCCTAAGATGATGCCGGCGATCGTTGCCGCCAAGATACTGAAGGGCAAGGCGATCCAGAAAGGCAGTCCTAGACCCAGTTCTCCAGATGATGTCAGCAAGCCCATGGTATAGGCGCCGATGGCAAAGAAAGCCACGTAACCCAGATCTAACAGGCCGGCAAAACCTACCACGATGTTTAGCCCCAGGCCCATCAAGATAAAGATGCCGACGATATCTAAAACTTCGGACAGATAAATTCCAAGAATCCATGGCAGAGTTAAAATTAAGATTACGAGGGCAATGCGCCCGGTCCGGTTAAGCCGCTTCTCTTGTACTTCCGTTAGCGAGGCTCGTCGCTGCTGGTAGCGTTCACGGCCGCGGGCATCCCACCAGGCGGTGATGCCGGTGGCAAGCACAAATATGACCAGCGCTGTCCCCGGTTTTATTCCCTTGGAACCAAAAAGGAAACGGATAATCGTTCTTGGTACGCTCCAATTTTGAAAAACATTGATCAAGATTTCTGAGAATAAGCCGATGCTTAGGGTCCAAACCAAGCCTGACAACAGGGGTTTTCGAACTCGAATAGGTAATAAGTGAAAAGCAGCTGCCAATAATCCAAACGCACCCATAACCCCAATCAAAATGATGCTTCCTAGTAATGGTTCTTGGCCAAAGGTTAATATTTCTATCAAGGCCGGCGAGACGTTGGGCAGAGCCGATCGAATATCAGGCCAGATAAGGGTGAGGATAATCAAACCAACCAGAGGCAATGCCGTTATTACACCGGCGAGAAGGCCATGGAGGCTTGCCGGAACAACCTTTATATGGCCATCGGCCTTTACTACCATATAGCCGGCGATAACAGGCAGACTATAGAGCAATAACTGGCCCAGGCTAAAAATGCCGCTAATGATGTCGCGCTCGTCAAAGGTTTCGACCATACCGATGGCACTGACACTCACTGCCACCAAGCCGGCGATTAAACCAAGTTGAACTGTTCTACGAATGTTTAATCCAGCCATTTCAATTTCCTCACGCCTTCTTATCGGATAGCTTCTCGCCAAGCATGCCTTGCGGCCGGAATATCAAAACAAGAACCAGAAGTAGAAAGGCCGTCATATCTTTAAGCTGGTGGGCGCCGGGCACACCCAGCCCTTCGAGCACCAGCGGCGGACCAAGAGATTCGATGACCCCCAGGAATAGTCCGCCCAGTGCGGCTCCAGGAATGCTACCAATACCACCCAATACCGCGGCCGTAAAGGCTTTGATACCGGGCACAAAACCCATAAAAAAGTGTACCTGGCGAAAGACCAATCCCCAGAAAACGGCGGCAATTGCTGCCATGGCTGCCCCAACGGCAAAGGTAATGGCGATCGTCCGGTCAACATCAATGCCCATAAGGGCAGCCACGTCCTTGTCTTCGGCCACAGCCCTGATAGCTCTACCAGTCCTTGTGCGTTGCACCAGGAGCCATAGGGCCAGCAACATAACCATTGAAGCAACCATGACCATTAAGCGCGCTTTCAGGAACTCGAAGCCGAGAATATTTACGCGACCCTGCAGCACTTCAGGCACGGGAAAAGGGATGATCTGCCCGCCATAAAGTCCTCGGAAGAAATACTGCCAGAAAAAGGAGGCGCCAATGGCCGTTATCAGGGGAACAAGCCGGGGTGCTCGTCGCAAGGGTCGGTAGGCTACCCGTTCAGTAAGCAAAGCGATACCCACGGACACGAGCATGGCAGCGATAATGATCACCAACAAACCAAGAATCGGTTGCCGGTCGAGAAAGCCCGAAGCAGCCATTGGTGTGGCGATGAAAATCGTGGTCGTCATGGCCCCCGACATGAAAAATTCGCCGTGGGCGAAGTTGATCATGAACAAAATACCATAGACCATGGTGTAGCCCAAGGCAATCAGGGCATAAAGACTCCCTTGTGAAAGACCCGATATGATAAATGTGGCCCAGTCAGATGTCTTGTAGGAGGTACCGACATCAAAAAAAATCTTGGCGATTATGCCATAGATGATGGCTACAATGATGACCGCTCTAAACACCCAAAGAGCGATTCCTACCCAATCGATATCCTTTCGGCGCTGCATCATATTCATCGCTCCATTGAAGGGATTGAGGCAAATATATCGGCGAATGCACGCGGAGTAAGCGCTGTTCTCGCTGTGATTAGCAAGGATTTACCAACCACTCTAGCAGAGCTCTCGGCGACTTCTCAAAGAGCTAGGTCTTCCCCGAACGCGGACATGAATAGGCTCCGGCCATATCCCCCGAAGCCTATTCATTGTTGTTACGAAAGCTGGAAGGCGATTAAGTTAATCAATCCAATCAGCAGTCACTTTCTTTTAAGGCCAAATCCGAACAAATTCGTTGTCTTGGACCTCGCTGACCGAAATTCTAGGATCGGCACAGTCACCAAACTCATTACAGGTTAGGGTGCCGGTGACCCCGACGTAACCGGAGGTCGCATATAAAGCGTCTCGCATGGCCTGGCGGCCGATAAGCAGTGTGCCATCGTCCGCCTGCTGGGCCACTTCTTCAATCGCATCCAGGACCAGCATGGTCGCATCATACGAATGCGCGTGGAAAGGCGCCGTGGGCTCGATGCCGTACTTCTCTTGATAGGCCGGCAGGAATTCATCCTGATAGAAGCTATTAACAAAGTTCAGATCCGGACCCGAGAGAACCATGCCGTCAGAGGTGCCCACTGTATTAGCCAGGAAATCAGGTGAAAGAACGCCGTCAGCCGCAGCCAGCACAACGCCTTCCAGGCCACTGATATCCCTGGCCGTATTGGTTATCAGAGATGCGAGCGAAATGAACACCGGATAATAAATGAACTCTGGCCCACTGGCGGCGACTGTAGTCAGTAGCGGTTCGACGTTCGTTGCGTCAACGGCTTCGGCCTCAAAAGCCACCATCTCACCACCAAGCTCCTCAAAGGCGTTGGCAAAGCTCGAGGCTAATCCTTCCGTATACGGATCACCATCATGGATGGCCGCGGCTTTAGTAATACCTAGTTCATTAAAGACAAAATCGGCCATCGCTGGTCCCTGTATCTCATCGTTATGAGCAGTTCGCAGGTACCCATCGTGGAAGGATCGTTCGGGATCGGTCAGCGCCGGTGATGTGTTGGAAGGGGAAACCATGACGTAACCGGCATCGGAAATGATCTCGGAAGCAGGCACACCGGCCCCTGAACAACTTGTGCCGATCATGGCTACAACCTGGGGGTTAGAGACAATCTTGGTAGCCGATGTCTGACCGCCTTCGGCGTTACAACCATCATCTTCAGCCTGAAGTTCCAGCGAATGACCCAATACGTCCTCGCGGAAGTCCAGCGCTAGCTCCACACCATACTGCGAATCTGTACCGAGCGATACATTCGGACCGGAAATAACGAGCGACGAAGCCAAAAGAATTGCCTCATCTGGCGCTACTTCAACACATCCCAGCGGATCGGTACACTCTAGAGTTTCACCTCCACAAGCCACCAGGACCAAAGCCACAGCTATAAATAACAATACGAGTGTTACAGACCGTTTCATTTTCTCCTCCATTTTTTCTTAATTAACAGTCAATTTCTACAATCAGACCCCCCGGGGATACGACTTAACAGAATGAGACATTTCGGCTAAGCCACACCCTGTACTAGA
>PVMK01156996.1_pt1 | contig 76130 bp, 55 predicted proteins | sample 1853481 | NCBI WGS metagenome assembly PVMK01 (sample SAMN08533507, study PRJNA380276) | Marine sediment metagenome, whole genome shotgun sequencing project.
CAAGCAAAAGCTGGAAATCGCCTTCCAACTGGAAAGACTTGGTGTAGACGTGATCGAGGCCGGCTTTCCCTGCTCTTCACCCGGAGACGCCCAGGCCGTCAAGATGGTGGCCCGAGAGGTAAGAAAGCCCATCATAGCTGGCCTGGCCAGAGCGGTTCAGCAGGATATAGACATTTGCTGGGAATCCGTTCGTGAGGCTGAGCAGCCCAGGATACATGTGGTCTTAGGCTCATCAGACATCCATGTTCAGAAAAAGCTTCGCATGGATCGTGACAAGGCCCTGGAACTGGCGGTGGAGTCAGTCAAATATGCCAAAAGTCTTTGCCCGGATGTGGAATATTCCACCGAAGATGCCTCTCGCACTGATTTTGAATATCTTTGTCGGGTGATCGACGAGGTCATCGAGGTGGGTGCAACCACCATAAATGTCCCCGATACCGTGGGCTATGCCATCCCTGATGAATTCGGCGATCTCATTCTCCGTCTGCGCGAAAACATCCCAGCCTTGGACAAGGTAACCCTGAGTGTTCATTGCCACAACGATCTTGGTTTGGCTGTGGCCAATTCTGTCGCTGCCGTCCGCAACGGTGCCCAGCAGGTGGAGTGCACCGTCAATGGTATCGGTGAACGGGCAGGAAACGCTTCAATGGAAGAGATAGTAATGACCATGCGCACTCGACCCACTGTTTTCCAAGCCCATACTGCCATCAACACCAAAGAGATTTACCGGACCAGCCGCATGGTCAGTCGACTGATGAACATTCCGGTTCAGCCCAACAAGGCCATTGTGGGCGCCAATGCTTTTGCCCATTCTTCCGGTATTCACCAGGACGGCATTCTCAAGGATCGCAGCACCTACGAGATCATGAGGCCGGAAGATGTGGGTATCAAAGAGCATTCCATGGTTTTAACCGCCCGCTCTGGGCGCGCCGCCGTGCGTCATGAGCTCAAGGATCTCGGTTTTGAGTTGGAAAAGGGGTTGTTTGAGCGGGTATTTCAGCGTTTCATTGATGTGGCGGATCGGAAAAAGGAGATCACTGCCAAGGATCTCAGCAGTATTGTGGAAATTGAAATCTCCAAAGTGCCTGAAACCTATACCTTCCTTGGCATGCAGTTCATGAGCGGTGACCAGACCACGCCGCTTTCGTCGGTGCGGCTCAAGAAAGGGGATGAGATCCTTACGGACGCGGCCATAGGAAACGGCCCAGTGGATGCCACCTATCGCTGTATAGAACGCCTCGTCGGCTATCAAGGCAAACTCATGGAATACGACATCAAGGCGATCACCACCGGGAAAGACGCTCTCGGGGAAGCCATGGTCCGAGTGGAGATAGAGGGGCGGGCCTATTCGGGCGTCGGCACCAGTCCGGACGTCATCGAGGCCAGTGCCCGGGCATATCTTAATGCTTTCAATCGGTTCTTTGCGAATAATGTCTAACCTGCATTACGGGCGGGGTTTATCCCCGCCCCCTTCTTTAGCCTTCCTCCAGACCACCACTTTCGGCCACCTGCTCCACCAATGCTTCGAAGAGCAAAACCATGTCTTGATTCGCTTTGCGCAGTCTCTTGGACAGCTCTTTGGCAATGGCCCTGGTTACCAAAAGGCCAAGCCGGGGATCCTCCTCTCCCAGTTGGTTGAAATCTTCCCGATTAATAACTAGAAATTCGCAATCAGTTTCGGCAAGCACCGAGGCAGAACGAACTTCTCTGTCTAGCAGAGCCAGTTCACCGAAAAAGGCATCTTCATCGTCCTTCAAGGTGACGATGGTATACCGTTCTTGATCGAGAATCCGTTTGATAATCCTGACCGTACCCTTTTTGAAGAATATATAACTCGCTACCTTCTGTCCCCTTCGATGAGCACCTCAACTCCTGCTTTGCACTGCTGCCAAGTAACGATGCGTGCCAGTTTGGTCAGTCTCTCCTCGTCATTTTTGACAGTGTGAAATAGTTTAATCTTTCTCAGTTTTTCAATGACGCCCTGCTCATCCATTTCGCATATCCCATTTCGCATGTATCATTTTTCATTTCTCATTTTCCATTTGGCATTTTATATGCGGAGTGCAAACCCCACCTTCCATCACCACTCCATTACTCCAGCCTTCTCCTGCCTTCTGCCCTCTGCTTAGTGCCTAGTAAATCAGGCTTGAATCAGTATCGCCCGGGAGTATGATTTAAGCTCATATTCTGGCCCGGGATTGAACACCGGCAGATTCCCTCGCAGCTCTTTTACCTCTTGGAGATTGGATACCAGCCGGGAGATGTCCGGGGTCTTCTGGGCCTCCTGGAGTGCTTCTCGCTTGCGCTGGAAAATGTTGCCGGTATTTTCCAATATGCCGATGAGGATGGTGTTTTCAGCCTCCATAAAATATTTGCTGAGATTGGCAAAGGTATCCCCCACGAACTGGGCCGGGAAGTTTTTGGTGACGAGCCGACTACCCTCCACATCGAGTAAATCTTGTATGATGTGGGCAATGCCAGAAGCCGCCGTGGCGTTAGCCAGGAGAATCCTATTGTATTCGCGGCTCAAGATAATCTCGTCGCAATGGACATTTTCCAGGTAGCGCTTGAACTTTGCATCAATCAGTTCCACGCACGTGTATATATCCTTGGATATTGTTTTGATGGTCAGAACGCTCATGACAGTGCGCGCATCCACTTCCTGATCGGACGCCTGGGTGCTGTTGTCTGCGAGGACAAGCACTTTGGCGGCTTGCTTGATATTGGCGCGGAGCAGGACATTCTCCTCCACGTAGTCACCCCGGACAAAGCGAATGTTTTGGAGACTCGGACGGGAGCGTAAATTTTCCACTTCCACCGGTTCCACCGTACTCACCACAACAATGTCCTCATCGGAAAGATCCGGGTTAACCCTGAGTATGTCCTCAAGCACCGAGACCATCTCATTTTTCCAACCACAGATAACAAAATGCTTTTTTACTTTTTTCTGATCGGCCAAGCCGCTCCCCTCCTTGATCTTCCATTCCACCAGCCAGGATGCAATCCCACCGGTGACCATGCCCAAAAGCCCAATGCCAAATAACATGACCAAAATGGCAACAAATCGTCCGCCGGTGGTCAAAGGAACCTTATCACCGTAGCCAACGGTGGCGGCAGTGACAAGGGTCCACCAGATTGCGTCCCACAGGCTATGAAAACTCTGGTTGGCAGGGTATTCAAAGAGCAGCACCCCCAGGGAACTCAGTAAGAAAACAAGCAGAATGGCACCGAGCACCGGGAAAGTGCGATTCTTTATCAGCCGTCTCATGATGGGACCGAACCGTTTTCTCCTGTGGACAGCCGGTCTATGGAGTTCTTGTCGCATGTGCCGATTCACCTCATGCCAACCGCAGCCAACGATACTCTACACGCGATTCCAAGGCTGATCAAGTTCAAACGAGACCTAATAATTATCTTGGCAAAACAGCTGAACCATGATAGATTGATTATGGTCCCAATGAGCGGGAACCATCACGGTTGGCCTGAGAAAGATAGTTTTACAGGGCCTACTAGGCGGACCTAGTAACCCAGCCAGGTGGCAGAAATACCGGCGTTCATGATGACGCTGGGGGGAGAACGGTGGCCCGGGAACAACCAGATGGGACAACGTTTGTTGGGGCCTTTTCTTTGCTGAAAATCAGTCAGTGTGGATCCTCGTTCACGTTCTTAGGGAGGAGGAGACTCCTTCGCTCCCTCAAGGATGTTCTTTACCCTTTCATACTAAAGCCGGTTCTGCCTCCCTCACTTTTCGAACCGCACCATGTCGCCTCTCCGGACTTCTCTCTCAGGATCATACAGCAGGAGTCGTCCCAAAGACATTTGCTCACGAACTTCGATTATTTCTCCTCTGGCCAACTCAGTTTCCACATACGTCTTGATTTCAGCCGTCTTCCGGTCCCGTATAGACTGCGCCCGGTATATGACAAAAGTATCACCCGGATGATGGCGGCGATTTTCTCCTCCGTCCAGGTACATGACTCCATCCTCACGCCCACCAAGTACTACAGTCGGTAAGTCTTCTTTACTGAGGTCTGGAGCAAAAGCAGTCTGCAAATCATCACTATAGTAGCGATAAGTTGGATCTCGCGGCTGACAGCGATATGCCCGCTCGTAAGCGGCCAACGCCTCCAAGAATCTCCCGCTTTTCTCATACACCACACCGAGGTTGCCGATGATAGTGCACTTGTCAGGGTCCTTTTCCAGCACTTGCAGGAACAAGCTTTCAGCTTGCCCCCAATTGTTGCGGGCAGCCGCATCAATTCCCTTGCGGATCAGCTTGGTAACCTTTGGATCAATAGTGATCAGGGGGCCCCTTAGCATTCGCTGTACGGTGGACTCCTGTGGCCTCAAGTGAGTAACCGCCTCCTTAACAACTGAGATCTGGATACGTCTGATCTCGGTTTCTGTATTCACTGGACGACCAGGCAAACTAAATCTTTCCAAATGTCTGGAGATTTCTTTCTCCCAGATGGTGCTGCCACTCGTAGCCTCAATTAGACGCAGATGCACGGCCAGGGAGTAGGACATCCTGGTAATGTAAACCTGAACGATGTTTGGACGTTGTAAATTCTCAAGGCTGTAGTAGAAAATATCTCCGATGGATGGATCCTCATTTACGGCCAGCCAGCCGTATTCTGCCGGTTCGCCAGTACCAAATTCTCGAAGGGCCAGCATGGGTATGGTATCTGTCGAGACCAGCACAGAATATTCGGTGATCTCACCCAGTAGCAACCCATTGACATCAGCTTCTTTAGCCAATTTGCGGAAGGCATCAGAATTCGGCTGAAAATTCTTGTCCACTTGTACCGTTAGTGCCAGGAACATCTCACCGGTAAGTCCTTTAACCATCTCCTTTTGCAATTGTCGCCCTACGGTCTGTTCAGGACTTTTGAAAGGCAGGACTCCAATTATTTTAACTCTCTGGGTGTCAACCTCTGGGGGTTTCACCGTCTCGATGGTCACCAGCCTGCTCACTAGTGGTCTGCTGCAGCCACTGATGAGCATCAGCACCATCAGTAAACATTTCATCCAGGTCCTAAGACTTGCACGCTGCATCAGTCCGTCTCCGCTATGGCGGGATTCAATCAAATGGCTGCCCGTATTCATTGGCCGGTGGCACACCCTTCTCCATGCTCTCGCGACGTCAATCCTTGAAACATCCGGGCAGACACCAGGGTGCTCCCAAGATACAACATCAGGTTAGCCCATGAGAATCTCTGCTGTCAAGTTGACCGCCACACGGATGCAATGAATTACCATATACTTGGGTGGTCTGAGTGGCTCGCATTCTCCTAAATAATCTGCGACTACTCACACATTTTATTTGCGACTGACCCTCTTGAGCAGTTTAAGGGCAAATTCGGTTTCAACAACGGGAATCAACTCTGCTACCCCGAGATCAGTCCAATCGTAAAAAGAAGCAGCCACGTGAGCACCATCCTCTGCTTCAAAGAGACGGAAGACTCGATGACCGGAAATATCGAACCACTCTCCCTTAACCGTCACTCCTCTGGGATTACCGAGACCATCGATGCGTCGCTTTATCACCTGGTCTCTGTCCTGAGGTTCATAGGTAAAAACGGCCATAAATAGCATAGGATACCCTCCTTCCTCTCTTACATTGATGGGGTTTGAAAGCAACAGTCTATATCTGAAGATTCGAACTTGGCACTCAACTTTTGCTCTCATTCCAGCTTTTTTTACTCTAGAACCAACCGTTGGCCCAAATCGTATGCTGCTTTGAGCGCCTCCGGTTGGTCTCTGACCTCACCTTTCTCATCAGCTCCTCGGACAAAAAGTTCATCGCTGTAGGCTACATCGATGGCGTCGAAGAAATATTGAACGGTGAGTCTCACCCCATCAAAAAGCTTCTTGCCACGGGTGGCCGCCACCGAGATAAAAACACCTTTGCGCTCAGCAATGGGGGAAACCGGCAACTTCAAGATATACTTCTTGGCCCAAAGGGATTGGCACCGATCGATCATTGCTTTGGCCAACGCTGGGCACACTGTAGAAGAATATGGGGGATGCTAGGATCAACCGCTCTGCCTGAATAATTTTCGGAAACAGGCCCTGCATTTCATCTTGAATTGCACAGACTCCGTCCTCAGCACATTTGTAAATCTCCAGACAAGGCGTGATTTTCAAGTCCCGCAAGATAACTTTCTCGCACAAGCCCCCGTGATCGCTCGCACCTCTTAGAGCCTCATCCAGAAGGATTTCGGTATTTCCTTCTCTCCTGGGACTGCCAAGGATGCCCAGAACTTTCATACTCGCGTCTCCTTGCGGCACTAAAATTGCTTAGGCTATTGACGGTGCCTGTAACTGCACGAAGATTCTCTCTCGGACGGAGGTGGAATTGCTAACAGGGCCATACTCGATAACTTTTTCATCAGGCGAATATGTTACATCAAAAAGACTTTTGGGGAAAGCGGTACAATTTTGTTGCCCCGAAGAAGTCTGCTATAAGGCCCTGGTCAAAACAAACTAACTCTGCAGTCTCAACCTGAGATAACCGTTATGGCTTTGTTGAGAGTAACCATGATCGCCGAGAAGGTCTCTGAATGTCCGACCTTCTCCAAAGGCGATCAGATCACCATAGACTATCCGCAGATCGTCCTGGAGGAGACCGATAAGGTCTGCCTCCTAGCTCTGGATCAGTGCCATCCCTACCTCTTACCACTTTCTAAAGGTGTAGCGTATGCCACCCTTGGCATTGGTGAGGAAATCGGCACCCTGCGCTGCTGCTGTTTCATGGGTACTGTCACTTTCAATGTCATGAAACGGCGGCGCCGTATAGCCATCACCCGGGAAACATTGAAACACCTGGCCGAACTAAAACTTGACCTCGCCAAACTTCAGGTCATGCCTATTTTTGCTCCCCTTCCGGAAGCCTCACTGGAGAAGATTATTCCTTTACTTCAGCTCCAACAAATTCATACTGGGACCGACATCATTCAGCAGGGTGATGTGGGCGAGTTTCTTTATGTAATTACCAAAGGGGAGGTATTGGTGTTGCGCGAGGGTGGGCAAATACGGGAAGAAGTGCTTGCCACCCTTTCTGAAGGTGAGTGTTTTGGGGAAATGTCTCTCATTTCAGGCGAACCGATATCAGCAACCATCAGGGCAAAAACCCCTGTGATTTTGTTGCAGATAAGCAAGGAAGATTTCGATCGGTTGATCCTGGAGAATCCTTCCCTTAATGTCTATTTCACGAAACTTCTTACCCAGCGATTGCAGCAGGCCAACACCAGAATGGAGGAAATGTTGGACAAGGGAATGCTGGGAAGCATCGAGACTTTCAGCATTCCTGAACTCGTCCAGACCCTCGCACTCAACGGCAGAACTGGCGTCCTTGTCATCTCGGGCCAAGAAAATGAGGCTGACATTCACTTTGACAAAGGTTTCATTCACCAGGTATCACTTGGAGAATTACTGGGCGAACAAGCCTTCTATGAGCTACTTGCTTGGGAAAAGGGGCAGTTTCAGTTTCAGCCCGCAGAGAGGCTCTCCATGAAGCGGCAGGTGTCCAAGGACACCATGCACCTACTTATGGAAGGGCTGCGCCGGTTGGATGAGAAAAAAGATCGCCTCTCCGAGTCAAACAACAGCGCCGAATCCAACTAATCAGGGGTTTACAAGTACTGCTCCATACCCCTCTGCCTTATGACGTCAAGAATTTTACCGATATCCTGAGCCTTATGAACCGGGCACACCAGCAAGGCGTCCTCAGTATCCACCACAATAAGGTCGTCAACGCCAAGAAGAACGCACAGCTTCTGGCGACTGAACACCACATTCTGCCTGGAATCCAAAGCCATAATTTCACCCTGGCAGACGTTGTTTTGATCATCTTTAGGCCAGATCTGGGCCATAGAGGCCCAGCTTCCCAAGTCGTTCCAGCCGAAGTCTGCAGGTATCATTAAGACATTATCTGCTTTTTCCATCACACCATAGTCGATGGAAATGGACTCCAGATCAGGGTAAATGCGGCTGATTCCATCCTCAAAATCACCCGTATCAAGAAAGGACTTCAGTTTTTGGAGATCTGAATAAAGTCCGGGTAAATGGTTGCGCATTGCCTCGAAGATGGCCTCCGCTTGCCAGACAAACATTCCGCTGTTCCAAAAAAAGTTGCCCTGTTCCAGGTACTGCTCAGCACGCTCCCGGTCAGGTTTCTCATGAAAGGAAATCACCTTGTAGAAGTTGTGATTTTGTACTGTATCAACTTGCTCTCCTGCCTCTATATAGCCATAACCGGTCTCGGCCGTCGTGGCCCGTATTCCCAGGGTGATAAGCGCTGGCTGTAGTCGGGCCCTTGCAACTGCTGCCCGTAGCGTCGCCAGATAAAGCTCCTCGTCGGTAATCAAATGGTCCGCTGGTAATACTGCCATCACTGCTGCGCTGTCCCGCTGCTGCACCAGGAGTGCCGCCAAACCTATACAGGCTGCTGTATTTCGTCCTACCGGCTCCAGAATGATATTTTCTTTGGGCAGTTCGGCAAGCTGATTATGCACCTCCTCCCCGTGATTCTCACCGGCCACCACTATTATATTCTCAGGTGGCAGCAAACTAGTGATCCTCGCTACGGTCTGTTGCAGCATAGAGCGTCGCCCTACGATATTGAGAAGTTGCTTGGGTCGCTTTTGTCTGCTCCGCGGCCAAAACCTGGTACCTTTACCTCCAGCCATGATCACCGCGTACATTATCCTTTTACCTCCGTACCAGCTCAGGGTTTGAGATAGTAAACCCGGATATTTCATGAATTGCTGTCGCGAGACCACGAAGATGGGCGTGCCACCGGGCAATCGTCCCGCGGTACCGCGGGATTGGTTCCGAGGCGTACCTGAACGGTACGTCGCAGGGGCTGACACCCGAGGACGCCAGGAAGGACGGCCATATCCGTGGTCGCAGCAAGTGATTCATGAAATATCCGGGTAAAACGAATTGTGCCAGTATACGGTGTCATTAGCCATTTGTCATTGGTCATTTGTCATTGGTAGGCTGGGGTCATATTTACGAAAAGTACCATGTGTGTTAGATTAAAGGGCTTTTGAGGTTCTTTCACAATAAGTAACGGACCTGCAGAATAAATACAGCGGTAGGAAGGGATCGTTATGAAAAGTGATATTGACAACAAGGAAATTGGCAAGCGCCTGCAGAATTTTAGGGAGGTTCGCGGCCTTACTCGGGCTGTGGTGGCTCTAAAACTGGGTATGAGCGAAGAGGACCTTGAGGACGTTGAGGCTGGGGAAAAGCAGCTTTCTCCTGACAATATTGAGGTCTTGAGAGAAACTTTTTCCTTAGATCCAGCTTGGCTCCTCGGCGGCCAGACTCCCTAGTTCGCCAAACTCTATTCGGATTTAAGACATGGAGTAATAAGTGCCTTCTGATTGAACCAGGAGATGAGCCGTGAAAAAGAGATTAGTAGTGGTAGGTGGTGGTGCTGGAGGACCGAGTGCAGCCGCGAAAGCCAAGCGTGTTGACCCTGAACTGGAGGTGATCATACTGGAGGGTGGTGAGCACGTCTCGTTCTCAGCCTGACCCACACCCTATTACATCGGTGATGTAATAAGGGATGAGGCCAAGCTCATTGCCCGGACCCCTGAAGCTTTTGCCAAGTCCGGCATTGAGGTAAAACTTCATACCAGGGTAGCAGCCATCCGACCTGAGCAAAAGCGGGTGGAAATTTCTGACGGTGAGACCCTTGCTTTCGACTACCTGGTGGTGGCCACCGGTGCTACTCCTCGACTACCAGGCGTATCCGGCCAAGACCTCGAGGGGATCTTCTGTTTGCGAAACGTCACTGATGCCATTCGTATAAGAAAATTTATTGATGAGAAGCGAGCTAAACGGGCTGTGGTAGTGGGTGCAGGCCTGATTTCTCTTGAAATGTGTGAAGCTTTCAGGCGACTGGGACTGGAGACCACTGTCGTTTACCGAAAAGATCTCCCCCTGAGGAGACTGGGAGAAGATTTTGCTGAACAAATTCTCATAGAACTTGAAACCAATGGAGTGACCTTCATGGGGGAGACCAGTCTGGAGGGATTTGAGCCTACGGACACGGGAGGGATTATCGTCCACAGCAGTGGTGGTACTTTTGAAACTGATTTGGTGCTCCTCGGTCTCGGTGTGGTTCCTCAGGTTTCTCTTGCCTCTGAGGCTGGTTTAGGGATTGGCTCCACCGGAGCAATTTCTGTGAACGAGTTTCTGCAGACTAATATCCCTTATATCTATGCCGCCGGTGATTGCTGTGAGTGCTTTCATCGCATTAGCCACAGGCCGGTTTATGCTCCACTCGGAGATATTGCCAACAAACAGGGTCGCATTGCCGGTGCCAACATCGGCGGCCAGAACCTTTCATTTCCGGGAATTGTGGGATCCATCTGCTTCAAGGTGTTCAATCTGGAGGTAGCCAGCACTGGCTTGACCGCAGAAGAAGCCAGGGAAGCGGGTCTAAAAGCAGAGGCGGTGACCATTCAAGGTGTCTCCAAAGCTCACAGCTATCCGGGGAGTCGTGAACTCCATATCCGCTTGGTCGCCGACACCGAAAACGGCCGACTTCTCGGAGCCCAGGCTGTGGGAGGCGATGGTGTGGTCTCAAGAATCAATGGGCTGGCGGTTGCCCTGACCGGTGGCCTCTCCCTGGAGGAGTTGGCCTATCTGGACCTGGCTTATGCCCCGCCTTTCTCCGGCGCCTGGGATCCGATACACATAGCGGCTCAGAAGTTACTCAAGTAAGGCAGACAACTCCGGTACTCCCCCACCCCCAAGTTTGCCGGCAAAACAGTTATGACTTATAATTTGGTGAGTAATGGGTGATAGTCTATTGGAAACTGTAAAGAACGGGGAACCATCTTGAAAATTCTGCTCCACATGTGCTGTGCACCGTGTGCCGTCTATCCGCTTCAGGTTCTGGAGGATGAGGGCTCTAAGGTTTTCGGTTTTTTCTATAATCCCAACATCCATCCCTATCAGGAATATCGTCGCCGTTTGGAAACGGTGGAGCAGTTTGCCGGCCAGGTAGACCTAGAGGTAATATACCGGGACGAATATGATGTGGTCAGCTTCCTGCGGGAGGTGGCGTTCCGCGAATCCAATCGCTGCCACTACTGCTACCACCTCCGGCTAAACGCAGCCGCCAAACTGGCCAAGAAGAGCCGCATGGATGCTTTTACCACCACCCTGCTGTACAGCAAGAGGCAGGATCACGAACTGGTTCGCCAGCTCGGCGAGGAAGCGGGTCAAGAACACGGGATCCCATTCATCGATCGAGACTTACGTCAAGGTTGGCAAGAAGGTATACAGAAATCGAAAGAATTGAATCTTTATCGACAGGAATATTGCGGCTGTATTTATAGCGAGCAAGAACGGTACCTTGGCAGGAAAAATACTGAGTTCCTATAGTCTCCCCTTTCCGCCTACTGCGACTATGCTGGTAATTTCTTACCATCCAAAACGTCGCGAAGACTCAGAGAGGAAAGTTCTTCCATTAATCGCTCACTCATACGGAGCCAGATGTCACGAGTTGGGCAGTTTTTCTCGCGCTCGCAAACTTTGGGATCTTCAACACAATCTACCAAGGACAGACCCCCTTCAAGAACCTTTATGATTTGCCCAATGCTTATCTTGTCAGGCTTCCTTGCCAAAGTGTAACCACCCCTGGCACCTCGGACGCTGCGAATGTACCCAGCGGCTTTCAGTGGAATAATCAATTGCTCCAAGTACTTTACCGAAAGGTCCTGACGTTTGGCGATTTCCCTAAGAGGAGTTGGGCCCTGATCGTGACGAGCAGCCAAGTCCAGCATCATTCGCGTGCCATACCTACCTCGAGTGGATATCTTCATAAACTCTCCTAAACGTATATGAGATTGTTCGGATTATAACAATGTCACCCTTTTCTGTCCAGGGGACAAGCTCCACCCGAGCTCTCAGTTGCTTCTTGGGTCCCTCTTTGTCATAATGTCAACCGCCCCAACAGGTGTCGGGTGTCAGGTGTCATTCAGTTACCAGGTTTCAGGTGTCAGGGCCTTAGGTTTCAGTGTTCCCGCCTTCGCCTCAAGGGCTTCGGCGCGGCTAGCAGTGTTCCCCGCTGCAGCTTCGCTTCAGACGGGATCTTCGACAGGTGTCAGCTTCTATGTTTCTTCTTCCTGACACCTGACACCCGACGCCTGAAACCTTTGTCGTTGTGATTTGTTATTTGAAATTTTTCGTCACTGTAGGTAGAGACTATCAGATGCCAAAGACACCATCGCACCAGAAGATAAAAACCTATATCCGAGAGGTGTATGCGAGGCTAGCTACTTCCGGCACAGCCAACGTGAGCCACGCCCCCATTGCCAGTGGTGAGGATCTTGCGCATGCTCTCGGCTATGACACCTCAGAATTATCAATCTCCAAGAAAGCCTGGGATCTTTTCGCCGGCTGCGGGAATCCGTTGCAGGAGATCAAGCTCGAACCTCATTGGACAGTCATAGATTTGGGTTGTGGTGTAGGTATCGACAGTCAGGTTGCTGCTCTTTCTCTGCAGCCACCAGGTAGGGTCATCGGTATTGACATCACTGTCGCCATGCTCCGACAGGCCAAAGAGCATGCTAGCGCGCACCCGGGCTGTCACTGGATGGGAGGTGATGCTGAGCAACTTCCGTTGCGACCAGCATACGTTGACCTGGTTATTGCCAACGGCTCTTTCAACCTGATGCCCCACAAAGGGCAAGCACTGGCAGAGATATGCCGGATTCTCAGACCAGGCGGCTACCTGGCGCTGGCCGATCTCATTGTCGTTGGGGAGATGGAGCCAATAACTGAAGGATTCGAGGACGCCTGGAGTTGGTGCGTAGCAGGAGCACTCACAGCTGGCGAATACGACGTTCTACTGAAGTCCAAAGGGTTTTCCTGGTGGGAGCTTAAAGAGAAAGGGAACTACGGCCCTTTAGCGGCCGCGCATTTGCTGGCTCAGAAACGGAGACGAGAGTAGTTTTTACCTTGAGCGAATTCTCTTGATCAGAGCACTGGTTGAAATACCCGGCTCCAGTTGGATCCTGAGCACCTGCCCGCCAGCCTCTCTCACATCTGGAGCTCCCACGATTTCTTCCTCCGACCAATCAATCCCTTTGACCAAGACATCCGGTTTGAGCAGCCTAATCAGAACTAGGGGATCAGATTCAGCGAAGATGGTGACCCAGTCAACACAACCAAGGGCGGCAACCACCTCGGCTCGCTGACCCTCTGGCATAACCGGGCGACCTGGTTCTTTTATCTGTTGCACCGAACTGTCGCTGTTCACCGCCACAACCAAACAGTCCCCCTGCTCCCTCGCCTTTTGGAGCAAATGTATATGTCCAATGTGAATAAGGTCGAAGCAGCCATTGGTAAAGACTACTCGCTTACCTGCCTTCCGCAGCGAATCCACCTTCCCCTTTAAGGTATGGCGATCAAGAACCTTTTCGGCCGCATTCATCATGGTTTCTCCATCTTCTCCGCTGTGGGATATGAGATGTAAGATCTCAAATCCGCAATCTACAATCCTCAAACCAAAATCCCAAATCCCAAGCACCAAATTACAAATAAATCTCAAATTCCAATAATCAATGACCCAAACAAACTTGGGGTTTTCTTTTCTAAAGATGATATGAAGGTTTGGAATTTTGAATTTCGGTCATTGTTATTTGTTTGTTATTTGGGTTTTGTGATTTGTAATTTCCATGATTCAATCTGCAATCTAAAATCTGAAATCCTAAATCCCGTATCTCACATCGCCACTGTCCGTGCAACAGTTAGGACGACAACCTCTTTTGCCCCTCCATCTCTTTTTAATACACGGACGCACTGGTTCACAGTCTCGCCGGTGGTGAGTACATCATCCAAAAGAAGGATACCTTTTCCTCGTACCTTTTCTGGCGTCTTGAGACGAAAAGCACCTTTTACGTTTGCTGCTCGCTGCCGGCGGCTCAGGCCGGTTTGTGGTTCAGTCCACCGAAACCGCTTGAGGCTCGCGTAGTCGACGGAAATTTTCAATGCTGATCCTAATCTTCTTGCCAGCAAAGAGGCCTGATTGAAACCGCGCTGCCGCAGACGCTTTGGATGAAGGGGAACCGGAATAATACGGTCAATCTTGTGCAATTGGGCAAGGTGCTTTCCCGGTGCAGTCAACATCTGTGCCAGGGGTCTGGCAAGAGAGGTCCGGCCCCCATACTTAAAACGATGGAGGACCTCCCTGAGAGCACCCTGATAAGTACCCGTTGAACGAGCCCGGTCGAAATAGTGTATTCCACCGAGACAGTCACCGCAGAGATGAGGCTTCGGGATTTCCGTTGCGTATGGCAACCCGCACACTGGACAGTACGGCTCCGAGATGAGTTCCAGAGTCCTCAGGCAATCCGGACAGAAAGGTCCTGACCGGTCTGAGTGTAAGGGTTGCCCGCAACCTGCACAGGTCGGCGGATAGATGAAAAGAGTTAGCTCTTGCACGAGTCTGGCTGCGAGGGCTGGTAAACGATGGGCCCATTCTTGTATATGGGCACCGGTTGTATTGAGCGTTGGTTTGTTTGACCCCATGCCCTACCTGTCCTGAGCTTGTCGAAGGATGCCCTATGCTCTTTACATACGTTCTACAATTGCTTGGGCGAACTCGGAGCATTTAACCTCTTCGGCTCCATCCATCTGGCGGGCCAGATCATAGGTAACTGTTCCCGCAAAGACGGTGGCTTCCAATGCGGTCCGAATCAGATCACCCACCTCTTGCCACCCCATGTAATCAAACATCATGGCGCCGGAGAGAATGAACGAACTGGGGTTGACCTTGTCCTGGCCAGCATATTTGGGGGCAGTCCCGTGCGTGGCCTCAAACACAGCCACCTCATCGCCGATGTTGGCGCCCGGGGCCATTCCCAAGCCTCCCACCTGCGCTGCCAGGGCATCAGACAGATAGTCACCGTTCAAGTTTGGCATTGCCAGAACATCATACTCTTCCGGCCGCAACAGCGCCTGCTGGAACATCATGTCTGCAATTCGATCTTTTATCAGCACCCTACCCTGTGGTTGTTTGCCTCCATGCTTTTCGTAGACATCCGCCTCGGAGATCGTCTGTTCTGCAAACTCCTCTGCTGCCAATTCGTAACCCCACTGGCGAAAAGCTCCTTCTGTATACTTCATGATGTTGCCTTTGTGCACCAGGGTAAGGTTTTGATAGCCTTGATCAAGGGCATAACGAATGGCTCGCCTCACCAGTCTCTGACTGGCAAACTTACTCATGGGCTTTATGCCGATGGCCGATTCAGGCCTGATTTCCCGATTCAGGTGCTCGCTAATATAGCTCACCAACTGGTTGGCCTCAGGAGAATTAGCCGGCCACTCGATACCAGCATACACATCTTCCGTGTTTTCTCGGAACACCACCATGTCCACCTTTTCTGGAAAACGAACCGGCGCCGGAACTCCCTTGTAGTAGCGAACCGGGCGCACACAGGCATAAAGATCGAGAACCTGTCTGAGGGTAACGTTTAGGCTGCGGATGCCACCGCCCACCGGAGTAGTAAGTGGTCCCTTGATGCCCACTATGCCTTGGCGCAGCTTCTGTAAGGTTTGTTCCGGCAACCACTGACCGCTTTCTGCAAAAGCTTTTTCTCCAGCCAGCGCCTCCTGCCATTGAACTTTCCGCTGGCCTCCATATGCCTTTGCCACCGCGGAATCGAACACTTTGACGGCCGCCCGGGAGATATCGGGGCCGATGCCGTCACCCTCAATGGAAACAACGATGGGGTTGTCGGGAACCGTCAAGGTTCCGTCATCATCTAGAGTGATCAATTGGCCTTTCTGAACTGAACCCTCTGTACTCATAATTAGATCCTCACTTTTTTGGCTCACTTTGTTCGCCGCATGGCGCAAAGCGCTCAGCGCATAGCGTCCTCATCGTCTCGGCTTTAGCCCGGATATTTCATCACGCCCTGGCGTGACTGCGACCGCGGATATGACCGTTCTTCCGGGCGTCCTCGGGTATCGGACCCTGCGACGTACTGTTCAAGTACGCCTCGGATCCAATCCCCTGCGGTTGCCCGGTGGCACACCCTTCTCCACGGTCTCGCGACACCAATTCGTGAAATATCCGGGCTAGGCTGTGGGCTATACTCTATACGCTGTATAATTTTTTCGCAAACTCCACTACTTGTCTTTCCTTAACACCAGTGCTCGCCACTCTTCCGTGGCTCGACTGTCCACCACTTTAAAATAATAAGCCTGGAAACATTTGGCAACCTCTTCCACCTGCTCGGCCAATATACCCGAGAGCAACAACAAGCCCTTATCAGAAACGTGCCCGGCCAGGTCATCTGCCATGTGAGCGAGGAGGGATGCGGTGAGGTTGGCTACCACCAGATCAAAAGTCTGCTCCACCTGATCCAGGGGAGTAAGAGCGACCGACATGACCTCACCAACGCCGTTTCTATCCACGTTGCGCTGTGCTGCTTCAAGGGCTTCAGGATCGATCTCCAGGCCCAAGACCAGCTGCGCCCCGTGGCGTGCTGCAACAATTCCCAAAATACCACTGCCAGTGCCCACGTCCAATACAGAAGGACCCGAATGGGCCTCTTCTGCTGAGACGCTGCCTAGAATGTGCTCGAGTATTTCGATGCAAAGAGCTGTGCTCGGGTGATTGCCGGTGCCAAAGGCCCGTTCCGGATCGATTTCTATAACAACCTGATTTGCACTTGACTCATAAGACTCCCAACTGGGTTTCACCACAATACTGCTGCCAATCCGTATGGGTTTAAAAAAGGTTTTCCAGGATTCCGCCCAATCTTCATTTTGCAGGTTTTCCTCAAGTACTTTCAGCGTAGGCAGTTCCGGGTACAGTTGCTGGAGGTCCTTGTAGTAACGGCGCAACTGTTTGAGGCAATTTCGGACTTCTTCACCCTGGCGGCAGTACGCCTTGATCCAGTTGCCTTTTAACTCTACCCCCCGACTCGTTTGCTCCACCAGAAAGTTCGCCAAAGGTTCCTGCACGACTTGCGGCGACCAAACAGACAGGCTAACCCAGCTCTCACCTCCGGGAGAATCGTCTTGCATCCTTCAACTCTCCTACTGTCGTGGGGTCTTTGCTTAAAGAATTATAGGAGAAACAAAACGGTTCAGCAAGGCGGTGTGCATTTTTTTGGAAGGTCTTTTCTGAGGAAAAGGGTCCGGAGAGTCTTGTTCAAACAGCCGACCCGATTTTTGCCCTTTCCGCCGCCATCATCCTCATTTTCTGCAGGAATACCACCAGAGCGTAAAGGGCTATACCGAGCGGGTAGAAATAGTACCTCATGGAAAGATCGACATGGAAAAACGTAGCGACTCCGCCTGGGTGAAAAAGGGTATACCATGCTGCCAGGAAGAAAGGAATCTCATACAGTTTGTTCTTGGTCAAACACCACCCCTGAGCAAAACACTCAAAAGAAGACATCCCAATCAGGCACATGATGAATATCATGATACCCTGTGGCCAACTATTGATGTTGTGTAGTATCAGCTCCGGATTGAATACGAACATGAAGGCGATACAGGAGGTCCTGATATCATACAAAAAGCCCTGGATGCCGGTGGGAATCGGATCAGACTCCGCTATGGCAGCCGCAGCATAGGCAGCAAGACCCACGGGTGGTGTATCATCAGCCAATATGCCGAAGTAAAAGCAAAAGAGGTGGGCTGCCATCAGCGGAATGATAAACCCATACAAGCCTCCCACTTCAACAATGATTGGCGCCGTCAAGGATGCCATTACGATATAGGTGGCAGTGGTGGGAAGTCCCATGCCAATTATGAGACTTGCTATGGCGGTGATGAGAAGCAAGAGAAAGATATTGCCGTGGGCAAGAATCTCGACAACAGCTGATATCATCCCACCAATGCCCATGTTGACAACGCCCACGATTATTCCCGCGCATGCACATGCGAGCGCCACAGACATCATGTTCTTGGAGCCCTGGATAAAGCCATCTCTAATAAGCAGAAATCCATTTTTTATCGCAGAGCCGAATCCCCTCTTCTCCAGGATCGCTTTTCTTATTTCCTGGTAGAAGATAATCACAAACAAAAGCATTATGGATTTGAAAGCTGCCAGCTCAGGAGAGTGGCGGAGATAGATGAGCTCCCACAATAACATTCCCAATGGGATCAAATAGTGGGCGCCCCCTTTGAGAGTCCCCCAAAAGCTGGGGATATCTTCCGGGGGAAGTCCCATGATGCCCAGTTTACATGCTTCAAGGTGCGATATACAAAAAAGACCGAAGTATGAAGCGAAAGCAGGAATAGCGGCCGCCTTCACCACCTCCATGTAAGGCACGTTTACATACTCGGCAATAATGAAAGCCGCCGCCCCCATAATCGGTGGCATCAACTGACCGTCTGTACTGGCGGCAACCTCGACTGCCGCCGCCTTCTTTGCCGGGTAGCCGATTTTTTTCATCAAGGGTATGGTGAAAGGTCCGGTGGTAACGATATTGGCAATGCTGGAGCCGGAAACAAGGCCGGTGGCGCCGCTCGCTACAATGGCAGCCTTTGCAGCACCCCCCTTGTACCGACCGAGAAAGGAGAGAGCAATGTCGGTGAAAAACTTTCCTGCCCCCGCCTTGTCTAATAGAGCGCCCAAGAGCACAAACAGGTAGACAATGGCAGAGGAAACTCCGAGGGGAATACCGTAGATTCCTTCTGTTGAATTGGTGATGTTGCTCAGGTATTTGCTGAGTGAAACCCCTTTGAAGGCGATAAGGTCGGGCATATGAGGGCCAAGGAAGGCATAGAGCGTAAAACCAATGGCAATGACTGAGAGAGCCGGTCCGATAATTCTTCTTGTCGCCTCAAGGAGCAGTATTACCAGGATCGTTCCCGAAACCATGTCCGCAGTGGACGGTGCTCCGGCCCTCATGGCGATCCCCTCATAGAACAACGCCAGATAAAGTGCTGTGAACGCGCCGACTAAGGTAAGAATATAATCGAGAATCGGGATGCGATCCATGACGGCAAGAAAGCCAAGATATTTTTTCGGTCGTTTAAAGCAGGGCATCAAAAGAAAGAGAAGAGCCATTGCGAAAGCAAGGTGTATAGCCCTTTCCTGGGTGCTGTCAATTACAAGCACACTGGGGAGTGCCAGCTGAAAAAGCGCCCATGAAATGGAGATAATCGCTACAAGATAGTATTCGAATGGACTCAAACTCCGGACTTCAGCCCGTTCTTCTCTCAGGAGCTCCTCTGCGGTTTTTTCTTTTCTGTCTTTTAGCATTTTAGCCGTGATTATGTAGCGTTCATGGCCCGTTACCGCTGCCAATCCATCAAGCCCGGATATCAATACTGAATTTTCAGGACTTGCCGTAGGAACCCGAATCCCTCAGCACCAGAGGGATTAGGGCTGGTCGAGATGCTATTTCTTTTTGTAGAATATGACACTCACAGGAGAGTGTCGGAACATCTTTTCAGCCACAGATCCCGTCAGCAACCGGTGGTGATCGCTTTGGCCCTTGGATCCCATGACCACAAGGTCTACACCCTCGTCTTTGACAACCCTAATGAGTTTCGCAAAAGGATCGCCGACTTTGAAAGTGATTCTGATTTTCTCTTGGGGAAATCCAGACTCAGCTATCATTTTCCTGAGTTGCGCCTTGCGCTCTTCTTTAACGCCTTCGATGTAATCTTTAGTGCTTATGCTATAGCCCATGGATTCAATTTTGCTGATTGCTCTCACATCCTTAGCATCAATGACATTTACCACAATCAACTCAGCTTGCAGTTGGTCCGCCAACCGAGTCGCATAAGTGAACGTATCAGCACAGTATTCCGAGAAGCATATCGCCACCAGGATCTTGTTTACTTCAGACATGATGTCTCCTATTGTGTTTAGCTACTGTCCATCTTGTAAATTTCGTACCGGCAGAGCCCGATAGTTTTTCAAGCGGCGCATCAGCTCAGTGTAGGGATAGCCACGATGAAAGTTAAAAAGCTTAGCGCTTATAGTTCTTACTTTTACCCTTTTTCTAACCTTCTTGTCCTTGCCCTTCAACTCGAAGTCTATGGTCATGGGCTCTGATGCCCAGACCCAGCCACAGCTCAGGCTTATTTCTTGAACAATCTTGACTTTCTGGCGGCAATCAGTCTCATATCCTTTATACTTTTTGTCACGCACGTAGAGGCTTTGAAGCTCTTTAATGGTGGGCAGCCGCCAGTTGTCGTACTTGCCCATGATCTGGGGTGGCCCCCATCGGCAATATCTCTCAGCTCCCCGCCAATCAATATCACCCTGATTGTCGTATTTGGCCCACATGACTCCCAGCTGGTGGTCGGTTACCGTGCCGTCGCCATTGTCGGTAAAACGTTCCCCAGCAAACGCCAAAGAAACGAAAATCACAAAAAAAGCTATCAACAAACTTAAGCACGAAGCTCGAAGCCTAGACATGTTTACACTCCTTGTGCGCGTCCCTTGCCAAGTGCTTTCTATGCCGGGGCGGGAGCGTCAGTTCGCGGCCTCCTGGGCCGTTGCATCAGGTATATCACTCCAAACACTGCAAGGCCTATGAGGTACATCCAGAAACGCTTCTCATGGGCAACTCCAAGCCAACTGGCAATCGCATCCGGCCGCATCAAAATGAAGGTGACAGCCAACAGCAGGGGTACTTCGTAGAACCTGTTTTTTGTCAGCATCCACCCTTGAGTAGCCGAGGCGAAAGCGAAGTTGCCCATGCAAGCCATGGCAAAAATCAACAGCCCTGCCGGCCAGCTCGTGATATTGTGCAAGATGAGATCACTGTTGAAAATGAACATGAAGGGCAAAATGGCCGTGCGGATATCGTACATGAACCCCTGAATGCCCGTAGCGATGGGGTCCGATTTGGCGATGGCGGCGGCCGCGTAGGCAGCCAGACCCACAGGCGGCGTGTCGTCAGCCAGAATGCCGAAATAGAAACAAAACAGATGAGCAGACATCAACGGCACGATAAAATCGTACATGCCGCCGATCTCAACAATAGCCGGTGCTGTGAGTGAGGCCATAACAATGTAGGTGGCGGTGGTGGGCAGTCCCATGCCGATGACCAGGCTGGCAAGGGCCGCGATGATCAGCAGCAGATAGATGTTGCCCCCGGAGAGGGTATCGATGATCTGAGTGATAAGGCCTCCCAGACCCATGGCCACCACCCCGACGATGATACCGGCGGCGGCCGTGGCCAGAGCCACGGAAACCATATTCCTGCCACCCGCTGCCAGCGATGCAAAGATATCAACCACACTCTGCTTGAAGGCGGCGCCAATGGGTTCCTTTTTCAGATAGGCTTTAACCGGATTCTGAAGGAGCATAACCGCAGCCATGGCCCAGATGGCATGAAAGGCGGCCAGCTCGGGTGAGTGCCGTACTACTATCAATTCATAGAGCAGCAGTATCATGGGAATGAGGTAGTGGGCGCCGCCAACTAGCGTTTTAAAAAATGGCGGCAATTCTGCCCGCGGTATGCCCCTTAAGCCCAGCTTGGAGGCCTCGATGTGGGTGATGTAAAAGAGAGCCGCGTAGGAGGCAAAGGCAGGGATTGCTGCTGCCTTGATCACCGCGATGTAGGGGACGTTGACATACTCGGCAATAATGAAGGCCGCCGCTCCCATGATGGGGGGGGCGAGCTGACCGTCGGTGCTGGCCGCCACCTCCACGGCAGCAGCCTTTGTGGCAGGATATCCCACCTTTTTCATCAAGGGTATGGTGAAAGTGCCGGTAGTAACAATATTGGCGATGCTTGAGCCGGATACCAGGCCGGTCAACCCGCTGCCCACAATGGCAGCCTTGGCCGGCCCCCCCTTGAAGCCCCCCAGAAGACTCAAGGCCAGATCGATGAAATATCTGCCCGCCCCCGCCTTGTCCAGCATGGCCCCGAAGAGAACAAACAGGAAAACAATGGTGGCCGAAACATCCAAGGGGATACCGTAGATGCCTTCGGTGGACATGGTCATCTGGCCTACGAATCGCTCCAAGGAAACACCCTTGAAGGCAATGAGGTCAGGCATATGGGGCCCTAAAAAAGAGTAAGCGATAAAGGCGGTGGCAATGGCAGGAAGCGCCGGGCCGATCACTCGACGCGCGGCCTCCAGGAGCAGGATTGTCAGGGCCACCCCGACAACTAGATCGCGGGTGTTAGGGTCACCATAGCGCTCGATGATCCCACCAAAGTCAATCATAATATACATGGCTGAAAGGGCAGCAATGATGCCGATTACATAGTCCAGGACAGGAATTTTGTCGGTGGCAGAGAGGAATTTGAGGCCAAAACGTGTTTTCTTGAAAAAAGGATAGTTCAAAAAAACAATCAGCAGGGCAAAACCAAGGTGGATGGCCCGGATAAATACGGTGTCCAGAATGAGCCAACTGGCGATTGACAACTGAAAAAATGACCAGATTACTGCGATGGTGGGAATGACGTACTTGGAAGGTCCGCTTGGTAGCCTACCGACCCCTTCTTCTTCCTCGGCCAGCTTCCTTGCCAGTTCTAGCCCCTCTTCCTCTTCGTGCTTTTCAATGTCACTCATTGGGATCACCTGACTTTTTGGGGGGGTCAGTCATTGAGGCAAAACAACCTTTCAAGTTTTTCTGATCCTAGCTGGTGCATGATTGGCAGATTGGAATATTGGATTATTGGAATAATAGGATAACGCGATCAACATAGGGACAAATCAAACTAATTGGTCTTATCCCGCCACATCCATCATTCCAGTATTCCATTACCCCAACATTCGAAACTGAGAATCCACCTGATGATTGGGGAATTTGAACTTTGAAACGACCGGCGGCGGGAATAACCCGCCGCCTTATACATGTTATTTCAGGTACTTATCCAAGCCAGATTCTTTGTAGTACTTCATGGCGCCCGGGTGAATTGGTGCCGACATACCTTCAAGCATGTTCTGCTTGGTCAGAACCTGGTAGGCCGGATGCAGCTTCTTGAAGGATTCGAAGTTGTCGAAAACCTCCTTGGTGATGGCGTAAACCATCCGATCAGGCACCTTGGCCGAAGTGACGAAGGTGGCCTTCACACCAAAGGTCTGCACGTCTTTGGTGTTGGTGGAACCCGGATAGAGTTTGATCGGGATGACAGCCTTGGCGTAGTAAGGATACTTTTTCAGCAGCTTATCCACCTTGGTGATGGAGACAAAGTGGACCTTTCTCCTGCCGGCCGTGGCCTCCTTGATAGCCCCACTGGGGTGACCCACGGTGTAAAAGAAGGCATCAATACGGCCGTCTTGGAGCAAGCCGGGAGCCTCAGCCGCCTTGACCCCCTCTGCCTTCAGGTCTTTTTTGTAGTTGATACCGGCATTGGTCAAGCCATCAATGGAGTTCTGTCGCTGACCGGAGCCTGGGTTGCCGATGTTGACCCTTTTACCCCTGAGGTCATTGATCGATTTGATCCCGGCATCATCCGCGGCCACCAGGGTTATGGATTCCGGATGGATGGTGAATACGGCCCGGAGATCTTTCTGGGGGCCTTTCTCCTTCCATTCAGCCAGCCCTTTCATGGCCTGGAACTGACGGTCGGACTGCACCACGCCGAATTCCAGGTCGCCGGCCATAATCGCATTGACGTTAAAGACCGAGCCACCAGTGGATTCCACTGTGCAGCGAATACCGTAGACTTTTCTTTTCTTGTTGACGATTCTGCAAATGGCGCCGCCGGTGGGATAATAAACTCCGGTAATACCGCCTGTTCCAATGGTGACGAAGGTCATCTTGGCCACCACGGGAGTTGGGCTCACCATAAGGCCGAGCCCCAGACAAATGGTTGCGATTAGAGTAAGTAAGCCAATTCTCTTCATAAGATTTCTCCTATCTCTTGAGGTTGGACGAATAGAACACCAGTTGACCCCACGAATTAGTGGTCTCACCTCCTTCCATCAGGGCCTTTCTCGCATTAGTGATAGATGATTGATTTCTTAGCGTTTCTACAGAGGGAATGCTTTAGCGAATCCCCATTGGGGGAAGTTAGCGTTCGACGCTGCCCCTAATTTTACCCATGTAGCTGTTGATGTCAAGTATAAACAGGGATATGGGGCGGAGGCTAAACTGAACAAAATTGTTTGGATTCTTACCATTAGGCAAAATCAGGCGGTCAGTAACGTATCGCAATTAACATGGAAGTGAAACAGACCATTGGTATCAGTTCCAAGGACGTGTGACATTTTTCTTTGTACTCTTGGGGATCTCTGTGGTTTAATCTCTACCCTGATGTTGCAGACCTTTGGCCGCATATTTATGCCGTCTTGATTTCAGGAGCGTCAAGTGGTTGAAGCAGTGGGTATTATTCCAGCCCGTTACGATTCAAAGCGCTTACCTGGTAAGCCATTGGCTCTGATCCAGGACCGTCCCATGATTCAACACGTTTACGAGCGTGCCGCCAGAGCGGCCAGCCTTCAACGACTGGTGGTGGCCACGGATGACTCACGCATTCAGAAGGCGGTTGCCCGCTTCGATGGAGAAGTACTCATGACTTCGGGCGATCATAAGAGCGGCACGGATCGGGTTGCTGAGGCAGCTCGCCAATTGATGCTTTCTGACCATACCATTGTGGTGAATATTCAGGGGGATGAACCCCTGCTCCGGACTGAAATGATTGACAGTCTTGTCGATACTCTTAAGGCGAAGGGTGAGGTGGACATGGCCACCCTTGCACACCCTGGCACAGATAGCAATGATTTCCATGACCCCGCAGTTGTCAAAGTCGTCCTGGACTCTGAAGGCCGGGCTCTCTATTTTTCCCGAACCCCAATTCCAACCCCTCGTGAGGCATCGTCTGCGCCGCAGTACTATAAACACCTCGGCTTCTACGGATACCGCAATGGCTTTTTGCAGGAGTTTACCAAGCTTTCTCCGGGTGTTTTGGAGAGGCAGGAAAAGCTAGAACAACTTCGCGCTTTGGAGCACGGCTTCCGCATATCTGTGGTCATCACCCCTCATGATTCCGTAAGTGTAGACACGCCTGAAGATCTCGCCCTGGTCCGAAATATCGTGGAACAACAGCACCGAAGAGGCTAACCATTATTCTAAGTTTAGCTGTCCATGAAGGAGCAAAAATTAGCCCCACTGAAAAGGTTTTCTTGCCCGTCTAAAATGCTTGCCTTACCTTATCAAAACGATTATGTTGATTGACTCGTGAGCCCGGTCTTCGCACAGCCGATAAGGTACTGAGGTAACGTTCCACCATGGCAAGTTTCAACCAACCCCGCGCCACCCTGGTTTTGGAGGACGGCAGGACATTTTATGGGCATACCTTCGCCGGCCAGGGCGAGACCCTGGGCGAAGTGGTCTTCAATACTGCCATGACGGGTTACCAGGAAGTGCTTACCGACCCATCTTACAAGGGCCAGATAGTCTCCATGACCTATCCCCTCATTGGTAATTATGGGATTAACAATGAAGATATGGAATCGGTAGCAATTCAAGTTGAGGGGTTCATAGTCCGCGAATACTCACCCTATCCCAGTAATTGGCGAAGCCAGAAGAGCCTCAAGGAGTTTTTGGAGGAGGCGCAAGTCCTAGGAATCGAGTCCATTGACACCAGGGCCCTCACAAAACACATTCGCACCGCGGGTGCCATGAAGGGCATTATTGCAACGGGGGATAGAGATCCTGAGGAACTGTTGCAGAGGGTGCGAGGTTATCCCGGCTTGGTGGGTCGCGACATGGTGGAAAAAGTCACCACCCCATCTCCTTTCCTCTGGGATGGAGAGAGGCGGCCGCTCCCCTGGAAGTCTGGAATGACAGGAGCCGATGTCTGGCCAGACCGCAGTCATCCTTTCAAAGTTGTAGCCCTGGATTACGGCATCAAATACAACATCCTCCGCCATCTGGCTGGCCGCGACTGCCACACCATCGTCCTACCGGCCCAGGCTGAGCCAGCCGACATCCTGGCCCTTGAGCCGGACGGCCTCTTTCTGTCCAACGGCCCGGGAGATCCTGCAGCCGTTACCTACGCCATCAACACGGTTCGCCTTCTTTTGCCTGAACTCCCCATTTTCGGCATCTGTTTGGGCCACCAGCTCTTAGGATTAGCCATGGGCGGCACAACCTTCAAGCTCAAGTTCGGTCACCGGGGTAGCAACCAGCCGGTGAAAGACCTGCTCACCGGCAAGGTGGAAATCACCTCGCAGAACCATGGCTTCTGTGTGGATATCAATTCACTCAAGGGTAAAGATGTGGAACTCACTCACATTAACCTCAATGACCAGACTCTTGAAGGTATGCGGCACCGAAAACTGCCCATCTATTCGGTCCAATACCACCCGGAGGCCTCACCCGGCCCCCATGACGCGACGTATCTCTTCGATGACTTCCTTACCCTTATGCAGAGAAAAACTTGGTAATGTGCCGTAATCTTCGGAGATTGGCGTGGTATTAATTCACTCAAGGGAGTCATGAAGAATTAACCTCAGTTTAACCAAGTCTATGCCTAAAAGAACAGATATTCAGAAAATTCTCATCATCGGTTCAGGACCAATAATTATCAGTCAGGCCTGTGAATTTGACTATTCCGGCACCCAGGCATGCAAGGCCCTGCGGGAAGAGGGTTTCGAGATCGTTCTCATCAACAGTAATCCCGCCACCATTATGACCGACCCCGAGATGGCTCAGCGCACCTATATTGAACCCATCACTCCCGAATGTGTGGCCAAAGTCATTGAGCGGGAAAGACCCCAGGCGTTGCTTCCCACTATGGGAGGGCAGACAGCCTTAAACGTGGCGGTGGCAGTGGGTGAGATGGGGGCTCTGGAGCGCTACGGGGTGGAGGTAATTGGCGCCTCCCTGCCGGTGATCAAAAAGGGGGAGGATCGCCAGCTTTTCCGGGCTGCCATGGAGAAGATAGGTTTGAGGGTACCTGCCAGTGGAATTGCCCGCTCCATGGAAGAAGTCCGCCAGGTGGCAGAAGAGATCGGTTTTCCCTTGATTATTCGACCCTCCTTCACCCTTGGAGGCACTGGGGGCGGTGTAGTCTACAACCGGGAAGATTTGGAACGTATGGCCCGTGCAGGCCTGGACGCCAGTATGAACCGCACCATCATGTTGGAAGAATCAGTTTTGGGGTGGAAGGAATTCGAACTGGAGGTGATGAGAGACCACATGGACAATGTGGTAATCATCTGTTCCATCGAGAATTTCGATCCCATGGGCATACACACTGGTGACAGCATCACCGTGGCTCCGGCTCAGACGTTAACCGACCGTGAATATCAGGCCATGCGGGATGCGTCCATCGATGTGATCAGAGAAATCGGCGTGGAAACCGGCGGTTCAAACATTCAATTTGCCATCAACCCCGAAGACGGCGAGATGGTTATCATAGAAATGAACCCCCGGGTATCACGCTCCTCCGCCCTGGCCTCCAAAGCCACCGGCTTCCCCATCGCCAAAATCGCCGCCAAACTTGCTGTTGGCTACAGCCTGGATGAGATCGCCAACGATATCACTCGAGAAACGCGGGCCTCGTTTGAACCCGCCATTGACTATTGCGTGGTGAAAATTCCCCGCTGGACTTTCGAAAAATTCTCTCAAACTCCTGATTCCCTTACCACAACAATGAAATCGGTGGGCGAGACCATGGCCATCGGCCGTACCTTTAAGGAAGCCCTGCAGAAAGCAGTGCGCTCCCTGGAAATAGGCCGTTTTTCCATGAACAGCGGTCTATCTCCCGAGTCTCTCAGAAACCCGGAATACCAGGGTCTTATTCGCCAAAAGCTACGCGAGCCCAACTCAGAGAGGCTCTTTTATCTTACCGCGGCCATGGAGGCAGGAATAGAACTGGAAGAAATCCACCAACTTACCAAAATCGACCCCTGGTTCCTCTACAACATCGAGCAAATTCTGAATTTTGAGACTCACTTGCGCCAGCAGCCCTTGAGCGATGACCTCTTGCGACAGTCCAAAGCATACGGATTTTCCGACCGTCGCTTGGCGGAACTTACGGGAACGGATGACGATACCATCCGCGAACGTCGGACACAGGCTGATATCGTTCCAGTTTACAAGCTGGTGGATACCTGTGCAGCGGAATTCGAAGCGTATACCCCTTACTACTATTCCACTTATGAGTCCGAGGATGAATCACGGCCCGACGAGGTACGCAAAGTGATGATCCTGGGGGGCGGCCCCAACCGAATCGGTCAGGGTATCGAATTTGATTACTGCTGTGTCCACGCCTCCTTTGCCCTGCGTGAAGAGGGGGTGCAGTCGATCATGGTAAATTCCAATCCGGAAACGGTAAGCACCGACTATGACACTTCAGACAAACTGTACTTCGAGCCTCTCACCTACGAGGACGTTCTTCACATAATTGAGAGGGAGTCGCCGGACGGCCTCATCGTCCAGTTCGGTGGCCAGACGCCGTTGAACCTCGCCGTTCCTCTGGCAAAGGCTGGTGCCCCCATCATCGGTACAACCCCGGACAGTATCGATAGGGCCGAGGACCGAGAACGTTTCCAAGCCCTCATAAAGAAACTCGGGCTGAGACAGCCGAAAAATGCTATTGCCACCAGCGCTCCCGAAGCCCTCCAGGCGGCAACCAAAATTGGCTACCCGGTTTTGGTGCGGCCGTCCTACGTTTTGGGTGGCCGGGCTATGGAAATCGTTTACGAACAAGAACAACTGCAAGCCTTCATTCATAAGGCGGTCCATGTTTCCCATGGCCATCCCATCTTGGTAGATCAATTTCTCCGGGACGCTATAGAAATAGATGTGGATGCCATTTCCGACGGTACAACCACGGTGATTGGCGGCATCATGGAGCACATTGAGGAGGCAGGGATTCACTCTGGTGACAGCGCCTGTGTGCTCCCTCCCATCAGTATTTCCCAGGAACTCATTCAGGAGATCAAGGTTCAGACAAAGGCTCTGGCGCAGGAATTAGGGGTGGTGGGCCTTATGAATATACAATACGCAGTTAAAGACAATTTAATTTACGTGCTGGAGGTAAACCCCAGGGCCTCTCGCACGGCGCCTTTTGTAAGTAAGGCAATTGGTGTGCCTCTTGCCAAGCTCGCCACCAAGGTTATGCTGGGGAAGACCCTATCCGAACTTGGCTTTACCCGAGAGGTGGAACCGACTCACCTTGCGGTCAAAGAGTCGGTATTTCCTTTCATACGTTTCCCAGAGGTAGATATCCTTTTAGGCCCGGAAATGAAATCCACCGGCGAGGTAATGGGAATTGACAGGACCTTTGGTATGGCCTTCGCCAAAGCCCAACTGGCGGCAGGGTATTCTCTACCATTGAATGGGAATGTATTTATTAGCGTCCGTGACCAGGACAAACAGGCCATTCTTCCCGTTGCCAGGGACTTCGCCCAGATAGACTTTGGGATCTATGCTACCCAGGGGACCTCCGATTTCTTGACAAAGCATGGAGTGCACAACCGTATGGTGGCAAAATTGAGTGAGGGACGCCCTCATGTCATAGACCATATCAAGAACGAGGAAATCAACCTTGTCATCAATACCAGCACTGGGAGAAAAACGGCCTCCGACGCCTATTTGATTCGGCGGGCCACCTTGGTTTATAATCTACCATACGCCACGACCATTGCCGGCGCCAGAGCTTTCGCCCAGGCCATCGATGCGCTATGCAGCGGCGAGTTGGAGGTTAGGTCGATTCAAGAATATCATGGAAATAATTGAGGAATTGGGGAATTAAAGGTTTCAGGTGTCGGGTGTCAGGTGTCAGGGAAGAAAAACAAAAATGCTTAAATCTGAACACTGAAGCCTTAGTCATTGGGATTTAGGAATACGGATTGAAAAATATGAAATGCGACATGAAGATTGAGTTTTTATCAACTACTGACTCCTGACTACTGGATTCTTTGTTTTTTTGGTCATTTTAGGCATTTTAGTACACTTTAGCTCATTTTAGGCATTCTCCGTTTAGCCACTTTAGACATTTGAGGGACTTACTTTGCGCAACCACTCGCACCCCATAATTATCCCTGACGGCAGACCAAAGGAAGAGTGTGGCATCTTCGCCATTTATGGGCACGAAGACACCGCCCGTCTTACCTATTTCGGCCTCTATGCCCTCCAGCACCGGGGCCAAGAGAGTGCCGGCATCAGCGTCGGTGATGGTCGACTGATGCGCCATCACAAGGGCATGGGGTTGGTGAGCGAAATTTTCAACGAAGATGTCCTTGCCAGCCTGAAGGGCTATCTCGGTGTTGGACACGTGCGTTATTCCACCACCGGCTCATCCATACTCGTCAACGCTCAACCTTTCTGCATCACTCACTCCGGCTGTAGCCTCGCCATCGCCCACAACGGCAACCTGGTTAATGCCCATCATCTGAGGTGTGAACTGGAACAGCAGGGTTCAATTTTTCAAACAAGCATGGACAGTGAAGTGATCGTGCATCTTATGGCCCGGAAACTTGTTCATGGCCTGGAAGAGGCGCTGATCACCTCCTTGAGTGAGATTAAAGGCGCTTATTCACTGGTTATGTCCACAGAAGACCAAATCATTGGCGCCCGAGATCCTTACGGCTTTCGACCCCTGTGCCTGGGCCTTCTAGACGACAACGCCTATGTCATCGCCTCGGAGACCTGTGCCCTGGATCTGATAGGGGCCACTTACCTGCGGGACGTTGAGCCGGGAGAGATCGTATTCATCGACGACAATGGGATCAGGTCTCGACACCTCCCTGATCCCGGCCGCACCGCCTTCTGCATCTTTGAGTTTATCTACTTTGCCCGACCGGACAGCAACATTTTTGGCCAGAATGTTTACCTGGCCCGCAAACGCCTGGGGCACGAGATGTTTCGGGAAGATCAAGTCGACGCCGACATAGTCATGCCGTTTCCCGACTCGGGCAACTATGCAGCCCTTGGATTCGCCGAGGCCTCAGGCATCCGATTGGAAATGGGCGTAATCCGTAACCACTACGTGGGCCGTACTTTTATCGAGCCCACCCAGGCCATGCGAGACTTCCATGTAAAAGTAAAGCTCAATCCCGTGCGCCCGCTGTTGAGGGACAAGCGACTCGTCATCGTTGAGGACTCCATCGTTCGAGGAACTACCACTCGAAATCGTGTCAAGACACTTAGGGAGGCAGGGGCCCAGGAAGTACACATGGTTGTGAGTTGCCCGCCGCACCGTTATCCCTGCTATTATGGTATTGATTTTCCCTCCCGCAAGGAACTCCTGGCAGCCACCCACTCTGTTGAGGAAATCAGGAAATTCCTGAGGCTCGACAGTATTCACTATCTGAGTCTCGAGGGGCTCCTTAGGGCCATCAACATGGACACTGCTGGCTTTTGCCTCGCCTGTTTCAATGGAGAATACCCGGTCAGTTTCGCTGATGACCTCCACAAGCACTGTTTGGAAACGAGTGCTTCGGTCGACTGATAAGGTGTCCGTCTCCCACCACCACAACTACCTATGAGAAGGTACTATGGTTAGGCCTAACAAGAAAAATATTCGCCGGGGTGCAGCCAAAATCATTAGCGAAGCGAAGGATGTACTTCGAATTGAAGCAGAGGGTATATTTGGTCTCATCGACCGGATAGACTCCGAATTTGCAGAAGCCGTAAACTGGATTTATGAAAGTCGCGGCCGGGTAATTGTCACCGGCATTGGCAAGTCAGGAATAGTCGGACGGAAGATTGTCGCCACGCTTAACAGTACCGGTACCAAATCGCTTTTTTTACATCCAGCGGAGGCCATGCACGGCGATCTGGGCATGGTAAGCTCAGATGACATCGTCCTCGTTTTGTCCAGTAGCGGTGAAACGGAAGAGTTGACAGCGATCCTGCCCACTTTGCAGGATTTGGGAACACGAATCATCTGTTTAACTGGAAATACCGAGTCTACCTTGGGCCGCAATAGCGATCTAACCGTCTACGCCGGGGTGGAACGTGAGGCCTGCCCCCTGGGGTTGGCCCCCACTGCCAGCACTACCGCCATGCTTGCCTTGGGAGACGCAATATGCGTAACTCTCTTAAACAAGCACGAGTTTCAGCTGGAGGATTTTCGCCGCTGCCATCCAGGAGGAGTACTGGGAGAGCGACTTCGAGTACCAATTGAAGCAATTATGCGCACCGGTTCCAGCATTCCAAAAGTCGAGGAGAATACCCTGGTGGCCGAGGCAATCAAAGAGATGGACGCCAAGGCCCTGGGAGCGACTCTGGTGCTTGGAGACACGGCTGGGCTGGTTGGTATCGTCACAGACGGCGACCTCCGTCGCGGTTTACGTAAGTATGAGCGGCTACTGGAAAAACCGGCAACCGCCATTATGGGTAAAAACCCCAAGACTATCCAGGTAAAAGACTCGGTTGCAGACGCTCTGGAAATCATGGAAGAATACCAAATCACAGTGCTAGCAGTTACCGGCCCGAAGGATGAGCTTCTGGGAATCATTCATCTCCACGATCTCCTCGGCAAGGGATACATTAAGTTTACGCTGTAAGAAATCCAGGCACGAAGCACGAAACAAATTCAAAATCCTAATTATCGAATGTTCAAAACGAAACTAGTTCAAGAGAGTTCTCTAAAGTTTCGGTCATTTGGATTTTGAAAATTTGGATTTGTTTCGGATTTCGATATTCGGATTTCGGATTTCAGGACTCCTTGAGAGATATCCTTAGTCCCCACCAAAACCCGTTATCTTTTTAGGTTTTATTAATGGACCCGACCGTTACCCCCAGAGGCCTGATTTGCTCCTTGGCGCTGGTGCCAAATCCCGAAAACCACGGTTTGTATCTGGGTCTTGAGTCGCTCATAGCTCACTTGCAGCCGGCAGTGGCAGGGCTGCTGCTGGACCCCATGTTCTGGTGCCCCGATGCAAACAACTGCGGCCCGGTTTCCTCCTCCTTGCTCGAGGAGATCATCACACTGGTGCCTTCCGGACTTCCTCTTTGGGTTCGAATTACCGGCACATCTGCTGAACAGACCATACACATCTGCCGCCAACTGGAAACAGTCTGCCGCCACCTTAACTACCGAGGCCCCCTCGCCTGGGTGGATACGCCACTTTTTTACCACAGCAATCGTGGTTTACCCGAGCACTACCGTAACCTCCTTGCTGAAACTGAATTCAACCTCATCGCCGACAACGATCCTCTTTTGATTCAAAAAATTGGAAACAAGACCAAACGTAACAACATTCGAACAGCTGTTTTGAAAAAACTAGCCCAGGAGCCTCGACTGGCTGGAGTTGTGCATCGTGGTGACCTTGGACGAAGCCTGAATTACCAGCGGGCCGTTCGGGGTCAGCCCAACTTTCTCGTCTATGATGGTGGGGAGCGCAGTTTCCTGGAGCGACCCAGTGCTAGTGGTGTCGTTTCGGTGGGTGCCAATCTCTTGCCTCAGGAATGGAGAACCATTACGCTTTCCTCCCTGAATCTGGACGACAGCCATCCGGATCAGGCGGGTCGCTTCCGCCATCTCTGGGAAAGCGGACAGCGGATCCGGACTTTGCAGAAATACTATGACCACGACCCCGCCCGAATCATCCCGGCAGTACTGGCTGCTTGGAAGTTGGTCCAAAAAAACGGACAAACCTTGACTCCCGAAGATCAAAAAGCAATAAAGCGGATTCTTGAACATGTTCCAGAACCCTGAATTGAGAGATTGCAGATTTCAGAATTAAAGGTTTCAGGTTTCAGTGTTCAGGTTTCAGGTGCCATGTTTCTTTTTCCTGACACCTGACACCCGACACCTGACACCCTGAAAGTTGGTGCCTGGGATTTGGGTTTTAAAATTTTAGTGTATTTTAGGCATTTTAGACACTTTGGCATTTAGAATTCTCTATGCCCTATGCTAGGCTACTGGCTACTGACAACGGACACTCCTGAATGTACACAAACTTCATTTACTTTATAGTAGTTCTACTTATCTTTTCCACCCAGCAGCCGTCGCCGACTCCACGGCTCTCTCTTTATCTCACTCTTCTCGCTACTCTCACCTTACTTTCACTGTTTGCTCTTATCAACAGGCAGGTCTTCAGACGGCTGGCAGCACGGATGTCGGCCGTTTCGGCCGGCCCCCATCTGGCGGTACTCTATCATCGAACCGTCAGCCGCCAATCGTTCCTGGCTTTCCTCTTTTTTTGTCTTGGTATCTACCTGCTCGACATCAAATATTATCTGACCTCAGTCGCCCTGATCAGAGGTAGTTTTACCCTGCAGGGGTTGGCGGCGCTAGCTTTATTTCTACTACACGTGACCATTGTTTGGTTTTACAGCTATCAATGCCATTGTCGCTTCTCTACCAGCACCTGCTCCCCATCTGCCGTAGTAGCTGCCAATCTCAAATTTAATCTTGCCATCATTTTGCCCTGGTTACTTATCTCAGGCAGCTTTGATCTTTTACAGCTCCTCCCTGTTGGCTCGCTCCACGACCAACTCAACACTCCTCTGGGACAGCTCCTTTTCTTTGCTCTCTTACTGGTCATCTTCATGTTTTTTGCCCCACCGCTTGTAGTACGTATGTGGGGTTGCCGACCATTGGCCTCGGGTGTGAGCAGATCGCTCATAGAAAAGTTTTGTCAGGATGAGAAGTTCCAAGTCCGAGAGATTGTTCTCTGGCCTGGTCCTGGCGCTGATTTTATCACTGCTGGAGTCATGGGGCTCCATCGCCACTGCCGCTATCTTCTGGTAACAGAGGGCCTCCTTAACGTTCTCGACGACGATGAATTGCAGGCAGTTCTGGCCCATGAACTGGGTCACGTAAAAGAAAAACATCTCTTCTTCTACCTTATATTTCTGCTGGGCTACCTTGTCCTTGCTTTTCCCCTCTCGACCCTTTCCTTTCTGCTGGTGCTCGCCAGCGATCTGCCATTAGCGCTTCTGAGACGGAGTGACTCTGAATTTCTTACCCTGATTTCCATGCTCTCCACCGTTCCTCTGCTGCTCTTGCTGCTCTTTTATTTTCGCTTCCTCTTCGGCTTTTTTATCCGCAACTTCGAACGTCAAGCTGATCTTTATGTTTTTACTGTGATGGGAAGAGGGTATCCGCTTATTTCGGCCCTGGAAAAAGTAGCTTTTCATAGTGGCAACGTCCGGGATGTGCCCAGTTGGCATCATTTCAGCATCAAACAACGTGTCGACTTCCTTGCGGCTGCCGCTAGAAACCCGTCGCTATTGAAACAGCATCGTCTCAAACTAAGGAGGGCCTTGGCGGGTTACGTGGTGGGGTTAATTGCGGTTGGAGCCCTAGGCTATCTGTTTCATTCCGGGGCAGTAGGTAAGAATCTAAATGAACAGTTAAACTTCAAAATGCTCACCAGCCTGGTACAGCTTGAGCCAAAGAACCCTCTACTTCTGTCGAGCCTTGGAACCCTTTACTACACCCGAAATCAACCGCAAGAAGCAGTTCGCCATCTGGAGCGCGCTTTGGAACTTGACCCGGACAACCCTGAAATCCTAAACAACCTGGCCTGGGTATTGGCAACGAGCAAGGAAAGATCCTTTTTTCAACCAGAGAGGGCCCTTTCACTGGCTGTGAAGGCGGCAGCCGTCTCTCAGGAATCCCATATCCTGGATACCCTCGCAGAGGCGTATCACGTCAGTGGTCAAGCAAGGAAGGCTTTAGCCACGGCAGAGGAAGCTCTGGCAGCCGCAACAGGCGATCGTTCCTATTACCTGGAACAGGTGGAAAAATTCCGCGCCGAGCTTCAGGAACGGGAATCCAGCTAGCTAACTGGGGCAGCCGATGCGCCCAAGTAGGTTGCACAAGCATCCTGGGACTCCCAGGCGGTCACCCGTTGGACGCGCACTCGTTCGTCAGTGATCTTTTCCTGCAAGCGCTGGAATATATAACGGGCTATGTTTTCAGAAGACGGATTATGCTCTATGAAGAAGGGCAATTCATTTAGGTATCGGTGATCAATCTCTGACATGACTTCACTGGTGGCGGCCTTAACTTCTGCGAAGTCCAGAACTACGCCGCTGCCGTCTAACTCCTCCCCGCTGACCACAACCTCCACTTTCCAATTGTGCCCATGCAGAGCTTCGCACTTACCCCGGAAATTTCGCAAATTATGTGCAGCAGAAAACTCTGTTATAATTTTCAGTTCATACATCTAGGGCCTCACTATGGATGTTGTGATTTGGAGATGGTGCTGGCTCAATGCTCCTCATTCTCCTCCTCCGGCTCCGGCTCCTCCTCCGGCTCCGGCTCCGGCTCTCCGGTGTATGGTTTGCCGCACTCTTTGCAGCGACCGTCAGGTCCAATTACTCCGATGCAGGTACCATCGCTGCAAAGTTTTCTACTGGCAAGATCAACTGGGCGCTCATCGTCATCTGCTGGAGCCCCCTCTAGGTCTGCCTGGACCCCTGCATCATCACCCAATTCTTCCCCACACCAACTGCAGTACCGGCTCCCCTCGGGGAGCGAGCGCTGACAAGCCTGACAAGTCACCTCACCGAGTACTTCTCCACAATGCGGGCATTTCAACTTAATGCTCCTTGTTTTGTCCCCAACAGCAGGGAAGGTTATTTCCCAGACGAACAGTGGCCCAAAAGTTGGGTTTCTTTTAACTTAATCTCTGGGGTTTGTCAACGCATCTTGGGACTATGTCCCGTCCGTAGTCCGTTGTCAGAAAACGCAGAGCGCAGAGAGCAGAGCGCAGAGCGTACAATTTATGACAAAAAAACGCTATGCGCTTAGCGCTATGCTCTATGCGCTCTGCGCATGAATACAACGGACTACTGACTACGGACCACTGACAGAGGCCAACTCATTACCATAGCAAAACTGTTGGTCTCCTAAATTACCCTTCCATTACACGCCAATCCCTTCTGACTTTGGGATGGCCTCCGGTTTTTTCGGTTGACAATAGGGCCGCTGTTGAGTATGAAACCCCTACATTGTGGCGGTGTAGCTCAGCAGGTCAGAGCATGCGGCTCATATCCGCAGTGTCCGGGGTTCAAGTCCCTGCACCGCCACCAAACTAGATAAAAAAATCAGTACCGACGCTGATTTTAGGGGAACAGCACAAACTACACATTTGTGCTGTTCCCTCTGTCTTTATGTCCCGAAGGAGAGCAGAACAAACCAACAGCTCTAACTATTTAATATTATTAGATTAAGGAATGTTGACCAAAACAACTCTATGCGAGTCTTGTAAGCCCGAGAATGTTCAATCCAGAGATTTTCTTTGGGGCCAATGAGATTTTTCCCTTGAATTATTCAAAATTATCCTGTATTTACTAGAATAGTCCAGCCAGAGAGGGAAGTCGATCAGGGAACTTGAGGAGGGGGGAGTCAGCTATGACGTTAACGAAAGCGCATATTGTAGAAAACCTGTTTGCAAAAAACATCTTCACCAAAAGCGAGTGCGCAGAGATAGTCGAAACTCTCTTCGAGATGGTTAAGAAAACCTTAGGGGAGGGCGAGGACGTCCTGATCAGCGGTTTTGGTAAATTCAGTGTGAAGGAGAAGAACCAGAGGCGCGGCCGTAACCCCCAGACCGGCAATCCCATTATGCTCTCACCGAGGAAGGTAGTCACCTTCAAGTGTTCCGGTGTTTTGCGACATAAAATCAACAGCCGCTAAAACTTGACCCTCTGTCTGTGGACGGGAGAACCGCGACTCTACCTGGATCTATTTTCTTCTTCCTATCTGGTCGCTGAATTTCGCCAAAATTGTTTGCTCACCTTCATGTTTAAGTTGCCAGGCGGTCCCTTCCCCCTGCATCACACAAATTCCCAGACAGGCTTTGCGAAGCATCAGTGCGTCATTGGCACCATTGCCTAGAGCAACCGTTTGCGAAGCCCCCAGTTTTTTCAGAAGCCCACATTTTTGCTCGGCCTCGTTTCCAACCATAATCCGCACAGTCTCAAGATCACCACAATCCTGCATTAGAGCGGTAGCCATCCATCGGTATTGGCAGTAGCCACAAAAAAGGCCCGCAGGGAGTGCTTTTCTCTTCCACGCGGGCCGTTTCGGCGAAATGTTTTCGAGATGTATGCCGCTAATCGTTTCTCAACGCCGCCTGGGCCGCGGCCAACCGTGCAATGGGCACTCTGAAAGGTGAGCAGCTAACGTAGTCGAGGCCGACCCGGTGGCAAAAGTCTATGGAACTGGGTTCACCACCGTGCTCACCGCATATACCCACTTTGAGGTCGGGCCTGGTGGAACGCCCCAGCCGGACACCCATTTCCACAAGCTGCCCGACCCCGATCTGATCGAGCTTGTCGAAGGGATCATCCGGCCAGATGTCGCCTTCAATGTATGGATAAAGGAACTTGGCTGAGTCATCTCTGCTTATGCCGTAAACGGTCTGGGTAAGGTCGTTGGTGCCGTAGGAGAAGAACTCCGCCTCCTCGGCTATGGCGTCGGCTGTGAGCGCCGCCCGCGGTATCTCGATCATGGTGCCTACACTGAACTCCACTTCCATGCCCTGCTCGGCGAAGACCTCCTCTGCCGCCTTTAGCACCACCTCTTTTTGGTGCTTCAGTTCTTCCACCCCACATATCAGGGGGATCATTATCTCCGGGATGACCTGAACCCCGTCTTTGGCCGCGACGCAGGCTGCCTCCAGGATGGCCTTGGCTTGCATTGCTGTGATTTCAGGATAGACTATACCCAGGCGACAGCCCCTGTGTCCCAGCATGGGGTTGGACTCTGCAAGAGACTCCACCCGAGCCTCCACTTCTTGCACCGGTATGGAGAGCGATTTTGCCAGGTCAGCCATGCCCGCTTCATCGTGGGGCAGGAACTCGTGCAGGGGTGGGTCCAGGGTGCGGATTGTCACAGGTTTACCGTCCATCGCCCTGAATATGCCGAGAAAATCCTCTCTCTGCATAGGCAAAAGCTTGGCAAGAGCTTTTTCTCTATCCTCCTTGGTGTTGGCGAGAATCATCTCCCTCATGGAAGTGATGCGGTCCTCCCTGAAAAACATGTGCTCAGTGCGGGTCAGCCCTATGCCCTCGGCGCCAAAGGCAATGGCAACTTCGCACTGCTCCGGTTCGTCGGCGTTGGTTCTTATGCCCAGCCGGCGCACCTCGTCGGCCCAGGTGAGAAGCTTTCCGAAGGCCTGACAGATGACGGAGTCCATTGGATCTAGAGTGCACTCGATGACCGCCCTGTAAATTTCTGAAGGGTATGTGGGTATTTCGCCGATTATCACCTGGCCTTCTGTGCCGTCCAGAGAGATCCAATCACCTTCCTTGACCTGCTTACCTTCCACCGCCATCTGGCGGTCCTTGTAGCTGATCTCCAGAGCTCCGCAGCCGGCCACGCAGACCTTGCCCATCTGGCGAGCCACCAGGGCGGCGTGGGACGTCATTCCGCCCCTGGCCGTTAGTATACCCTGGGCGGCGTCCATACCGCGGATGTCGTCTGGTGAGGTCTCCCAGCGTACCAGAATCACCTTCTCGCCCCGTTCGGCCCACTCAACAGCGTCTTCTGCGTTGAAGACCACCTTTCCCGAAGCAGCACCGGGACCCGCATTGAGGCCCACGGCCAAGAGTTTACCTGCATCGATTATTTTGTCCTTCTCCGCGGGATTGAAGGTGGGCTGGAGGAGCTGGTTGAGCTGATCGGGCTCCACCCGCATGAGAGCCTCCTCTTTCGAGATGAGGCCCTCCTCCACCATTTCCACCGCAATTCTCACCGAGGCGACTCCGGTACGTTTCCCGGAGCGGGTCTGGAGCATCCAGAGCTTTCCCTTCTGGATGGTGAACTCGATGTCCTGCATCTCTCGGTAGTGGGAGTCCAGCTTCTTTCTTATGGAGTCCAGCTCATCATATATATCAGGCATTTCCTCTTCCAGGGACGGAACGTCGCGGTCGCCCTTCTGGAACTTGTTGATGGGCTGGGGGGTCCTGGTACCTGCCACCACGTCCTCGCCCTGGGCGTTCATTAAATACTCGCCGTAGAAGGTATTGTCACCGGTGGCCGGGTTGCGGGTGAAGGCCACGCCGGTCCCCGAGTCATCCCCAAGGTTTCCAAATACCATGGCCTGAACATTTACCGCGGTTCCCATGTCATCGGGTATGTTGTTCAGCTCCCGGTAAGCCACGGCTCGGGGGATGTTCCAGGAGTAAAACACAGCACCGATACCCCCCCAGAGTTGCTCCCTGGGGTCCTGGGGAAATTCCTCACCCAGCCTGCTCTTGATGGCCTTCTTGTAGCGTACGGTCAGCTCTTTGAGGTCGTCCGCTGATAGCTCCAGGTCCAATTCCACCCCGGCCTCTTGCTTCAGATCTTCGAGGATCTCCTCAAAGGGATCGATGTCGTCCCTGGACTCCGGTTTGAGGCCCATGACCACGTCCCCGTACATGCTAATTAGGCGCCGGTAGCTGTCATAGACAAATCGCGGGTTCCCCGACTGCTCAATGAGACCGGCTACGGTCTCGTCGTTCATACCCAGGTTAAGGACGGTGTCCATCATCCCCGGCATGCTGATGGCCGCGCCGGAACGCACGCTCATGAGCAGTGGATTCTTAGGATGGCCGAACTTCAACCCCTGTGTACTCTCCACCCTGGCTAGGGCTTCATCCACCTCTGCTTGAATCTCCGCCGGGTATCTTTGGGGATCTTTGTAGAAAGCACAGACATCGGTGCTGATGGTGAAACCGGGCGGCACTGGGATTTCCATGTTGGTCATCTCGGCCAGGTTTGCACCCTTACCCCCAAGAAGAGCCTTCATCTCTTTGGTGCCGTCAGCCTTACCCTCTCCGAAAAAGTAGACGTACTTTGCCATAATTTCTCTCCCTTGCTGTAGGAAAGACCTTGAGTGTGCCTGATGGAAAAATTACGAAACAGTCCAGAGCCTGTCATGGAAGGAGGGTGGACACGGGATGGTCCGTCCGACCGGCCCTAACGGCATTGATCCATCCAGGCTATTCAGAGTAATAGAAGGTGATATGATTGGAGTCGTCGACATGTAGTTGCAGGTCTGACTCCCAAGTGACGAAGGTACTATGCCACAATGGCTATATACTGTCAATCACTGTCACGCTTCACAGGAACTAGCCCGCGTGTTTGAATACCAAATCCCTAAATTCCTAAATTCGTTTTGTAATTCTCATATAACCCCTTGATTCAATGGGTATTCTTGTGATATAAGCGAGCTACCCTTTACCAGCAGTTAATCATTACTCAAAGTAAGAAAATGAGACTATGATCCCACGATATACCCGTCCAGTGATGGGCCGCATCTGGGAGCAGGAAAACCGCTATCGCCAGTGGCTGAAGGTGGAATTGGCTGTAGTGGAATCCATGGCCCAGTTAGGACAAATACCCGCCCAAGCAGCCCAGGAGATCGCAGATAAGGCAGACTTCGATGTAGAGCGCATCGACGAAATTGAACGTGAGGTGCGCCACGACGTCATCGCCTTCCTTACCTCTGTGGCTGAGCACGTGGGAGATTCCGCCCGCTATATCCACTTGGGACTGACCTCTTCTGATATTCTGGACACCAGTCTCGCCCTGCTACTCAGAGAGGCAGCAGATATCCTGTTAGATGATATCCAAGCCCTGCTTGAAGTCCTCAAACGACGTGCATTCGAGCATCGGGATACGGTCATGATAGGTCGTTCCCATGGGATACATGCTGAACCGGTTACCTTCGGGCTAAAATTGGCGCTCTGGTACGCGGAGATGGATCGCAACAGACAACGGCTCCGTCGTACCCAAGAAACCATCAGTGTCGGCAAGATTTCCGGGGCAGTCGGCACCTATGCAAATGTGGATCCTGAAGTAGAACAACTTACGTGCGCCCAGTTGGGCTTGAAGCCGGCGTCAATTTCCACCCAGATCATCCAACGTGATCGTCACGCCGAATATTTTTCTACCTTGGCTATCGTTGCCAGTAGCATAGAGAAAATTGCCATCGAAATCCGCCATCTCCAGCGCACAGAAGTCCTTGAAGCGGAAGAGTACTTTGCCAAGGAACAAAAGGGCTCTTCGTCCATGCCACACAAACGCAACCCGATTGGCAGTGAAAACCTCAGTGGCCTGGCCAGGTTAGTCCGCTCTAATGCAATGGCGGCCATGGAGAACATCCCTCTCTGGCACGAGCGCGACATCAGCCATTCCTCTGTAGAGCGGGTTGTTGCTCCTGACAGCACCATCCTGCTCGATTTTATGCTTCATCGTCTCACCAACCTGCTGGACAGGTTGGTGGTTTACGAAGACAGGATGAAAGCCAATCTGGAGAGCACTGGGGGCCTTTTCTTCTCGCAGCTTGTCTTGCTGGCTCTGACCGAGGGTGGTCTAGACCGTGATGAGGCGTATCGCCTCATACAACGCAATGCCATGGCCGTGTGGAATGAAGGTGGCAGTTTCAAAGATCGACTCGTTGCCGATCCAGAGATTATGGAGTATTTTTCTAAGGGTGAACTAGAGAAGCTTTTTGACCTTAATTACTTTCTGAAACACGTCGATACCATCTTTGCCCAGGTATTCGAACAAGAAATGTAGGGATTCGGCCAGGGCTGGGCACGGCAATTGCTAAAGATTCGAGTAATCCCGTAATTCCTTAATGGTTACATCGTTTTTTTTTGAGTTAGCACCAATGAGATGTGCAAAACCATGCGAGACAGAATATCAGCGAGACCTTCAATACTCAGTTGGCTGACTTTTGCATTGCTCCTCATTTTCCTACCGAGCAGGGGTGCTGCTTCTCAGTTACCAGCCAATCTGCTTATTTCTCCCAACGCCAGTCCGCACCACGTGATTCTGGTGGAAAAGAGTTCGCAGCGACTTTTTATCTATCAGTTTGATGGGGACTATGAGCTGGTGGCCACCTATAACATTGCCACCGGTGAGAATCCGGGCGACAAAAAGGTTAGTGGCGACAGAAAAACTCCCGAAGGTATATACTTCTTCACCAAGGCCGTCGGAGAACAGTACCTTACTTCCACTTACGGCGTCAGGGCTTTCCCCATGAACTATCCCAACCTCATGGATATACGGAGAGGTAAGGGAGGCAACAATATTTGGGTACATGGCACCAACGAGGAACTCGAGGAGCGTAGCACCAACGGCTGCATTGTTCTTGGCAATGGAGATGTTGCTCAACTTGATTCTTACATCAAGCTCTGGAACACTCCCATTATCGTTGAAACAGAGCTGAAATATGAAGACCGCAGTACTCTACTCCACCAGGGTCAATTGCTTTTGGAAACAATCAATGGCTGGAGCCAGGCCTGGTCTCAAAAGGATTTGGATCGCTATCTTTCCTACTATGCCTCTGACTTTCGCTGGAAAAATTTGGACCTTCAGGGCTGGAAGATAAGGAAAGCTTGGCTAAACCAACGTTACAGGGCAATTTCTGTCCAACTCCGAGACATTCGTCTGTTTCGCCAAGGAGAAATGGTGCTGGCTACCGCTGAGGAAATCTACCGCTCCGATCGGTTCGCATCCCATGGCTTCAAACATCTGTACATGGTTCAAAATTCTGTGGACTGGCGCATTTTGGCTGAGGAGTGGCACAGTGCAAAGCGTCCAGCTCCCCCTCTTTTGCAACTGGCCGCCAAGCCTCCTCCGGATAGAGAAACTGCACAGGAGTCCGTGCGACGCTTTGTTGAAGAATGGCGACGTGCCTGGGAACAAGGAGATCTTCCCTCTTATCTGGCCTACTATCACCCTCGATTCAGAACGCGCGGCATGGGGTTGAGGGGTTGGAGCCGATACAAACGGCAGCTTTTTAGCCGCTCTTCCGAACGAGTCATTCAACTCGGTGACATCGAAACAGAGGTGCAAGGCTCTGCTGCGGTGGTAAATTCCAAGCAAGAGTACCGTTCAGAAACCCATGAGGACTCCGGCCTTAAAACCTTGCGTCTTCGCTGGTACCGCGGTCGTTGGACTATTTTCAGAGAAACCTGGATACCACTCCCAGATCAAGGATAGAGCCCCCCGAACCCTTAAACTACTCCTGAACTAAGCAGTGGACACTGGGTGCTAAGCACCAGACAATTGGAAAAAGGTTGTCGGTTATACGTTATACGTTATAGGTTATATGTTTAGAGAGCACGCTTTTTCAGCCGTCCAGTTGCTTTTCTGTTACTAATGTCTTTTAAAATGAGACGGATAACAAATAACGGATAACGACAAGAGTGATTTTCTCGTCCGTCTCGTTGAGACGCTATGCGCTCTGCGTATCTTGGGACCCGATGACCAAGAGTCTTCCAGAACAGCGAAATCACCCAGAATTGCTCGCACCTGCCGGCAATATAGAGAGCTTTTTCGCCGCCCTGGAGCATGGAGCTGACGCCATTTATGTGGGTCATCGCCATCACAGCGCTAGGGCGCTCGCAGCCAATTTCACCCTGGAGGAGATAGCCCGACTGAGGGAATACGCTCATGGGCATGGGGTGAAACTTTATGTGGCCCTGAACGCCATAGTACGTGAAGATGAGCTGGCAGATCTGATCGGTGTCCTTTCTGGTCTCGCCCAGATTCAGCCGGATGGGCTTATCATCCAGGATGGAGCAGTTGCCCGTCTCTGCCGCCTCTACTTCCCTAACCTTACCATACATGCAAGCACCTTGATGACCGTGCACAACCGTGCCGGGGTTGAGCAACTGCAAACCATGGGTTTTCAACGGGTCGTTTTGGCCCGAGAGTTAACCATTGATGAACTTGACCACATTGCTGCCAGTACCAGTCTGGAGCTAGAAATTTTTGTCCACGGTGCTTTGTGCTTCTCCTATTCAGGGCTGTGCCTGGCCAGTTCCTTTTATGGTGGACACAGCAGCTTGCGGGGTAGATGTGCACAGCCGTGCAGACGTTTGTATCGTTCAGGCCGACAACAAGGATACCTTTTTTCCGCTAACGACCTCTCTGCCATCGAACTGATCCCCAGATTACGCAAACTCAGACTTGCCGCCTTCAAGATTGAGGGCCGGATGAAGCCGGCATCTTACGTTGCCCCGGTGGTAACCGCCTATCGTCTTGTTTTGGATGCTGCACCTGGCAATGAGGCCGAGGCCATTGTTGAAGCCCGCCAAATCCTCCAGGAGGCTTACGGTCGGAAACCCACCCGGGGCTTTTTGGTGGCCGACCAACACAAGGAGATCATAACGCCCCATCGTAGTGGTGCCAGTGGTAAGCTGGCGGCCAAGGTCGACTGGGTGCGAGGAAACCGCATGGCGCTGCGGTTACGCTCTCCACTTACAGAGGGTGACCGAGTCCGACTGGACTCTGATGAAGAGGTGAAGAAAGCAGCCTTTACCATCAAGAATATGGTCTTAAAAGGTCAGCGACTGACCGAGGCGGACACCGGAGCAGTTGTCACTGTTGCACGAATTGCTGGTGCTCGCCGTGGAGATCGTCTCTTCAAAACCAGATCTAAACTGGGCAAGAGATTATCATCGGCCAAGCTTCGTGGCATTCTCAGAAAGCAAACTGCAACACCTGCGCAGCTTGCTGCTCCCCCTAGCTTGGAGAGAGAGCTTCTGGGCAAGCCAAAAAGCAAACAAGGGAAAGACCAGCAAATTGTTCTTTACCTCCGGATCTCTCAACTAAATCTTCTCAATGTCTCTTTACACTCGGGGGCCCACTGGATTTTGCTCCAGGCCACTCAGGCCAATCTACACTCTCTGTCGCAACGAAAATTGCCACCAAAAAAGAGAGACCGGTTTTTCTGGGTCTTGCCGGCAATCATCCATGAGAAGGACTTGGACTTTTATCATGACCAGGTGCGAAGATTTCAGCAAATGGGATATAGCCGCTGGGTTGTGGCAAACTGGGGACACCTAAGTCTTTTTACCAGGCCTCCTGAATTGCTCATGGCCGACTACACCTTTAATGTGCTTAACTCACAAGCTTGCTCCCTGTTGCGAGAGATGGGCTGCCAACTTTTGATTCTTTCTCTGGAAAACGACCGGGACAATCTTCGCAAACTGGTACCGGCTGTGCAGGGATTGACCCCTCTGTTAACAGTTTATGGCTGGCCACCTCTTTTCACTAGCCGACTGAGGATACGAGGTCGTGAAGGATACGCCATGCGGCCCTCGGGTCGAGAGCGACTTCAGCATAGATGGAAGGCAGGACTTACCCCGGTCCGCTCTGATCGTCCTCTCTGTCTTCTTAACCATGTCCCAGAGCTTCGCAAACTGGGTGTGCGGGATTTTGTAGTGGATGTACGAGGACAACCACTGCAACCTCAAGAAATCCACACTGTCATGAAGGGGGTAGAGCGTCAGCACTGCCCCCAGCCGCATAGCACGTTCAATTATTTGGGGAAGTTGGTCTGAGATAAGAACGGGGCGCAAGGTACAGGGCATAGGGAAAGGTGTCAGGTGTCAGGTGTAAACGACAAATGATTATCGAGCATCGAGTATCTCAAATCCGAAATCCGAAATCCGAAATTTCAAAATTGGAGATATTAACCAATGAGTAGCACCAAATCCAGCTCTCGTTCCGACCCCATTGCCTTGATGGCAGCTCTCCCTGGCGAGGGCGAGCTTCTACTTTCTAATCTTCAGGATAAACAGGTTATTCTCAAGGGTGACTTCGAAATACACACTGGGAGACTTGCTGGCAGGCAGGTACTTCTCGCCTTCAGTGGTCTCGGTAAGATCAACGCTGCTGCCGCGGCAGCAACCATTCTGGCGATCTTTCCTGTTTCTCGTCTCTGGATGTGGGGCTCAGCAGGAGCATATCCCCATACAGATGTTGAGCTCAACGATCTGGCCTTGGCCAGTGAGGAAATCCTGGGAGACGAGGGTGTCACCACTCTCAGTACCTGGCAGTCCCTCGATGTCATCGGTATCCCTCTGGCAAAGACCACAGAGGGACCGATCTTCAATCGAATCCCGGTGGACCGGCTGGAATTGGAGCGGGCCCGGCGGTTACTCAGCAAATGGCAACCTGCCTCCGCTGCCGCTCAAATACATGAGGGACCATTCGTCACAGTGTCCGGGGTGAGTGGCAGCCTGGCTCAGGCTCGTCTTTTGGGTGATCGCTTTGGGGCTCTGTGCGAGAATATGGAAGGTGCAGCAGTAGCCCAAGTGTGCCTTCGTTACCAGGTGGTTTTTCTGGAGCTCCGCGGCCTGAGCAACTGGGCCGGTGATCGAAATAAAAAGAGATGGCAACTGGCGACAGCTCTGGATAATTGTCAAAAAGCCGTGTTGTATCTGCTGGAAAACTGGGACAAGGTGTGAAAGGCAGAGGGAAGTAATTTCGAATTGCGAATTGCGAATTGAGGAATTAAGAAATTAAGGCATTTGAGATATTAGATGTTCGATAACGATTTACCGTCTACTGCTGACACCCGACACCTGACACCCTGATATTTGGTGCTTGGGATTTGGGATTTCAGATTTTAGGCACTTTAGCTCATTTTAGGCATTTTCTATTTAGACATTTTAGGTAGTACTTCCATGAATACCTTTAGGCTCGGATTCTCCCCTTGTCCCAACGACACCTTTATTTTCGGGGCACTGGCCACCGGCAAACTTGATGTTGCCAACTGCACTTTGGAGATCATCCACGAAGATGTGGAGACCCTGAATAACCTTGCCAGGGACGGTATCCTAGACTTCACCAAGATTTCAGTCCACGCCTTCGGACTGGTGGCAGAAGACTATGCTTTACTTCACACCGGGGCCGCCCTGGGTAGGGGCTGTGGTCCCCTGGTGGTCGCTCGCGAACCCAGAAACATGGATAGCCTCCGCCACGAGGCCATCGCTATTCCAGGCAAGCTAACTACTGCCAACCTGCTGCTCCAGCTCTACGGGGAAGGTTTTTCCCGATTACGACCCATGTCCTACGAGAATATCATGCCCAGCTTGCAGCAGGGCGAGTTTGCCGCTGGTGTGATCATTCATGAAGGCCGCTTCACGTACCCCAACTATGGACTTCATGCCGTACTGGATCTCGGCGCTTGGTGGGAAGAGACCCAAAATCTGCCCGTGCCTCTGGGAGCAATTCTTGTTCGCCGAGACCTTGGGGCCGATGTTGCAGAGGCTGTAGACGACGGTATTCGCCGCAGTCTTCTTTTCGCCCGAAAAAATCCAGAAAAGGTATGGCCCTATATCAAAATGCACGCCCAGGAGATGGACGATTCCGTCATCCGCCAGCACATCGACCTCTATGTGAATGACTATTCTCTGGAACTTGGTGAGGAGGGAAGTCTGGCTATCAGAAGACTGTTGGAACTCGCCCACCAACGTGGGTTGCTACCCTCCTTGCCTGCAAGTCTTTTTCTCGGTGAATGATTTAGCCCGGATATGTGGTCATTTTTGATTTGGCATTTCGCATTTATCATTGTTCATTTTTGATGAATAAGGTAAAAGGACAACCATGAAAACACAGTCTCTTGAATTGAACGCAACTTATTTCCCCTATACCTTCTTGGAGGAAAACGATTTAAAACGGTTGATTTTCTACTTCGACACTATTCACTTACTTCAGATTTTTCCTGATTTCGAGCCTGGCCTGCCCGACCTGCTGCGCTCCTCTCAAATGGTGCAGCCGTTTCAGCCTGTAACTGAAACCTCCCTCTTAGAAACCATCGGACAAGCACACCAAACCTATCAGCAACTTGGCAGCGTCCATCAAAATGGCGGCCTGCTTCAGTTGCTGAGGACCTTTGCTCTTCAGGAAGATTTTGAAGATTCGAGAACTGGTCTGGTTGCCAAAATCAGACAGGCTCACCCCCGGCTGGCTCCAGAAGTGGCTGAGTTAGTCAACGATGGAGTCTTCCTGCTCCTTGCGCATCAACTGGACCATGACCATCTCGAGCTGGGTCTGCACATGGAGCGAATCCGTGGACTGGAAGCGAAGCTCCATGAGGAGGCGGGAATTGCTACAGATGAAGAGAGTGACGGTGTGGCCATGAGATCGCCTTTGCTGGAGGAATCACATACCCCACGAACTCAATATGCGTATGAAAGACTCCGGGCCTGGACTCGCCTCTATTGCTCCCAGGAGCAAGCCGGTCCCCTTCTGCCTCTTACCACCAGTGCAGAAGTTCTGGCTGAAATTACAGAACGACTGCCGTCTCAGTTATCCGCTGTCGCCAAAGGAATGCCAGTAATGGGTCCTGAACAACAATGTTTATCAGTCCTCCCTGATCCGCAACAGCTTTCTCTGGAAGAGATTGTGGAATTCAGACAATCAGTAAGTCGCGAGTCCTTTATGGATAAGTGGCGGGAGTCTGTTACTGTCGCAGTGAACCGCTTGCAACAGGAAACAGTGAAAGAAGAGCTGTGGCAGGAATTACAGCAACTTGTTCAGAAAGCTGCTGATGCATTCCAAGAGCACTGGCCAGTTCCAGAGAAACCTACCCGTTACCTGCGGCTGGAGTGTGCCTGCTACCCCAAGGTTCCGCCGGAACGTGCCTTCTCTCTCGCAACTGGTCTAGAGCCAGTCGCAAGAGAGCCATATACCTCTGAGACCGTAAATGGTGTCAGCCTGTTACTCTCCCCAGCAGATCTCTAAGGACGGTCATCTCTGTGATCGCAGTAACGATTTGGTGAATAATGCGGACCAGGACTGTCCTATATTAGGTCGCATAGCGGGAAGTGCTAGAGGAAGGATTTTCGAGCTGCTGCCCGAGGAACTCAACCTGGCTACGCACACCGCTCTTTTGTTGAATTTGCCGGGAGATGTTATCCACAGCATGAATCACCGTGGCGTGGGACCGATTGAAGGCCCGACCAATGCATTCTAAAGTCTCGTCGGTGTACTTGCGACAGAAGTACATGCCCAGATTACGTGGATAGACCACGCCTTTCTTGCGTGAATTTGACTTCAGGGCTTCAACCGAAACCTTGAAGTATTGACAGACAACTTGTTGCACCTGTTCTATATTTATGGCCTCCCGGCTGTCGCAAACCGATTCCAGGACCTCGTGTGCCAGTCTGAGGTCGATAGGTCTTTCCAAAAGCGAAGACTTGGCGACGATACCAATGACACAACTCTCCAACTGTCGCACATCGCGAGTGATATGGGTGGCCAATATTTCGGCCACGTCCGACGGAAGCAGAATCCCCTCGTTGTCCGCCTTCTTTTCGAGAATCTTGAGTCTCGTTTGAAAATCCGGGGGTTCGATGTGGGTGACCATGCCAGCGGTCAATCGAGATTGAAGCTTGCTCTTCAGCTTCGGAATATCTCTCGGAAATTGGGTCCCGGTGAATATGACCCGCTTATTCACACGGCTGAGGGCATCGAGAGTGTAAGCTAGTTCCGCCTGTGTCTTTTCTTTGCCACTGAGAAATTGTACTTCCTCTAAGAGTAGGACATCACAATTATTGCGATATCTTTCCTTGAATCCTTCCATGCGACGCTGTTTGATGGCGCCAACCATTTCATTGGTGAACTCCTCAGCAGTGAGGTAGCAAACGCGAGTACCACTACTATGGGTAAGGATATGGTTGCCAATAGCATGCGAAAGATGACTCTTGCCCAACCCAGTATCTGCCAACAAATAGAGGGAACTACCCAGGCCGCTATCACCATTGGCGAGGGCCAAGGACGCAGAGAACGCAAAGCTGTTCCCAGAGCCCACCACGAATTGATCAAAGGTGAATCTCCGATTCAGACGGCACATGTGTCCGTTCTCTTGCGGAGGGAGGGGTAGCGGCAACTGGCTAGAATCTTCCTTGTCCTGTGGTGCTCTGCGGGGTGCGGCGGCCAATCGAAGATGGATCTCCTCAGCAGCACCACCGTGCCGTTCCCAATTTCTCTTGATTTCAGGGAAGTAGTTCTCCCGGACCCAGTTGAGAAAAAACCGATTGGGACAAGCTAAAGAAATCTTACCTTCGCGAGAGATCACCAGTTCAATGGGATCAATCCACATCTTAAAACAGTTACTGGAGATTACATCTTGCAAATCGTCCTTCGTCCGTCTCCAGATATCCTCCATGCAAACACCTCTATAGCTATCTACCGTGGTAAGTGGTCAACCCAGCGGTCTCAAAAGACGAAAAAGCAGTTCAGACTACGGGGAGTAATGTTACGGAAATAGAAGCCCCCTTGCGCCTCGTCCGCACTATGATTCTAAATAGTCTTACCTCTTTTCGTTGTTCGGGTTCCGTCCGGTTGGTTCAATCGGGAGCGGAAAACCAGAGAAATGCTTTGACCATTATACGGTGCGTCTCCGGAACTATTGGAATTATCGATTTCGACTTGGTTGGAAAGGCAGCAGTTAGATTATCTGTTCCTTGTTCCGGCTGAGATACGGAGACGTACCAGCACATGGCGTAGTTTTGTAATCCATCCGCATTCTAATGTCAAACTCCATATAACCGCATTTTACTCTAAACGGGCCTCAGTTGTTAACAACTAAATTTCACCAAGATTTCCGGAGCTTGTTCGAGTATAGCCTGATAAGGGTGCGAGAATAGGAATTTTTTCCGTTTTTGTCAAAATACTGCTGATATTCAAGGGTTTACGCCTGGATTTTTTCGGATTTTTCCGTTATCAACATTGATGATCTTCTGATTTCTCCTATTTCCTCCTTTTTTGCCCCTTCACTTTTTTTTCTCACCAGCCTCCATTTGCTCGTTGAATTCAAAATCAGATTTTGCCAATATACTTAAGACATTTCAGTCCACCATCCAGATTGACGATATATCAACAGTGCGGTCCATCGAGCGAGTAGGGCTTGTATTATCAAGACCTTACCATTAACAACTCTAATTAATGCAGGAGGACCTGCAGGAACAGGAGAGCAACCATGGATAAACTAACTGTGGCATTGCTCAGCGGTGGGCGCTCCGCCGAGCGTGAGGTATCCCTCAAAAGCGGTGAACAAGTTTATCAAGCTTTGCAAAAGGAGAAGTATCACATCCGCCGCTATGACCCCAGAGACGACCTGGCTCGACTGATGGCAGAAGCTGAGGAGATCGATGTTGCTTTGATCATCCTCCACGGTCGATACGGCGAAGACGGCACTATCCAAGGACTACTTGAACTTCTGGATATCCCCTATCACGGCAGTGGCGTTCTTGGCAGTGCTATTGGCATCAACAAAATCCAATCCAAACGTTTGTATGAGTATGCCGGCCTGCCGGTATCACCCCACCTGATCCTGGATCGCTCCGACCCTGATGCCCAAAACAAAGTCCAGGACGCTTTAGGTTTCCCGGTGGTGGTAAAGCCTGAACATGAGGGCTCAAGCATAGGGCTCAGTATGGTCGATGATGCCGGCCACTTCCAGGCAGCGTTAGACTTGGCTGGCCAGTATGACCGACTTGTCCTGGTGGAGAAATACATTGACGGTACCGAGATCACCGGCGCGGTTCTCGGCAACCTGAATCCGGAACCCCTGCCATTGGTTGAGATTATCCCCGGCGACCAATATGGCTTTTTCGACTATGAGGCGAAGTACAAACCCGGGGCTACGGAAGAAATCTGTCCTGCTCGTCTCAACGAAGAGTTGACCAAGAAGGCCCAGGACTACGCAGTGCGAGCCCACCAGATCCTGAGATGTCGCGGCTACAGCCGTACCGACATGATTGTCAGTGATAATGAAGCCTACGTTCTGGAAACCAATACCATTCCTGGCATGACCGCCACCAGCCTTTATCCCCAGGCGGCGGCAGCGGCGGGAATTAGTTTTTCCGAACTTCTGGATCGTTTAATCGAGTTGGCCCTGGAAGAGGAATAAGTTGACGAATCCGGTATCTGCCCACTTCTAGGTTCTCAGCATATTCTTGGGAGTTGCTCACCGCTGAGCATATCCACGATGCGGCGGCCACCTATTCCGGTTTGGAGAACCACCCTCTCTGGGTGCTCAGAGACAACTTCACCTATGACGCAAGCTTCCTCACCCAAGGGATGCTGGCGCATGGCGTTTAAGGCCAACTCAGCGTCCTCTGGCGCCACAAAAACAAGCGCCTTTCCCTCATTGGCCACATACAATGGATCCAGTCCCAGCATCTCGCAGGCTGCGTTCACCTCCGGCCGCACCGGCAGATTGGACTCTTCCAACCGAATGCCGACCCCTGACTGCTTGGCCACTTCATTAAGAGCAGTGGCAACGCCGCCGCGGGTGGGATCTCGCAACACGTGAATCTTGTTGCTCGCCGCCAACATGGCGGCCACGAGCCCATTGAGAGACGCTGAGTCACTTTCTATTTCTGTCTGGAAGGAGAGCCCTTCCCGGGTGGAAAGCACAGCAACGCCATGGTCACCCATGGGCCCGTTGATCAAGACAATATCCCCGGGTCTCGCATTCTGACCGGCAACATCTACGCCGGGGGCAATAATGCCAATACCGGTAGTGTTAATAAAGATTCGGTCCGCCTTGCCTCGGTCCACCACCTTGGTGTCCGCAGCCACCACCTGCACCCCAGCCTCCCGGGCTGCTGCGGCCATGGAGGTCACCAACCGCTCCAAATCTGTCAGCTCCAGCCCCTCTTCCAGAATAAAACCCACACTAAGGTAGCTGGGCTGAGCTCCACGCATGGCCAGATCGTTTACGGTTCCATGTACGGCCAGGCTGCCAATATCGCCTCCCGGGAAAAAAATCGGATCCACCACATAAGAGTCTGTGCTCATTGCCAACCGCACACCCTGGAACTCCAGCAGAGCGCTATCGTTGAGTTCTGTGAGAATAGGATTTGCCAAGGCAGGGATGAAAGTTTTGGCCACGAGGTCCTGCGACGCCCTGCCGCCTGCACCGTGATCCAATTGAATTCTCTCAGTCTTCATGTGGCCTTTCCTCAGAGTGCTGAAAGTCAGCTGAAGTGGCTAAATGGAAAATGCCTAAAGTGAGCTAAAGTGCCTAAAAGGCACTAAAATCTCAAATCTCAAGCATCAAATTACAAATAAATCCCAAATTCCAATATTCAATAACCCAAACATATTTGAAATTCTCTTTTTTTAAGATGATGTGAAGGTTTGGAATTTTGAATTTCGGTCATTGTTATTTGTTTGTTATTTGGGTTTTGTGATTTGTAATTTCCATCAACTTCCGCCTCTCCATATCAACAACGAGGACTAGTTAAATCCGCAATCCCAAATCTACAATCGTCATTCGCCAATCGTCAATCCTCAATCGTCATGGTATTTAAAATACGCTGCACAGGTACCTTCAGTGGAAACCATGCAGGGACCATATGGGTTTGTTGGATTACAACGCTCTCGAAAGAGAGCGCACTCTGGGGGAGTACACACCCCACGCAGTACCTCGCCACAGCGGCAGCCTGGCATTTCATCGGTCGGGGGTACGGTTAGATCGTAATGGCTTTCGGCAGCGTGTGTGCGGTATTTTCCTCTCAGCTTCAGGCCGCTTTGAGGAAGCGAGCCAAGCCCGCGCCACAGACCATCTGTCCGTTCAAACACTTCCTCCATGAGTTGTCGAGCCTTGGGGTTGCCCTCCGAATGAACTGCGCGAGCGTACTGAATTTCCACCTCACACCGTTGCTCCTCAATTTGGGAAACCAGCATATAAATGCTTTGCAGAATATCCACCGGCTCAAAGCCGCTGATCGCACACGGCTTACCGTATCGATCTACCACCTCCTGATAGGGCTCGGTCCCAATTATAGTGGTTACGTGGCCCGGGCATATGAAGCCATCGATACGCACTTCTTCACCGGCCAGGAGTGCATCAAGTGCGGGAGGCAACAACTTGTGCGCTGAGAAAACCAGGAAATTATCCAACCCTTCCTGCTGGGCCTGGTAGACGGCTGCTGCTATGGTAGGTACTGTGGTCTCGAATCCGATACCAATCATAACTATCCGGCGGTCCTGATGTTTGCGAGCCAGTTCCAGCGCATCCATGCTAGCGTACACCATCCGTACATCTGCACCTCGTGCTTTCTCTTGGTGCAAAGATGACTCGGAACCGGGTACCCGCATTAAATCTCCAAATGTTGCCACCGTCACATCTGGTTCTCGGCAGAGCTTGATGGCCCGGTCAATATCCTGGGGAGAAGTTACGCAAACGGGACACCCGGGACCAGAGATCAAGGTGATGGTCTCGCGGAGAAGTTCTTTTAAGCCGGAACGAAAAATGGCTACAGTGTGTGTACCACAGACCTCCATGAACCGGACAGGTGTGCGAGACTTATTATTAATAGCCGACACGATCCTCTCTGCCAGCTCCGGATCTCGATATTCATCCTGGTATTTCATAAGCGAAAGTCTCCCTTGCGAGTTCAGTGCTGCCTCTTTTTGGATAAGGCCAAAATCTTGATACTCAACCGCTAGTTTTTCAACTGAAACGAAACGGGGACGCGGAGAAACGGGGACACGGTGAAAATTAGCTTTGTTGGCTCTGGTTCCGCATCTTCACAGGTCCCATGGATGACGTATTGCCGGCAAATTCGTCTTTTCTCCGCGTCGCCGTGTCGTCGTGTCACCGTGTCATCGAGCTTTCGAATCGAAACCATGGGGCAAGACACCTGTCACCACCGCTCCGGTCTACTGCTCTCTACTCTTCCAGCGTTGCGGCCCCAATAATTGCTTGTCCCAGAGAAATGCAACCGTCATTGGCAGGAATAAGTTGGGGTGTGTAGACTTCCAATCCAGATGCTTCCAAGCGGTCTTCCAGGTTCTCCAGAAGAAAAACGTTTTGGAACACTCCCCCTGAACAGACCACCCTGTTGAGTCCGTGCAGCTTGCACAGATGCAAACAGGCATCGGCAAACATTGCAACCAGAGTCTGATGAAACTTGCCGCTGACCAGTTCTGGCGCCACTCCTGAGACCACATCATCAAACACCTGGGCAAAGATTGCTGTGGGACTAAAAAGCAATCTATCTCCAACCTCTCCAAGCTCGTACTGGTATCTATCTGTGGTAGGTTCCAGCCACTGTTCCAATTCTATTGCCGCCTGTCCCTCATAGGCAATGCGATCTCTCAATCCTACCAGGGCAGCCACAGCATCAAAGAGTCGCCCGCAACTGGAGGTGAGGGGGCTGTTTATTTGACGCTGCATCATCTGCACGAGTACTCCAATCTGGTCCCGATCCCACTTCTGGAGTGGTTGTTGTTCATCCTGGAAAACCTTTTCACCTAAACCAGCCCATAAATAGGCCACCGCCATCCGCCACGGTTCTTTAATGGCTTTGTCGCCACCAGGCATGGGTACATAGTCAAAATGGGCTACTCTCTCATAGTTTCGTTCATCCGCTACCAGGATTTCTCCTCCCCAGATGCAGCCATCATCACCATAGCCAGTTCCGTCCAGGGCTAGGCCCAAAACTTTGCCTTCCAACCCGTGCTCTGCCATACAGCTCACCACGTGGGCGTGGTGATGTTGCACTGCCAGAGTGGGCAGCTCATCTTGAGCCAGAGCCACTTGGGTTGTCAGGTAGTCTGGGTGGAGGTCATGAACAAGCAAGCGAGGGTTTATCTCTAAAATACGTCGAAGATGCCGGACTGTCAGTTCAAGGAACTCCAAAGTTTCAAGGTTTTCCAGATCACCAAGGTGCTGGCCGACAAATGCCCGATTCTCTTTAGTCAGACAGATGGTGCCTTTCAGTTCCCCTCCCAGGGCCAGGACCTCAGCCACCGGTTTTCTGAGAAAAATCGGTACCGGTACGTACCCTCTGGATCTCCGAATTTGTCTGGGTTGCCCCCCAGCTGCCCTGAGGATTGAATCATCACTGCGCAAGAGAATATCTCTGTCGTGGAACAGAAAATAGTCGGCTATCTTTCCTAGCCGCTCCACTGACTCGAGGTTATCTATGGCAATGGGCTCCTCGCTGATATTGCCACTGGTCATGACCAGAGCCAGAAATGGATGAGAAAGGAGCAGGTGGTGCAGAGGAGTGTACGGGAGTATCGCCCCGAAATAGCGATTCCCTGGAGCCACTTCGGGAGCGATGGTATTTTCCGGTCGCTTTGGGACAATTACAATTGGGCGTTGGGAGCAAGTGAGCAGTCGTCGCTCTTCATCTCCAACCAGTGCATACCGTTCAATCTGCTCCAAGCTCGACGACATGAGGGCAAGAGGCTTCTCTTCCCTCCCCTTCCGCCAGCGAAGTCTTTTTACCGCCTCATTTTGGCTGGCGTCAACAGCCAGGTGAAATCCGCCCAGTCCCTTTACGGCCACAATAGCGCCCTGGCTGAGGTGCTTTGCTGCCTCAGATATCGGCTCTGAAATCTTTAGCTCTTCGCCACTGCTGTCCGCCAGCCATAACCGAGGACCGCAGTTCCAACAACCATTGGGCTGTGCATGAAAACGTCGGTCAAGCGGATCGTGATATTCGCGGGTGCAATCTTCACACATAGTAAAGACTGCCATGGAGGTTTTGGGCCGGTCATAGGGAATGTCGTTAATGATGGTGTATCGTGGTCCGCAGTTGGTGCAGTTAATGAAAGGATAGAGGTGTCGCCTGTCTTGCGGCTCAAAGAGTTCCCGGAGGCAATCGCTGCAGCTTGTTGTGTCCGGCGATATGAGGGCTGCTCGCTCCTCACCCTCTTCGCTGGCCTTGATCTCGAAAGTGCTGTAGGCAGCGGCAGGGAGTTCCTCAGTTTCTATCTGGGTAATGCTTGCCAGAGGCGGGGCTGATGCAGGCAGTTCTTTGAGAAAATGGTGGAGAGCATCTCGGCCTCCCTCCACCTCAAGTTCCACGCCTTTCGGCGTGTTGGCTACGTAGCCGTTTAACCGGTGACGGTGAGCCAGCTGATAAATAAACGGACGAAATCCCACACCCTGAACAATACCTTGGATGTGAACTCTAAGTCTCTGCGCCATCTCCTCCAGCTTTGCGGGCGCTCACCTGCTGCCTGAGCCAATCGGCCCAGCCATCCAACCCTTCACCAGTGCGGCAGGAGATCTCGAAAATTTCCAGATTGGCATTGAGCTGCAAGGCCCGCTCTCTTATTTTCCCCACATCGCAGTTGACGTAAGGGAGTAAATCAATCTTGTTAATGAGTAACACCCGGGACTCTTGAAACATCAGGGGATACTTAAGGGGCTTATCATCACCTTCCGGAACACTTAGGATCATGGCCTTCATGTCCTCACCCACCTTGAACTCCGCTGGGCACACCAGATTGCCCACGTTTTCAACCACCAATAGATCCAGGGTGTCTAGATCCAGCGCATCAAGACTAGACTTGATCATGTTGCTGTCCAGGTGACAAGCACCACCTGTATTGAGCTGCACCACCTGGACCCCTTTCTTGGCAATACGCTCAGCATCATAGGAAGATTGTATGTCTCCCTCAATCACTCCAATGCGGATCTCGTGGCGGAGAGCATCGATGGTCCGCTCAAGCAAAGAAGTCTTTCCAGCCCCTGGACCGCTCATCAAGTTGATGACAACAAGGCCGGCCTGGCGAAATATTCGCCGGTTGTCTTCGGCTAGCCGTTCATTTGCTTCCAAAATGTCACGTACTACAGGTATTTTCAGGGTCATTTTTCATTTCTCATTTGGCATTTATTATCAGTCTTTTGTCATCTGCCATTTGTTTCAGGTATTTTCGCTATGCGCTATGCTCTATGCGCTATGCTTATTCCCCCTCAAAACTCTCCACACTCAGTTCCCGGCCACTCAACATTTCCACTCTGACACCCTGGCAAGAAGGGCAGCTGAATACCAACTCCTGCACCGTGAAATTCGAGCCGCAATCCTGGCAGCGGCATGTCACCTGAACCCGCTCAATATCCAGCTGTGCCCCCTCGGCCGGTGTTCCCTTGGTCAGAAGCTCAAAGCAAAAACGAAGCGACTCGGTCTCAACAGCGCTCAACTCTCCCACTTTCAGTGCAACGGAAAGCACACGGGTGACCTCGTGATTCCCGCTCTCCTGAAGGACGATATCCAATATTGACTGGGCGATAGACATCTCGTGCATAAGTCACTGCAGCTAGTCTAGCCAACTTCTATCAACATGTCAGATTTCGTTAGTTTTAGCTAGAACCAAGTCTCTTGGAGTATTGGAGTAATGGAGTATTGAAAAATATCAAATTCCAAGCACCAAATTCCAATATTTAATGACAAAAACAGGTTTGGCATTTTGAATTTTGGTCATTGTGATTTGTTTGGAATTTGTTATTTGTTATTTGGAATTTTTAGTCACTCTAGCACTCTAGAAAGCGTCCACCCTTTGGACTTGGCTCTTTACTTGGCCTTGCCGGGGTCTTTGCCACCTTCCATTCGATCCACCATCTTCTCATAATACAACTGTTTCTCTTCCCACTGCACTGAGCCGTTTCGCATCGTGTTCAACTTCATTATGAGATAATTGATCTTCTTGATTTGGCCATACTTGGCGTTCTCGTCTTTTAGTGAACTCAGTAATTCTTCAGCGGTTCTGATTGCCTTTTTCAACTCTAGCTCTGGAGGCAGGCAGTCTGCGTTCCTCAATATTTTATAGGCTAAACGAAGATCATCTGGGATTTGTCGGTCGTCTTCCAGGTTGAGCGGCTTCCCACTGCCAGGGAGATTGTCGAATTCACCGCGCTGTATCGCCTCGTTAATTCGTTTCTCGGCTACCCGTTCCAAAGCTGCAAGAACATTCTTTTTGGACATTGTTGACCTTCCGAGTGAACTAAAATGAAAAATCTGGGCCCAAAGGACCCGGCTTTGGGCTGCCCCCTGAGGGAACTTCAATACGTTTTCCCCCTTGCGGCAGTCTGCTGGAGTGATGGAGTGGTGGAGCATTGTAAAATATCAAATTCCAAGCACTAAGTCTCGGGGTTTCAGGTGTCGGGTGTCAGGTGTCAGGGAAGAAAAACAAAAAGAACTGAAACCTCAGTCTTTGTGATGATGTTGAATAACCGATAACAAATAATTTTGCTGCCCGCTGCCCGCTGCCCGCTGCCCGCTGCCCGCTGCCTGCTGCTTGCTGCCTACTGCCTGCTGTTCCTTATGTCACTCCTTCATAGAGCTTTTTGCGTACAAACAAGTCTACCAGATCATGATCCAGTTTTCCCGCTTCGGCTTCCTTGATCAGGTGCTGCAAAGCCTCTTGTACCGGCATCGCACCTCGGTAAGGACGGTCGCTCGCGGTAAGTGCATCGTAGACGTCTGCGATACCCAGGATGCGCGCCTGGATCGTAATATCTGAAGCCGTAAGACCAAGGGGATACCCCGAGCCATCCAGTTTTTCGTGATGGGCCGCAGCAATCACTGGGATACGCTCGAGATCGTTGGTAAAAGGAATTTTATTGATAATATTCAGCGTCTGGAGCACGTGTCCTCGGACTTCCTGGAACTCCTTACCGGTCAGGTTTCCTGAAGGTAAGCTCAGGTGATGAACCTCCTCTTCGCTGAGATAGGCCCTCACCTCGCCCCGAGCATTTCGGAAACTTTTTATCTGGATTTCCTCGATTTGCCGGATTTCCTCAGAACTGAGTCGCGTTGCCTTGTTGGTTCTCCTGATGAATTCCAAGTCCTCATCAACTTCCCGCAGTCTCCTTTCAAGTTCAGTATGGTCAGTTTCTTTTGAGCCTCCTTCAGCTCTCCGCTGGCGTTCAAAGTCTCTGGCCACAGCCAATTTAATTGCTTCAAATCGAGTGGAGATTAGTTCCATTGAGGCGGGAGTAAGACGGTCGACCCTTTCCAGCAGCTCTTCTCGTACTCCGATCTTACCTATGTCATGAAGCCAGGCCGCGTAGTTGAGCTCCTCCAGTTCCTTATCGCTGAAAAACACATCCGCCAGAGTCCCCTCGGTTTCCTCGTTTGCCGACCGGGACAGCCGCATGGAATAGGTGGCTACTCGGCGTGAGTGCCCAGCGGTATGAGGACTTCTGGCATCGATTGCAGAAGCCGAATACCTCACCAGGGCCGCAAAAATCTCATGAACTGCATTAATGAGACGAGCATTCTGGATGGTAGCGGCTGCCTGTGAGGCAAGTGATGCCACCAAATCCTCTTGCTCGCTGTCAAACACGGCAACATTGTTCTGTTTGTCCAAGGAATTGATTAGTTGAAGTACTCCGAGAATTTCATTCTGCTGGGTGCGTATTGGCACCACAAGCATGGATCGGGTGCGGTAGCGGTTGCGGTCATCAAAAGCCGGGTTGAAACGGTATTCCTCGTCTCCTGTGAGAACGTAAACGTCAGAGATGTTCAATGTCTCTCCGGTAATTGCCACGTAGCCTGCGATGCTGGTTTTGTCCAATGGCATGGGATAAGGTCTAAATGATTCGTAGACTTCATTCTTGCGGGCTGCTAGGGTGTCATTTTGCGCCACCTCGAAACGTATTTGCTTTCTGTCTACGCTATAGAGACTTCCTGCGTCAGCCCTAGTAAATCTACGGACCTCGCGGACAATGAGCTCCAACAGAGTCGGTAGATGAGTTTCGCTGGTAAGGGCAATACCAATCTGGTTGAGTCTCTTGATCTGTTCTTTGAGCTTATGATCTGACAAAACGATTTTCCCCCATTAATCAAAGAATCCAGGAGCCAGGAGTTGATGGAAATTACATATCACAAATCACAATGACTAAGGTTTCAGTGTTTCCCGCTGCCGCTTCGCTTCAGACGGGATTTCCGCTTCGCTCCAACAGGTTTCAGCTTCTATGTTTCTTTTTCCTGACACCTGACACCCGACACCTGAAACCTTTAATTCCACGATCTCAAATCTGCAATCTCCTCCCCGTCTCCCGCACATCGTAGCCGCCAAGTGCCAGCACCTGGTCCTTGAATTCTTGGGTGATTATAACCTCGAGAAAATTCTGCACCAGTGGATTGTCATAATGGACGGCGGGAATTACCAGATCATATCGTTCAGTGGTTACCGGTATAAAATCGAGATTCAAGGCCTGAGCCGCCGCATGAATTCCCATGCCCACATCACCACTGCCACTCAACACATCCACTGCCACAGCCATGTGGGTGTACTCTTCCCGTTGATAACCGTTAATGGTAGCAGGATCAATGCCCAGTTGTCCAAGTTGCCAATCCAGAAGAATCCTCGTGCCAGAGCCTGACTGCCGATTCACGAAACTAACCCCATCCCGACACAGATCCTCCAAACCGTTGATGGACTTTGGATTCCCGGGCGCAACTATCAGCCCCTGTTCCCGGTGAACCAGAGTCACCAAGTATGCCTCGATGCCCGGCAGGTAACGATTGATATATGAGATATTGTATTCACCGGTTTCAGTGTCTAGTAAGTGGGAGCCGGCCAAATGCGCAGTGCCTTTCCTCAGAGCCAGAAGACCACCCAGGCTGCCAACATTGCTTGAAGCCAGGTTAATTTTTGGCTCATGCTTGTTCAACAGGTTGGCAATGAGATCCAGGGTCATGTCATGGCTGCCCGCCACTACCAGGGTGCGCTCAATGCCTTGCCTGCTCGTCAGTAAGGTGACAGGGTGTGATTCTGAGTCAGTAACACCCTCCACCGTGTCTGGGATTCTCAAAAAACCGTTCGCCTGAGTTAGAGAGGTGATAGAGCCTGCTCCCCTCGGCAATGGAGTGGCCACGAGGTGTTCACCCACCCTGCCCAAATTCACTCGCAAAAATTCTTCAACACCCAGCTTGGAAGGGATCTTCTGAGATGGATAAGCTTCCACCTGCTCAGGTTCCGGTTCCTCCAACCCCTGCATCCTGTAGAGGAGTGGGCGAATAAATTGTTCCATGCTGATGATGGCGGAAACCGGATAGCCTGGATTGCCGACCACCGGTTTTCCCTGGATATCCCCGAGAACCGTTGGTTTGCCCGGCATTATTGCCACTCCGTGTACCAGCACTTCTCCCAATTCAGCTATCAGGTTCGCGGTATGGTCTTCAGAGCCGGCAGACGACCCGGCGTTGATAATGATCACGTCATATTTACCGGCAACCACCTCCAACAGCACCTGGCGCAACCGATCAGGATCGTCTGGTATTATAGGGTGACGATCACATTTCCCACCCCATTGGCGAACCAGATTCACCAGCACCCAGGAGTTGAATTCTACAATCTCTCCCGGAGGTACTGCCTCCATTTGTTTTACATCTTCCGCCTCCACCAGTTCGTTGCCGGTGGGGATGATCAGCACCTGGGGCTGCCGCTTCACCTTCAGTTCCAGAACGCCCGCTGCCAAAAGGGCCCCTAAGTCATAAGCAGTAATCAGATGGTTTTGAGACAGCAGGAGTTCTGTGGCCACAATGTCTTCGCCAACCTTGCGCACGTGCTGCCAGGGGTAGACAGCAGCCTGGATCTCCACCTTCTGCTCATCAATCTGGTGGATATTCTCCACCATGATGACTGCATCGGCGTCAGCAGGCATGGGCTGGCCTGTATTAATCCAGTTGGCATCAGTTCCCAGTTCCAGTTGCATTGGACTTTCCTGGGTGGCGCCAAAGGTACGTTCAGCTTGGACCGAAATGCCATCCATAGCCGCCGAATGAAAAGTTGGGGCTGAAAAGCGTGCAAAAACGGGGGCCGCAGTCACCCGACCGACAGAGTCAACACTTGGTACAGTCTCCCCCGAAAGCATGCCACCCACATTCCAATATCCCAGGAAGATCTCTCGCGCCTCTTCCAGAGACTTCATTTTTAAATAGATTCGGCGAGACATAGAGCAAGTGCCTGCAATTTGTCAGTTTCAATAAAGCGTGGAGTCTTTCGGCGAGGCTCCAGAGTCGAGAAGTGAAACCTTATGAAATCCGAAATCCTAAATCCGAAGCACGAAACAAATCCAAAATCCGAATTCCCCAATGTTCAAAACATAACTACTCAAAATGAATTGTTCCCTGTTTTGGTCATTTGAATTTTGGAAATTTGAATTTGTTTCGGATTTCGATATTCGGATTTCGAATTTATTAGTTTATGCCCTGCTTTCCAAAATCCCTTTGTCCCCCAGTGGCTATATACGGATTACTTCAACAACCTCGCCTGCATAAAGTCCTTCGGCGTGTCGATGGATACAAATAAGGCCATCAGCGTGTACCAAGGTGGAAATCAAAGCGGATTCACCAAAAATGGGGTCAGCTGTGAGACCGCTGTCTTCTTGCCGCAGCCTCACCCGAACAAAGTCTTCCCTTCCTTGTTTTGAGGCCACGTTTCGACTCAGTCGGGCCTGGATAGGCCTCCCTTCCCCCAGGGATAATGCGGTTCCGCTAAGGTAAGACATGAAGGGACGCACCAGTACCTGGAAAACCACCATTGCCGAAGCCACATGGCCGGGAAGGCCCCAAAAACCTTTTTCACCTGTTTTAACCAGGATAGTGGGCTTGCCGGGGCTTATTGCCACTCCGTGGACCAGAACCTCACTGTGGTTGAGCGAGGTTAAGACCTCCAGAGTTAAATCGCGGCTGCCCACCGAAGATCCGCCCGAGATAAGGCAGATATCTGCACCATCAAGTGCCTGTTGACATTTGGTCCGCAGCTCTGAGAACTGATCGGGAGCTAAACCTAACAGGAGCGGCACTCCCCCACACTCTCTTACCATGGCTGCCAGACTGTGGGAATTGATGTCTCGCAGTTCTCCTGGCCGGGGATCTTGTTCAACGGGGACGATCTCGTCGCCGGTGCTGATGATTGCCGCTTTTGGTTGCCGCCTTACTGTTATCTTTTCTTGACCCAGCCCGGCCAGCAGACCAATTTCCTGCGCTCTGAGTCGCCTCCCTGCCTGCAATGCCACCTGACCGGCACTAAAGTCATCACCGGGTCGGATCACGTTTTCCAGCGGGGCCACACTGCGGCTGATAGCCACACTCTTCTGGTCCAGCTCTTCGGTGTATTCCACCATTACCACACTGTCCGCACCTGCAGGAAGCATGCCTCCAGTGGGCATCCTGGCCGCCTTGCCGTTGCTCAGCTCAAGTGCCGGGATCTCTCCCATGCCCACCTCACCCACAATTTCTAGGAGGGAAGGCAAACTCTCTGAGGCGCCGAAGGTATCCTGAGCTCTGACCGCATAGCCGTCAACAGTAGAGCGGATGAAAGGTGGTAGGTCCTCTTTGCTGACAATGGGTTCCGCCAGTATTCGGTTCAACCCCTGAGCCAGAGGAACCTCTTCAGTATCGAGGAGAGGGAATCGTTGGAACTCACCCCACACCTGTTCGCGGGTTTTTACCTTGAAAAAATTTGTCTTCACGTTTTTCTTCGCGTCTCTCTTTGCTCTTCCGTTGATAGGGGGAAAGTTTTTATATCACGGAGAGAACGAGCAAAACAACAGTTTTCGGGACTGCCCAATCTTGACACTGCTCACGGGAGTTTGCTAATTTGCGATTATGTAAAGATGTCTTATATTATAGTTGCTTGCCCTTGCCGAACACCGAAGACTGGAAAAAGGAGCAGCAACTTTTTTCGAATAGGAAAGCGCCATGACGAATTCAGAAAATCCTTATTCTCAGTCACAGAGCCCCATTCCCCCTGAGGTTCAGCACCAACTGAGATCCGTATTGGATCAATTACCACATCCCGTCCCTCTTTATCTCTTTACCAAAGAGGGCCAAAACGACATCTATAATCAGGCCGCCAAAGAGATTGTTCGCGCCTTTGCTGGACTAAGTAAAAAAATTGAACTTCATGAAATGAACTTCGACCATGAACTTGCCCAGAAATGGCAGGTGGATGTCTCTCCCACCATTCTCTTTGATCCCGAGCATTATTCTATCCGTTTCCTCGGGGCCCCTATGGGTGAAGAAGGCCGGACCCTGCTTGAAGCAGTAGTCCTCATCGGACTTCGGAGTAGCAATCTCAGCGAACAGTCGCTCAAGATGATAGAGAAGATCAATTCCCCACGGATGGTGAGAGTATTTTCCAGCCCCACCTGCCCATACTGCCCGCAGCAGGCGGTCAGCGCTCTCAAAGCAGCCATCGCCAAACCCGAATTGATTTCTTTGGAGATCGTCGACATCCAGGCCAACCCCAACCTCGCCGACCTTTATTCTGCTCACAGTGTTCCTCAAACTTTTGCCAATGATACTCTGATTGCCCAGGGAGCTCAGCCAGAAGAGCTCTTCATACTCTCTTTACAAAAGATGGAGGCGCAGACCGTATTTATTCCGGATATCGACACCGAGCTGGTTGAAAATGATCTGGTCATTGTGGGAGGAGGACCAGCCGGGCTCACCGCGGGTATCTATGCGGTTCGCAGTGGGCTCAACACAGCGGTGCTGGAACGCGATACTCTCGGGGGCCAGGTGGCAACAACCCCCCTGGTGGAAAACTACCCCGGTTTCACCCAGGTGGGCGGCAAGGCCCTGGTTGATCTGCTCGTAAGCCATGCTTTGGAATATGTAACGATTTTCCAGGGAGAAGAGGTGGTGGACATTCAAACTGAAGAAGGGATCACCGTGCTTACCAGCAGGAGGCGCTTCAAGACCAAGGCTGTTCTTCTGGCCACCGGGGCAACTCACCAACTCCTCGGAGTTCCTGGAGAGTCCCGGTTCTCCGGCCGCGGAGTCACCTATTGCAGCACTTGTGACGGACCTCTATTTAAAGGGAAAAAGGTCATCATGGTGGGAGGCGGCAACAGCGCCGTCACTGAGGCCCTCTATCTCCACAATGTTGGAGCGGACGTCACCCTGGTGCACCGTCGAGACACCTTACGCGCTCAGGAACATCTGAGCAAGTATCTGTTCTCCGCCAACATTCCTGTCCTCTGGAACACCGAAGTAAAAGAGATACGGGGAGAGGAAAAAGTCCGAGAGGTTCTCCTCTACGATAATGTCACTCAGGAAAGCAGAACCTTACCTATAGACGGGGTCTTTATCGCCATCGGCTACCTTCCTGCCGTGGGGCTGGCGCAGAAACTTGGAGTGGAAATTACAGCCGATGGATTTATCAAGCGTGATGAACAGCACCGCACAAACATACCTGGTATTTATTCCGCCGGAGACGTGGAGGGAGGTTACAAGCAGATCGTGACCGCAGTGGGCCAAGGTGCTGAGGCGGCCCTGAGCATCTATGAAGATCTGATTCATCCATATTGGCTGGCAAAGCTTTGTCCGGGTGAGGCTGCGGCAAGAAGACAGCGGTCTCACAGCTGACCCCATTTTTGGTGAATCCGCTTTGATTTCCACCTTGGTACACGCTGATGGCCTTATTTGTATCCATCGACACGCCGAAGGACTTTATGCAGGCGAGGTTGTTGAAGTAATCCGTATATAGCCACTGGGGGACAAAGGGATTTTGGAAAGCAGGGCATAAACTAATAAATTCGAAATCCGAATATCGAAATCCGAAACAAATTCAAATTTCCAAAATTCAAATGACCAAAACAGGGAACAATTCATTTTGAGTAGTTATGTTTTGAACATTGGGGAATTCGGATTTTGGATTTGTTTCGTGCTTCGGATTTAGGATTTCGGATTTCATAAGGTTTCACTTCTCGACTCTGGAGCCTCGCCGAAAGACTCCACGCTTTATTGAAACTGACAAATTGCAGGCACTTGCTCTATGTCTCGCCGAATCTATTTAAAAATGAAGTCTCTGGAAGAGGCGCGAGAGATCTTCCTGGGATATTGGAATGTGGGTGGCATGCTTTCGGGGGAGACTGTACCAAGTGTTGACTCTGTCGGTCGGGTGACTGCGGCCCCCGTTTTTGCACGCTTTTCAGCCCCAACTTTTCATTCGGCGGCTATGGATGGCATTTCGGTCCAAGCTGAACGTACCTTTGGCGCCACCCAGGAAAGTCCAATGCAACTGGAACTGGGAACTGATGCCAACTGGATTAATACAGGCCAGCCCATGCCTGCTGACGCCGATGCAGTCATCATGGTGGAGAATATCCACCAGATTGATGAGCAGAAGGTGGAGATCCAGGCTGCTGTCTACCCCTGGCAGCACGTGCGCAAGGTTGGCGAAGACATTGTGGCCACAGAACTCCTGCTGTCTCAAAACCATCTGATTACTGCTTATGACTTAGGGGCCCTTTTGGCAGCGGGCGTTCTGGAACTGAAGGTGAAGCGGCAGCCCCAGGTGCTGATCATCCCCACCGGCAACGAACTGGTGGAGGCGGAAGATGTAAAACAAATGGAGGCAGTACCTCCGGGAGAGATTGTAGAATTCAACTCCTGGGTGCTGGTGAATCTGGTTCGCCAATGGGGTGGGAAATGTGATCGTCACCCTATAATACCAGACGATCCTGATCGGTTGCGCCAGGTGCTGTTGGAGGTGGTTGCCGGTAAATATGACGTGATCATTATCAACGCCGGGTCGTCTGCCGGCTCTGAAGACCATACCGCGAACCTGATAGCTGAATTGGGAGAAGTGCTGGTACACGGAGTGGCAATAATGCCGGGCAAACCAACGGTTCTCGGGGATATCCAGGGAAAACCGGTGGTCGGCAATCCAGGCTATCCGGTTTCCGCCATCATCAGCATGGAACAATTTATTCGCCCACTCCTCTACAGGATGCAGGGGTTGGAGGAGGCGGAACCTGAGCAGGTGGAAGCTTATCCATCTCAGAAGATCCCTTCCAAGCTGGGTGTTGAAGAATTTTTGCGAGTGAATTTGGGCAGGGTGGGTGAACACCTCGTGGCCACTCCATTGCCGAGGGGAGCAGGCTCTATCACCTCTCTAACTCAGGCGAACGGTTTTTTGAGAATCCCAGACACGGTGGAGGGTGTTACTGACTCAGAATCACACCCTGTCACCTTACTGACGAGCAGGCAAGGCATTGAGCGCACCCTGGTAGTGGCGGGCAGCCATGACATGACCCTGGATCTCATTGCCAACCTGTTGAACAAGCATGAGCCAAAAATTAACCTGGCTTCAAGCAATGTTGGCAGCCTGGGTGGTCTTCTGGCTCTGAGGAAAGGCACTGCGCATTTGGCCGGCTCCCACTTACTAGACACTGAAACCGGTGAATACAATATCTCATATATCAATCGTTACCTGCCGGGCATCGAGGCATACTTGGTGACTTTGGTTCACCGGGAACAGGGGCTGATAGTTGCGCCTGGGAATCCAAAGTCCATCAACGGTTTGGAGGATCTGTGTCGGGATGGGGTTAGTTTCGTGAATCGGCAGTCAGGCTCTGGCACGAGGATTCTTCTGGATTGGCAACTTGGACAACTGGGCATTGATCCTGCTACCATTAACGGTTATCAACGGGAAGAGTACACCCACATGGCTGTGGCAGTGGATGTGTTGAGTGGCAGTGGTGATGTGGGCATGGGAATTCATGCGGCGGCTCAGGCCTTGAATCTCGATTTTATACCGGTAACCACTGAACGATATGATCTGGTGATTCCCGCCGTCCATTATGACAATCCACTGGTGCAGAATTTTCTCGAGGTTATAATCACCCAAGAATTCAAGGACCAGGTGCTGGCACTTGGCGGCTACGATGTGCGGGAGACGGGTGAGATTGCAGATTTGAGATCGTGGAATTAAAGGTTTCAGGTGTCGGGTGTCAGGTGTCAGGAAAAAGAAACATAGAAGCTGAAACCTGTTGGAGCGAAGCGGAAATCCCGTCTGAAGCGAAGCGGCAGCGGGAAACACTGAAACCTTAGTCATTGTGATTTGTGATATGTAATTTCCATCAACTCCTGGCTCCTGGATTCTTTGATTAATGGGGGAAAATCGTTTTGTCAGATCATAAGCTCAAAGAACAGATCAAGAGACTCAACCAGATTGGTATTGCCCTTACCAGCGAAACTCATCTACCGACTCTGTTGGAGCTCATTGTCCGCGAGGTCCGTAGATTTACTAGGGCTGACGCAGGAAGTCTCTATAGCGTAGACAGAAAGCAAATACGTTTCGAGGTGGCGCAAAATGACACCCTAGCAGCCCGCAAGAATGAAGTCTACGAATCATTTAGACCTTATCCCATGCCATTGGACAAAACCAGCATCGCAGGCTACGTGGCAATTACCGGAGAGACATTGAACATCTCTGACGTTTACGTTCTCACAGGAGACGAGGAATACCGTTTCAACCCGGCTTTTGATGACCGCAACCGCTACCGCACCCGATCCATGCTTGTGGTGCCAATACGCACCCAGCAGAATGAAATTCTCGGAGTACTTCAACTAATCAATTCCTTGGACAAACAGAACAATGTTGCCGTGTTTGACAGCGAGCAAGAGGATTTGGTGGCATCACTTGCCTCACAGGCAGCCGCTACCATCCAGAATGCTCGTCTCATTAATGCAGTTCATGAGATTTTTGCGGCCCTGGTGAGGTATTCGGCTTCTGCAATCGATGCCAGAAGTCCTCATACCGCTGGGCACTCACGCCGAGTAGCCACCTATTCCATGCGGCTGTCCCGGTCGGCAAACGAGGAAACCGAGGGGACTCTGGCGGATGTGTTTTTCAGCGATAAGGAACTGGAGGAGCTCAACTACGCGGCCTGGCTTCATGACATAGGTAAGATCGGAGTACGAGAAGAGCTGCTGGAAAGGGTCGACCGTCTTACTCCCGCCTCAATGGAACTAATCTCCACTCGATTTGAAGCAATTAAATTGGCTGTGGCCAGAGACTTTGAACGCCAGCGGAGAGCTGAAGGAGGCTCAAAAGAAACTGACCATACTGAACTTGAAAGGAGACTGCGGGAAGTTGATGAGGACTTGGAATTCATCAGGAGAACCAACAAGGCAACGCGACTCAGTTCTGAGGAAATCCGGCAAATCGAGGAAATCCAGATAAAAAGTTTCCGAAATGCTCGGGGCGAGGTGAGGGCCTATCTCAGCGAAGAGGAGGTTCATCACCTGAGCTTACCTTCAGGAAACCTGACCGGTAAGGAGTTCCAGGAAGTCCGAGGACACGTGCTCCAGACGCTGAATATTATCAATAAAATTCCTTTTACCAACGATCTCGAGCGTATCCCAGTGATTGCTGCGGCCCATCACGAAAAACTGGATGGCTCGGGGTATCCCCTTGGTCTTACGGCTTCAGATATTACGATCCAGGCGCGCATCCTGGGTATCGCAGACGTCTACGATGCACTTACCGCGAGCGACCGTCCTTACCGAGGTGCGATGCCGGTACAAGAGGCTTTGCAGCACCTGATCAAGGAAGCCGAAGCGGGCAAACTGGATCGTGATCTGGTAGACTTGTTTGTACGCAAAAAGCTCTATGAAGGAGTGACGTAAGGAACAGCAGGCAGTAGGCAGCAAGCAGCAGGCAGTGGGCAGCAGCAGCGGGCAGCGGGCAGCGGGCAGCGGGCAGCGGGCAGCAAAATTATTTGTTATCGGTTATTCAACATCATCACAAAGACTGAGGTTTCAGTTTTTTTGTTTTTCTTCCCTGACACCTGACACCCGACACCTGAAACCCCGAGACTTAGTGCTTGGAATTTGATATTTTTCAATACTCCATTACTCCAATACTCCAAGAGACTTGGTTTTAGCTAAAACTAACGAAATCTGACATGTTGATAGAAGTTGGCTAGACTAGCTGCAGTGACTTATGCACGAGATGTCTATCGCCCAGTCAATATTGGATATCGTCCTTCAGGAGAGCGGGAATCACGAGGTCACCCGTGTGCTTTCCGTTGCACTGAAAGTGGGAGAGTTGAGCGCTGTTGAGACCGAGTCGCTTCGTTTTTGCTTTGAGCTTCTGACCAAGGGAACACCGGCCGAGGGGGCACAGCTGGATATTGAGCGGGTTCAGGTGACATGCCGCTGCCAGGATTGCGGCTCGAATTTCACGGTGCAGGAGTTGGTATTCAGCTGCCCTTCTTGCCAGGGTGTCAGAGTGGAAATGTTGAGTGGCCGGGAACTGAGTGTGGAGAGTTTTGAGGGGGAATAAGCATAGCGCATAGAGCATAGCGCATAGCGAAAATACCTGAAACAAATGGCAGATGACAAAAGACTGATAATAAATGCCAAATGAGAAATGAAAAATGACCCTGAAAATACCTGTAGTACGTGACATTTTGGAAGCAAATGAACGGCTAGCCGAAGACAACCGGCGAATATTTCGCCAGGCCGGCCTTGTTGTCATCAACTTGATGAGCGGTCCAGGGGCTGGAAAGACTTCTTTGCTTGAGCGGACCATCGATGCTCTCCGCCACGAGATCCGCATTGGAGTGATTGAGGGAGACATACAATCTTCCTATGATGCTGAGCGTATTGCCAAGAAAGGGGTCCAGGTGGTGCAGCTCAATACAGGTGGTGCTTGTCACCTGGACAGCAACATGATCAAGTCTAGTCTTGATGCGCTGGATCTAGACACCCTGGATCTATTGGTGGTTGAAAACGTGGGCAATCTGGTGTGCCCAGCGGAGTTCAAGGTGGGTGAGGACATGAAGGCCATGATCCTAAGTGTTCCGGAAGGTGATGATAAGCCCCTTAAGTATCCCCTGATGTTTCAAGAGTCCCGGGTGTTACTCATTAACAAGATTGATTTACTCCCTTACGTCAACTGCGATGTGGGGAAAATAAGAGAGCGGGCCTTGCAGCTCAATGCCAATCTGGAAATTTTCGAGATCTCCTGCCGCACTGGTGAAGGGTTGGATGGCTGGGCCGATTGGCTCAGGCAGCAGGTGAGCGCCCGCAAAGCTGGAGGAGATGGCGCAGAGACTTAGAGTTCACATCCAAGGTATTGTTCAGGGTGTGGGATTTCGTCCGTTTATTTATCAGCTGGCTCACCGTCACCGGTTAAACGGCTACGTAGCCAACACGCCGAAAGGCGTGGAACTTGAGGTGGAGGGAGGCCGAGATGCTCTCCACCATTTTCTCAAAGAACTGCCTGCATCAGCCCCGCCTCTGGCAAGCATTACCCAGATAGAAACTGAGGAACTCCCTGCCGCTGCCTACAGCACTTTCGAGATCAAGGCCAGCGAAGAGGGTGAGGAGCGAGCAGCCCTCATATCGCCGGACACAACAAGCTGCAGCGATTGCCTCCGGGAACTCTTTGAGCCGCAAGACAGGCGACACCTCTATCCTTTCATTAACTGCACCAACTGCGGACCACGATACACCATCATTAACGACATTCCCTATGACCGGCCCAAAACCTCCATGGCAGTCTTTACTATGTGTGAAGATTGCACCCGCGAATATCACGATCCGCTTGACCGACGTTTTCATGCACAGCCCAATGGTTGTTGGAACTGCGGTCCTCGGTTATGGCTGGCGGACAGCAGTGGCGAAGAGCTAAAGATTTCAGAGCCGATATCTGAGGCAGCAAAGCACCTCAGCCAGGGCGCTATTGTGGCCGTAAAGGGACTGGGCGGATTTCACCTGGCTGTTGACGCCAGCCAAAATGAGGCGGTAAAAAGACTTCGCTGGCGGAAGGGGAGGGAAGAGAAGCCTCTTGCCCTCATGTCGTCGAGCTTGGAGCAGATTGAACGGTATGCACTGGTTGGAGATGAAGAGCGACGACTGCTCACTTGCTCCCAACGCCCAATTGTAATTGTCCCAAAGCGACCGGAAAATACCATCGCTCCCGAAGTGGCTCCAGGGAATCGCTATTTCGGGGCGATACTCCCGTACACTCCTCTGCACCACCTGCTCCTTTCTCATCCATTTCTGGCTCTGGTCATGACCAGTGGCAATATCAGCGAGGAGCCCATTGCCATAGATAACCTCGAGTCAGTGGAGCGGCTAGGAAAGATAGCCGACTATTTTCTGTTCCACGACAGAGATATTCTCTTGCGCAGTGATGATTCAATCCTCAGGGCAGCTGGGGGGCAACCCAGACAAATTCGGAGATCCAGAGGGTACGTACCGGTACCGATTTTTCTCAGAAAACCGGTGGCTGAGGTCCTGGCCCTGGGAGGGGAACTGAAAGGCACCATCTGTCTGACTAAAGAGAATCGGGCATTTGTCGGCCAGCACCTTGGTGATCTGGAAAACCTTGAAACTTTGGAGTTCCTTGAACTGACAGTCCGGCATCTTCGACGTATTTTAGAGATAAACCCTCGCTTGCTTGTTCATGACCTCCACCCAGACTACCTGACAACCCAAGTGGCTCTGGCTCAAGATGAGCTGCCCACTCTGGCAGTGCAACATCACCACGCCCACGTGGTGAGCTGTATGGCAGAGCACGGGTTGGAAGGCAAAGTTTTGGGCCTAGCCCTGGACGGAACTGGCTATGGTGATGATGGCTGCATCTGGGGAGGAGAAATCCTGGTAGCGGATGAACGAAACTATGAGAGAGTAGCCCATTTTGACTATGTACCCATGCCTGGTGGCGACAAAGCCATTAAAGAACCGTGGCGGATGGCGGTGGCCTATTTATGGGCTGGTTTAGGTGAAAAGGTTTTCCAGGATGAACAACAACCACTCCAGAAGTGGGATCGGGACCAGATTGGAGTACTCGTGCAGATGATGCAGCGTCAAATAAACAGCCCCCTCACCTCCAGTTGCGGGCGACTCTTTGATGCTGTGGCTGCCCTGGTAGGATTGAGAGATCGCATTGCCTATGAGGGACAGGCGGCAATAGAATTGGAACAGTGGCTGGAACCTACCACAGATAGATACCAGTACGAGCTTGGAGAGGTTGGAGATAGATTGCTTTTTAGTCCCACAGCAATCTTTGCCCAGGTGTTTGATGATGTGGTCTCAGGAGTGGCGCCAGAACTGGTCAGCGGCAAGTTTCATCAGACTCTGGTTGCAATGTTTGCCGATGCCTGTTTGCATCTGTGCAAGCTGCACGGACTCAACAGGGTGGTCTGTTCAGGGGGAGTGTTCCAAAACGTTTTTCTTCTGGAGAACCTGGAAGACCGCTTGGAAGCATCTGGATTGGAAGTCTACACACCCCAACTTATTCCTGCCAATGACGGTTGCATTTCTCTGGGACAAGCAATTATTGGGGCCGCAACGCTGGAAGAGTAGAGAGCAGTAGACCGGAGCGGTGGTGACAGGTGTCTTGCCCCATGGTTTCGATTCGAAAGCTCGATGACACGGTGACACGACGACACGGCGACGCGGAGAAAAGACGAATTTGCCGGCAATACGTCATCCATGGGACCTGTGAAGATGCGGAACCAGAGCCAACAAAGCTAATTTTCACCGTGTCCCCGTTTCTCCGCGTCCCCGTTTCGTTTCAGTTGAAAAACTAGCGGTTGAGTATCAAGATTTTGGCCTTATCCAAAAAGAGGCAGCACTGAACTCGCAAGGGAGACTTTCGCTTATGAAATACCAGGATGAATATCGAGATCCGGAGCTGGCAGAGAGGATCGTGTCGGCTATTAATAATAAGTCTCGCACACCTGTCCGGTTCATGGAGGTCTGTGGTACACACACTGTAGCCATTTTTCGTTCCGGCTTAAAAGAACTTCTCCGCGAGACCATCACCTTGATCTCTGGTCCCGGGTGTCCCGTTTGCGTAACTTCTCCCCAGGATATTGACCGGGCCATCAAGCTCTGCCGAGAACCAGATGTGACGGTGGCAACATTTGGAGATTTAATGCGGGTACCCGGTTCCGAGTCATCTTTGCACCAAGAGAAAGCACGAGGTGCAGATGTACGGATGGTGTACGCTAGCATGGATGCGCTGGAACTGGCTCGCAAACATCAGGACCGCCGGATAGTTATGATTGGTATCGGATTCGAGACCACAGTACCTACCATAGCAGCAGCCGTCTACCAGGCCCAGCAGGAAGGGTTGGATAATTTCCTGGTTTTCTCAGCGCACAAGTTGTTGCCTCCCGCACTTGATGCACTCCTGGCCGGTGAAGAAGTGCGTATCGATGGCTTCATATGCCCGGGCCACGTAACCACTATAATTGGGACCGAGCCCTATCAGGAGGTGGTAGATCGATACGGTAAGCCGTGTGCGATCAGCGGCTTTGAGCCGGTGGATATTCTGCAAAGCATTTATATGCTGGTTTCCCAAATTGAGGAGCAACGGTGTGAGGTGGAAATTCAGTACGCTCGCGCAGTTCATTCGGAGGGCAACCCCAAGGCTCGACAACTCATGGAGGAAGTGTTTGAACGGACAGATGGTCTGTGGCGCGGGCTTGGCTCGCTTCCTCAAAGCGGCCTGAAGCTGAGAGGAAAATACCGCACACACGCTGCCGAAAGCCATTACGATCTAACCGTACCCCCGACCGATGAAATGCCAGGCTGCCGCTGTGGCGAGGTACTGCGTGGGGTGTGTACTCCCCCAGAGTGCGCTCTCTTTCGAGAGCGTTGTAATCCAACAAACCCATATGGTCCCTGCATGGTTTCCACTGAAGGTACCTGTGCAGCGTATTTTAAATACCATGACGATTGACGATTGACGATTGGCGATTGACGATTGTAGATTTGAGACTGCGGATTTAACTAGTCCTCGTTGTTGATATGGAGAGGCGGAAGTTGATGGAAATTACAAATCACAAAATCCAAATAACAAATGGTTCGACAAGCTCACCACCCTGAGCCAAGTCGAAGGGCAAATAACATATTTCAAATTCTCTTCTTCTAAGATGATGTGAGCGTTTGGGATTTTGAATTTCGGTAATTGTTATTAGCACTTCGC
>PVMK01130088.1_pt1 | contig 76104 bp, 61 predicted proteins | sample 1853481 | NCBI WGS metagenome assembly PVMK01 (sample SAMN08533507, study PRJNA380276) | Marine sediment metagenome, whole genome shotgun sequencing project.
GGGCTTATTTTTGCAATTATTTTGGTTGGTCCGGTTTTTGGTGGACATGAAAACCTTTAATCCCTTAACATTACCATCTTCATCATATACTGGTGTAAACCAATACCCAAAGGATCATCCTATACTCACTAAAAACTCATTAAGAGTTAAAAAACTTCCTCTAAATACAATATGAAACGGTTTTTGTACCCAGGGCCGGAGCGCAGGATGGGATTTTAGCGTGCTTGTAAACATGCACTTAACCCTTTTTAGACTATTTCAATTTCTTGCCTTCCACTAAAAGCTCTGCTAGGTCACCAGCTAATACATCGCACGTATCGGAATTTGTGAAAACAACGTAACCCATATTCAGGTCCTGATATATTTCAAACAAGCATTTAAAATCCCCATTATTTCCTCCATGTCCAAAAATATTTCCGTAACCCGATTCCCTAATAAATATTCCTAAACCAGCTCCTTCATGCATATGTTGGTTGTCCCAATCTTCTTTTGGAACTTCAGTGTGAATCTTCATAAATTCCTCATATGTATCAGTCTGTAATCCCTTTCGCTCCAAAAGGGCAAGGGCAAACTGGGAGAAGGCTTTGGATTCAGTATGCATGCTATAGGCCATACCTGCTTCTTGAGGTGGTGGCTGGGAGGAAGGTTGACCATTAAAATGACCGCACAGGCCACAACCTTTCTAAGGTCTTCACTATCGCTAAATTCCATATTGTATAGACCAAGTAAATTGATTAGTTCATCGTCCAATATTTGCTCTATGTCTTTTACCATAATTTTAACAACGACTCTTTTCAAATATTCAAAACCTTCTCCGGAATAACCGTATATTGTACCCGGTGTGTCTCATAAACCCGTCCAAAACTCGTCTTTACCATCACCATATCTATATCGTCCCAAGTACCTCCTGCCCCGGAAACCAGACGCTGGTTACCATGCTGGCTATACTGGATGACTGGGGAGCCGGATTTAAGATGTGCAGTTGAAAGGTATAATTCAATGCCATCTTGTGTATTCCATGTGGCTTGTGAAGTAGTGTCAAAGACCGTCGATTGATCAATGATCGTAACTGCTATGTAAATTGAATTTTGCTCAATATTATAGCCAATACGAAAATGAGCCTCAAGATCCTTTTCTCCATCGATAGGTTCTCCCAGCTCCACTTTTTGAATATCATATGCCATTAACCCTGTTGGCCAATCGCTTAAATTACCATCTATTGATATCCCTCTTATAGGGTAGGCATAAGCAACAGCCCCATTATGAGCATAAAGAGAGTTGTTTGTAACTGACAGCGACAAACAAAGGCCGAAGAAAAATGTACACCAATCACGTAATACTAAACATTGAATTTTATTTGACCTAAGTTATTTATTCAATAAGATTTAAAAAAACTCGTTAAATAAATCAACTCGGTAAGGTTGACTTAATTTAATATGTCGGATGAAGATTGGATATGCGCGGGTAAGTACACAAGATCAGAACCTAAACCTTCAAATTGATGCCCTAAAGAGAGCTGATTGCGAAAAAATTTACCGGGAAAAAGCAAGTGGTTCTAATATATTTGCTTCAGTTGCTGAATTTGAAAGAGACATAATTAGAGAACGTACTTTAGCTGGTCTTCAAGCAGCTCGTGCCAGGGGAAGAGGCAGCCGAATTACCACAATTGAGCTTTTCTTGAGGTAACCCATAGACCGGCAAAAGATAAAGCAGTAACACTAAACCAAGCAAGAGCTTCTTCAAATTCATAAAAGATTACCTTACCCATAAAGAAAAGTAAGCCAAAAGTCATTGAAATCGAAAGCAGTAAACTTAGCCCAGAATAAAGCACATGAGATTTTTCAGGCTGAATGTTTAAATTTTCAACTATTGTGGCCCACCCGAAAGCTGGTTTTACTCTTATGTAAAAATCATTAAGGACCTTTGAATCAGTAGGCTTAGTGGCAAAAGTTATTATTAACCATAAAACTGTTGTTGCACCCACCGTTAGGAAAAGACTCTGAGGAAATTCAATTTCCCAAACAAATTTGGACAATACAAATACTACAAGGGGTACTATGGTAGCGGTAATTTCGCTCCAGGCATTTACTCTCCACCAATACCACCTTAATATCATTACCAGACCAAGGCCCGCAGTGCCTTCCAATACTACCATCCAAATTTGCGAAATGGATGTAAAAAGTGTGGTTATGTACAATGATATAATCATTACCAAACCTGTTGTTATCCTGCTTACCAATACATAGTGTTTGTCTGCCTGACCCTCATGCTGAAATTTTCGAATCGGTTTCAAAAATCTTTTGTAGAAATCATTGACAAGATAACTGGCAGATAGGTTTAAAGCCGTAGAAATGGTACTCATATAAGCCGCCAAAAGAGAAACGGTTATTAAGCCTCTAAACCCAATTGGGGCAAAATCTTTTATAGCCATAACGTAACCAAGCCTGGTTTGATCCTCAGCTTGATGGGGATAAAGGACAATAGTTGCTAACCCTACTAAAATCCATGGCCATGGCCTTAATGTATAATGTGCTACCTGGAAAAACATTGTTGCCAGAAAGGAATCTTTTTCATTTCGGGTACTCATCATCCTTTGGGCAATAAAACCTCCTCCTCCCGGTTCTGCCCCAGGGTACATGGTTGCCCACCATTGAACCCCTATAAAAGCCAGTAATGTACTTAATGAAACAGTTAAGGTAGAAGCGATCCCACCATTCCCTGATGAAGAATCCAGATTCGGGAAGAAATTAAGTGATCCTTCAGGCAGTTTATCTATAAGACCACCGATTCCTCCTATCTGTTCAGATGATACTACCAGTACGGCCAAAGTAATTGCTCCAATAGTTGCAATGATAAATTGAAACGCATCGGTGACAGCTACCCCTTTAAGACCAGAAAGGGCAGAATAGAATGCAGAAATAAACATGGCTAGAGCTACAAACCAGATAACTTTATCCCCTGGAATATCAAAAAGGACAGTTAGGATAGATACCAAGGCCAGATTTACCCAACCTATAAACAGTGAATTTATTATAAGACCCAGGTACAGGGCTTTAAAACCTCTTAAAAAAGAGGCAGCCTTTCCGCTATACCTGAATTCAATAAATTCAAGTTCGGTAAGCACATTGGCTCTGCGCCACAGCTTTGCAAAAAAAAGGTTGTTAACATTCCTCCGATTAAAAAATTCCACCATAACCAGTTTCCTGAAATCCCATTTTTATTCATAAGCTCCGTAATAGCCAGAGGAGTATCTGCGGCAAAGGTTGTCGCAACCATAGATATGCCTGCTAAAAACCATGGAAGATTTCTTCCACCCAGAAAAAAATCTGATAAACTCTTTCCCGCCTGCTTTTTATACCATAAACCGATAATAAGGGTTAAAACAATGTATAGGATGATAATCATCCAGTCTATGAATTCGATGCTCATAAAGATTTATATATTTTTAACCTATCTCGTTTAGATAGTAATTCCGACAAACCGGAAACTGGCTACCTTTAACTTGGCAATGGTGTTATCAATAAAACTAAAAACACTGCCAATAGTGGGAACCCCCTTATCCTATTCTTTCTATGACCCCCGTCTTATAAAATTATATTATATTAACATAAAATCTCCCACACTAGTATTTATCAACGACTTGATCTCACAGCTGTAAATCGTAAAATATGATAATCAATAAATTATTGTCATGGGTAGACCTACCTTGTATTTCACCATACCATATAATTTAATGGCCAGTGCATATCAGTTTCTAGTTATTTTAATTATCTGTATGTCTTGTGCCAGCCACAAAACTTATTATACCAGTGACTACCAGGTAGAACAGAAAAATCATCAGGACGTTGAATACTCAATCTTATTTTTCGGTGGAGCAGATCGGACTGCGGACAATGATGCTCCAGCAATGATCAGGATGCTGGATCAATTAAGCGCTATTAATGAAGGATCAGTAATACTGCTGGGGAATAATGGGGCAAAGCGTGGATTGACCGATTCTACACACAGCAATATTAGGCAAAAAACCGAGGAAGTTTTAAGAAAGAAACTTGACATGTTGTCAGCTTTCAAGGGAGATATCTATATCATTCCGGGTAATCATGATTGGGAGGATGGAGGAAAGCAAGGATTTAAAAGGGTCACTTTATTAGAGGAATATGTGGAGGGTGTCATAGGTAGGGAACAGGATGTAGTGGTACCCAGCAACGGGTGCCCCGGGCCCTATGAAGTTCATGTGAGAGAAGATCTGGTTCTTTTGTTTTTGAATACCCAATGGTGGCTGCATGAATGGGAGAAACCAGGCCCAGGGTCTGGTTGTAATATGGAGGATGAACTGGATTTTGTTATTCAAATTGATGATGCCATCAAAAGAAATATCAATAAGAAAGTGATAATTGCCGGACATCACCCACTTTTCAGCAATGGACCACATGGGGGATACTTTCCCGCTCATACCCATTTTACTCCTCCGGTATTGGGCTCAATGTATGCATGGTATCGCAAACACGTGGGCGGACTGCAAGACCTCGCCGATATTAAGTATAAAAAGATGAGTGAGGGGCTAGCAATGGTCTTTCGGCAGCATCCTAATCTGGTATATCTGTCTGGACATGAGCGGTCTCTTCAATATCACAAAGTCCATCAGCAACATTATTTGGTTAGTGGGGCTATTGCTGAGGCTTCTGTGGTAGCAAAAGGAAATCATGCCAGGTTTGCTTCTGGGCAGCCAGGCTTTGGGAGGTTAAATTTTTATCGAAATGGTGATGTATTTCTGGAATTTTGGGGTTTGGAGAACGGATCCGTGAAATTAGTGTTTAGCGAAAAATTGTTCAATCACCTTTATAATCCTTCCTTAGATGATCTGAAATCAAAATACAGCAATTTGGATTTCTCCGGGCAAACCGCTGATGCAGTAGCTACTACCAAGCTTAACCGCAAGAAACATAAAAATCCGGGACTACTCGGTAATAATTATCGCAAAGAATGGGGTACTGAGATGAAGAATGTACGTGTGTTCGATATTGCTAAAGAACAAGGTGGCTTGCAAATTGTACAAAGAGGTGGAGGGCTACAAACCAAGTCATTAAGACTTGAGGATAAACAAGGCAAACAATTCGTCTTGCGATCTGTTGAGAAGTTTCCTGAAAAAGCAGTGCCTTCTGCACTTAGAGGCACAGTGGTAGCAGATATAGTGGCCGATCAGGTTTCAGCTTCGCACCCATATGCTGCCTTGGTGGTGCCTCCAATGGCATCGGCAGCAAAGGTCTATCATACCAATCCTGAGTTAGTTTACATACCGGATGATCCCAGGTTTGGAATTTATCAGGATGATTTTAGCAATGGTCTGTATTTGTATGAGGAAAGACCCGCGAAGGACAGGAGTGAACTCAGCAGTTTCGGCAATTCAAAGAAAATTGTTAGTACCCCGGATGTAATTAAGAATACCCAAAAAGATCACAAACACTATGTAGATCAAACCCAGGTATTGCGTTCCAGATTATTAGATATTCTAATTGGAGATTGGGACAGACATGACGACCAATGGCGATGGGCTTCCTTTAAGGATGAAAGTGATCGCACTTATTATCAACCCATCCCCAGAGACCGGGACCAGGCATTTTTCTGGTCAGATGGTGGAATATTGAAATTCACTTCTCACAAGTGGGGGGAACCCAAATTCCAAGGATTTCATAGTAAAATCAGAGACATCGAAGGATTGGGATTTAATGCCAGGTATTTTGACAGAAGTTTCCTGAATCAGCCCGCCAGAGAGGACTGGATAACCATGGCCAATGAGTTGATCGAAAATATGGATGATCAAATTATAGAAAATGCCATAAAAAGCTTTCCGGATGAAATTTACCAACTGCACGGTGAAACCATCATTGCTAAATTGAAACAGCGAAGGGATGATATGGCACAATATGCTATAAAATACTATTTGTTCTTGGCCAAGGAGGTCAATGTGGTTGGAACCAATAAAAGGGAAAGATTTGAGGTAAACCGATTAAACGATAATGAAACTGAAGTTAAAGTATATCAAACTAACAAGAAAGATTCAATAGGTATCCTTATATATGAAAGAGTTTTTAAGACCAATGAAACAGAAGAAGTTCGACTATATGGGCTTGGGAGCGATGATCATTTTTTTATTACCGGCGAAGTGAATAAGAGCATCAAAGTTCGTGTGATTGGAGGCAAGGGAGAAGATGAAATATTTGATAATTCGAAGGTAAATGGAGGCAAAAGCACCATTGCTTATGATAATAAAAAAGGGATGACCATAGAAAGCAAAGGAGAAGTTAAGGACAAAACTTCAGACAGGGACAGAAGTGTAAATGTATATAACAGATTAGAATTTAAATACAATAAAATTCTTCCACAGATTTATGGAGGATTCACTCCTGATGATGGTATATTTTTAGGTGCAGGGGCCTCCTTTGTAAAGCAAAAGTTCAGAAAAGAGCCATTTGGGCGCAAGCATACCATACTAGGTGCAATTGCTCCAAAGTCAGGATCTTTCAATTTGAAATACAGCTCTGAATACACCGATGCTATAGGTAAATGGGATCTCCTACTAGATGGCAATTTTTTTGCTCCTGGCTTCGCCGATTTTTTCTATGGCCTTGGTAACAAAACGGCCGTGGACGAAGAGGCAAGAGATTCAGATTCTCAATTTTATAGAGCAAGATATGAAAATGGACGTGTAGGGTTGGGAATTCGAAATACCTCTAAGAATGAAATTCATAGTATTGAATTCGGAACATATTTCAGAACGGTAAATATTAAGACTGAGGACAATGATGATGAACCAAATCGATTTATCATCCAGTATGCGGACTCAATTGGTAGAGGGAGTGATGCTCCATCTCCTTTACTGGACTTCAGAAGAAATTATATAGGTGGCACTGTCAATTATACCTTAAACACCAGAAATTCTGATATTTTCCCCACTAGGGGTATTATTTGGAATCTGGGTGCCAGAGCGGCTTGGCAAATCGAAGATGAAGCTAAGAACTATCAGAATATCAATTCTAATATTTCCACGTACTTTTCTTTTGGTGGTTCTTTAAGAACAACCATTGCCCTAAGAGCTGGAGGTTCAGCAAACTTTGGAGACTTTGAGTTCTACCAGGCACCACGATTGGGCGGATTTGCTACCTTAAGAGGGTATCGGCGTTCGCGTTTCGCCGGGGACCAAATCTTTTATCAGAATACCGAGATACGCATAAGGCTGATGGAGTACAAGACGCCATTATTTCCGGGTAGTTTTGGAATCACTCTTATACATGATATTGGCAGGGTCTGGACCGATAATGAGGATGAATTTCTCATTGACGATGAGAAAGCTAAATGGCATCGGGGATATGGTGGAGGTATCTGGATCTCTCCTCTGGGTCAAGCTGTCATCTCCATGGATTATACAAAATCAAATGACGACGAAGAGGGTATTTTTATTCGCCTTGGAGTATTCTTCTAAGCAATGCTAAAGGTCACCATGATTGGCCTAGAAAAGTTTATTAGAATACACTTGTTTGACATTTTCATTTAAAGCCTGAACTTTCATCCACACTTCACCGCCATTTTTGTGGTAAAACTCAAGTTGAACATAACCCTTGTAATTGGTAGCAAATTCCAGATGGTTCAAGGCAGTTTCAAATAAGCTCCTTTTGCCCATCAGCTTCCTGTCAGCCAGACGGCTCTCTAAGGCAATTTTTAGTGAATCGGAAGGAATATTACTTTCAATAATGTGATTGGATTTGCTTCCGGAGCCACTAATGATCTGGGTGAATTCATCTAATTTTATATGCTGTATGGAGTGATCATGGCCGGCCGCATAGATTATTTTTACTCCTGATGGCAAGTTAGGCACAATTTCATGGATGAATTTTCGGTACTTCTTACGGTGAAGGTCCTCGGAGGCCAAGAAGAGCTTTTCGTGACCGTGGTCACCCACCGTATACATTGGGTGATGGGCGGCAATAATTAAATATTTATACTTTTCAGACTGCTTTAATGCTTTCCTTAGGGGTTCACGGAATAATTTTTGGATTTTTTTTCGCTTATTGATTTTCTTTATGGCCCATTCCGAATCCATGACGATCAGGCCAATCTTGGGGTCCAATTCTATCAATTCTACCATGTCTCCCGCTTGATTTATTGGCCTGAAAGCAATTTCTCCTTTACTTTTTTGGTTAAAACTACTGATCAGTTGCTGTTGTGCTAAAATCCTTTTGGGAGATTTGAATGCTTTATGATAATCATGATTTCCAGCAAGGAAATAGGCCCGATGGGAATAGTCCACCAGTTCATTAAGGTGCACTCCCAACTTGGCCTGAGCTATTTTCTTTTTCTCCCCTGATTTGTATGGGATTCCATTTGGATAAACATTATCTCCCAGGAAAAGCACCGTACTTTCTGTTTCGTGCTTCAGTAATTTTGAATAGAAATGACTGTTTACTGCTTCAGCACAATGTGGATTACCGGCATCGCCAAAAAGGAATAAAGTAAAATCAGGCTGGCCGGCCGGCTCCGAACGTTTTTCAGAACCATCCTTGTAATAAATCTGCTTTATATTCCCCTTTTTCCGAATGCACTCTGAAGTATCCAGCTGTATTTCCTCCTGACCCTTGATTATATTAAATGGTGACAGGGCTAATAATAGACAAATATGAAAGAAAGCATTTCGCACTGGCCTGAGAATCCTCATTTGGATTTGCAAAAATATGAAAACAATTTAATAGTTTGTCCTAATTAAGCAAACATCAGTTGGTTTGTCCCCGCTATTTAAAGTTAGCGGAGGAGCCCATAGCTGGGGGGTCACTAGGTTTAGGATCACCAAAGGTAAACCAGTAGATATACTAATATTCGTTATCGATAAATTCACATATTATATGGTACGCTAATTCATGAATTTCCTGGTTTATATTGGTCTTATCAGAGCCGGCACACAGGCTATAGTCTGCCAGCTGATCTAAGGCATTTCCTTGTTTTCCTGTAAAAGCCACCACTTTGGCTTTCTTTTTCCGGGCAGCTGCTACTGCTTTCAAAATGTTTTTGGAAGTTCCACTGGTTGAAAAAGCCCAAAGCAAATCTCCTGGATTTATCAAAGCCACTACTTGCCTGGAAAAAATTTCATCAAAAGCATAATCATTGCCGATACAGGTGACCAATGCACTATCTGTAGAGAGTGCTACCGCTGGCAGCGGTGGTCTATTTTTCTTATACCGGCCTACCAATTCACCGGCCACATGCTGGCAATCGGCCATGGAGCCTCCGTTTCCACAGAGGTAGATACAATGACCACTATTAATGGTTTCCCTTACTGCTTCGAAAATCTCTATCACCGAATCCAAACAATTCTTTTCAAAGTATTTGACTTGTTCCTGGTGCTCTTTTACATTTTTTAAAAATAGTTCGCGCATTTCAATTTAGCTTGTTCTCAACAATCTCATTCCCTGTAAAATAAGGGCATCCGACTAAGTATCTTGTAATCCTTGATACAACGCCAGCAAGAAATCTCTGTTATCGGCGCTAAGATAACGCATGGTCCCACCCATCCTGTTAAATGTCTTTAGATACCTGAGGTAATAAGCAGGGTTTGTTTCCGGTGGCTCTCCCTGATCCCAATCCCAGGTACTTGCAGCCAGATCAACCACCAAGATATAGTGGCGATCAATATGCTTGCCCTGTTGAATTTGCAGGTTTTGCGCCATAGAAAGTGATTTTTCGAAAATCATTGGAGACATCACCGCAGATCCAAGTGAAATATATACGCCATCATTAATGCCACTAACGGCTTCCGCGAAACACAGAAAATCTTTAAGGGCAGTTCTGCCAATTGCAGCACCATGGTTCATGGGATGTGTATAAATAATATCGTGTCCGATCATCGGATGTGCGGTAAATGGCACCCCTAAGCGAAAGGCTGCGGCTTGCACACAATATTGTTTGAATGGAAACTCGATTTCCAACCAACCCGGTGTTAGGTCGAAACGTTGTATGGTTTCCAAAAAATCAAGGGCGGCGGCTACCCGGTCCAATTCTTCGTTAGCATAGTTTGAAACAATCTCTTGGATTTCCATTCTCGAAGGTATCTGCAGCCCTCCATTTTCGATCATACTGCCAACAGATTCTCCATATCCTTTGCCCTCAAAACTCCCTGCAATTATGGCCAAGTTTATAAATCTGCCGGTCTCCTCCCAAATGCCAAATTCTCCCTTCGTGACGTTGGCTTCAACATGCTCGCTACTGCGCCCTTGAAAGGCAAACTCCCAATCATGGATAACACCTGCGCCGTTAGTAGCCAGGTGGGTGATCCAACCTTGTTCCATTAACCGGATCAGTGTAGGACCCATACCGTTTTTAATGGTATGTGCCCCCATAGTGAGGATTACCGGTTTGCCCTTGCTTTTTGCCTTTTGAATCTTTTGCACTGTAACCGCTACAGTCTTAATAAAATCCTCTGAAGTGTTTTTAGGTGTTTCAGTTACAGGAACATGGTCCTTTTCGATGATTACCTTATTGGGGCGTGCAGAAAGGGGCTTAATCTTAAGTTGGAAACGGTCGAAATAAGAATGTGACATTTCAATTTTATTACAGAATTACTCCACGTCAGATGCGGCTACATCATTTTCTTCTAAAACAGGTTTATAACCAAACAAGCCGTAATATAGGATGAATGCATACGCCAGCAATGGTAAAATATAAGAATAGTGTAGCCCGATCCAGGGTTGGTCTGCCAATACACCCTGTAGCATAGGAAATATGGCACCGCCAACAGGGGCCATTACCAAAATACCTGAACCCTTTATAGTGTATTTTCCTAGCCCATCTATGGACAAAGCAAAAATATTTGACCACATAATTGAATTAAACAAACCTGTGAGAAGCATGGCCCACAAAGAAACATATCCTGAAGTAAGCAAGGTGACACAGAGTAGGAAGATTGCTGCCAGCGCAGAAATACTCAAAACAAGAGCGGCCCGGTATTTCTGTAAAATGGCAGAACCCACAAAACGACCCACCATCAAACCACCCCAGTACATTGGAATATACTTTGATGCAGCTTCATGGGTCATATCGGCAATATGGGATTCCCCTAAAAAATTAACAATAAAACTTCCAATGGTCACCTCGGCCCCCACATACAAAGTAAGTGCAATGACGCCCAGCCTGAGTTGCTTAAATTTAAGGACATTACCCTCCACTTGTTCCTTACCGGTCTGCATGATGGGAGGAAGATTTGAGAAGAAAAATACCATTGCTATCAAAAAAGCAAATAGGGCCAAACCCAGGTAAGGTCCCTGGACAGCCGCAAGGGCCTCTGCATCAGATTGATATTCACCAAGAATTATTATGCCTCCCAATAAGGGTGCCAGTGTGGTCCCCAGTGAGTTGATCCCTTGGGCCAGATTGAGCCGGCTGGAAGCAGTTTCTGGCCTTCCCAAAATAACTACATACGGATTGCCTACGACTTGCAGTACCACGCTTCCGGTAGCGATCAGGAATAATCCAAACAAAAAAAGCGCATAGGAGATTAAGTTAGCAGCCGGTAAGAACATCAAACAACCGATACCTATAATACCCAACCCAAGAATGATCCCTCTTTTGAAACCGATCGACTGTACCACTCTGCTGGCGGGCACGGCCATTACAAAATACGCCCCAAAGAAGCAAAATTGGATAAGCATGGTTTGGGTGTAGTTCAATTCAAAGACCTTTTTGAAATGGGGGATTAAAATATCGTTTAAGGAAACCAACGCTCCCCACATAAAAAACAACATTGCCATGAAGGCAAAAGCAGTACGTAGTCCCTGGTAATTATTTTCACTTTCTGAAGTCATTTTCTGAAGTCATTTTCTGATTATATTTTGTGGAAATACACTAACAGTTTCTGGCCTCCTGTCTAAACAGAAGATTAATTAAAAGTTCCATCTGTAAAAAATCCGGAATAATTAGATCAGCACCGGCTTCGATCAATCTGGTACGTTTTTGCTTATTCAATCCAAATGTACGGAGCTCGTCACTGGCTACGCCAATGCTAATGCCGCCACTTTTCACACATTCCTGAATTTCAACGGGCCCATCACCAACTACCAGAAGCTCCTCACCTAGAAGTCCATTTTCAGAGATTATTTGGTTAATTACCATTCTTTTTGAATACTTACTAACGTCCCCAACAGATCCGTAAATTCTCTTTTCAAAAAGGTCGGCATAACCCAGAAGTTCTGCTTCATTGATTACATCTTCCAGATCTGTGCCACTGGCCAGATAAAGTTTAACCCCCAGGTCCTTTAAGCACTTCAGAAACCCTGTCACCCCTTTTAGTATGTATTTATCAGCGGTTAAAATTTCGCTTCGTATATTTTTTATTCTCTGGTTGACCATCTCCATAAGAGCCGTGTTATAAATATTTTTATAACCAAACTTGTCCAAAATATGGTCACCGGGTACCATAGCAAACTCTTCCACAAGTTGAATCAAGCCTTCCATTTGCAGAATGGTCTGTATACCTGTAGAAGCATCTATGAATTCATCCACACGGATCTGCACCTGATCCAACAACGTTTTTGAAAGGGTTTCAATTTTCTTCCCAACAATAGACCGCATCATCATGGGTGCCATAATTCTCTCCCATCCATATCTCAATGTGCTGATGGTCCCATCGTGATCGAATACTGCATGTTGAATGGATCCTAGCCTAGGAATCACTCTCTGATGGCGAATCTCAATTTCTGAGTCTTTATAAAACATGTTGATTAAGCGCTATAATTTCATCTCCGGTAGCGGTCCCGGTGGTACGTAATTTCTGAACTGTAACTCCGGCAGCAAGGTTAGCAAATTGAGCAGCATCCAAAGGATTTACTTCCGCAGCCAGGCAAAGGGCCAGGGCGCTTATAACCGTATCTCCCGCACCTACCGTATCAGAAGGGCCGGGCAATTGTATACCCGAAGACTTTGTGATGTTGTCCGAATCCACTACCATCATACCATTAGCCCCCATAGTCACAAACACAGGTTTATTGGTTTTTTTACTGACACTTATTGCATGTTGCTCCATCACCTCTTCCGCCAGATTGGTACCAGGGTCAGTCTCTACACCGTCAAGCATGGCAATCTCTATACCATTCGCTTTATAGTAGACACTCGTAAACAGTTCCTTCAAATGCCGCATATCTACTACTACTGGCCGTTCAGAATAAGCCTTAAAAAGTTTCTGGGCTTCAACCAGGAACTCAGGATCGATGATACTATCTGGTATTTGCTGATTAAAAATTAGAACATCGCTATTTTCTAAAGCGAATCGAATGTTATCCAGAATCTCCCGGTCAGTTTCCGCTGATCTTTTATTACCAATGCCGAAATCTGTTCTGGATACTTCTACTTCCCTAATGTATTTTTTTGTGAACGCATAGGTATCAAAATGATCCTTTTGGATGGTGAGGTGTTCTGTATTGATACTTAGTTCATTGAACTGTTTGAGCAACTCCCTGCCATGAATATCATCTCCAATGGCCCCCAATGCAACTACTTCAACAGGTTGTAATGCTGCTACATTGGCGAGCACATTGGATGCCCCCCCAGGTGAATAATAATGCTTTTCAACTGCTTCTGCTCTATTTCCTGTCTCCACCGATATTTCAGATCCCTTAGGGACCATGGTCCAGTAAATGTCCAGGCAGAGATCGCCGTAAACTGCAATTTTTACAGTACGGATCCTGGTCAATATTTCATCAATCTTTGCTGGTTCCATTCGAATTCAATAATCGCTCCATCCTCACTATCGATTGCACCATGGCACGAACAGTATGGTAATTAACCTTCCAGCTAGTGCTCAAATGTGTCCAGATAGGTGTTCCATTTCTGGAAAGTAGGGGTTTCCATTCACCCAATTCATGATCAATCATTTTGTCAAAAACAAAACGGTGTACATTTTCATATACAGGTAAATACTTATCCGATCCGAAGACCAGGCAACCTTGTAATAAAGCTATCAGCATTTCTGCATGTTGCCAAAACTCCTTTTCCTTATCGTAAACCCCACCGGCATGAGAACCTTCTACGTAAACACCTCCATGTTCCCAATCAATCCCATTTTCAAGGGCATGGTCAAATTGCCGCTTAATGAGGTGGATGAGATCATCATAAGGGAGTTTTAGTACATCCAGAGCATGCATTAGTAACCATGCAAACTCAACATTGTGGCCATAACTGGTGTTGTCATCAGCTTGTCCCTTTACACCATCGTCGGTAAAACGGTCCAAACCCCAAATAATATCAAATTTAATTTGAGGTGCAACTGTCCAATCCGCCCAAAATTGCGGGATACCGGTTTGGTATTTGGGATGTATGATCCGTTTGATCAAAATATCTATTACCTCCAGGAGTTTCCTCCGATGCACTTCTTTACCGCTGCACTCATACAGGGTGGTAAAGGCTTCCATTAGGTGCATATGAACATCCAAAGTCTTTCGGTCACCTCCGGCCTGCCCTTTTCCATGCAGCGTCCAATCACGGTGAAACATTTCATAATACCCCCCATACATGGTGTCCGCGGCATACTTCTGTAAGAGATCAAAAACCCGCTCAGCATATTCCAAACCACGAGGATCCCCCGAAGCCATGGTATATTCACTCAGGCTGTATATGATAAAACTGTGACCGTAAAGAATTTTATCTTCAATAACCGGGCGGCCCTTCCGGTCGGTAGTCCAATAGAATCCGTAATGCTGTGAATCCCACATTTTGTCCAATAAAAAATCAACACCGTGGCGCGCATATTCCAAGCTGCGTTTTCCACCGTATCCTGCCCGGTATGCTGATGCAAAGGTATAAACGGTTCTTGCCTGGCTAAGCATGGATTTCTCATTGTCTCCGGTATCTTCACCATTCTTATCAAAGTGGGTAATAAATCCACCGTTCACATCATCTTTACAGCGGTCAAACCAAAAGGGAAGGAGTTCATGTTTTAGATGGTGCTGTGCTTCTTCTTTAAATTGTTTGATCTTTTCTTTGTACATATTCTTAATGAGAAAGAGTTCGTGTCAATTGACTGCCAAAGATTCGCGCAACCATGCAATGATATTGGCACAATCTTGAGGATTAAGCGCTTGCACGTATGTTGGCATCAGAGAGGTTTCTGAACTAGTAAAGTGCTTAATGTCTTTACCTAGGAAAGTGTACTCTGTTGTTGGTTCGCTAATTAGGGGTTCACTGGCCACAAGCTCTATCCGAAATCCTGGCGGTAATTTAAAAGACTTTATTGATTCAGTCGGCGACAAAGGTTTGGGTGCATTATCCGGCCGTTTGATTTCATCAGTTGAAGAGCCACAGCCTGTCACCATTCCAAGAGTCAGGATGAATAGACTGGATTGCAAATAAATATTTAAGGTAGTAGCACCCCGCTTAATCGAGGGGGTCAACTTCATAGAATACATAATGTGGCTTTTCATAAGAAATCTCCTTTAAATCTTCAGTAAGAAGACGTGTTCGCCAAATTCACCAATAGCCTGCATCGGCACTTGCGCCGATTACCGGGAAGGCACTAATTCTTAAACGGGCCGATCCCATTGGAATAAGTTCAACGGTCTCCAGGGATTCATCTGATTTTACGGGACTGTCTCTTAACTCACCCACTAAACCATACTGGTCAATTTTCCAATTGGGTATTTTTTTGGCTTTCACCTTTAGAATAATTGGTGCAGATTCTGTGGTAAATGGGAAATTATCCTTTGGCCAGGGTCTGGTTTCAATTTCAAAAGAAGTGCTTGGGTCATCATTTAACACTAACCCATAGTTCCAATCAGTGGTGGGATGAATCTCATAAGAAGGCCAATCTTTGGTATTCACTCCTTTTTGCCATTTAGAATCGTAAAGAGCGGTCTCATCACTTTCCTTCTTGAGGTAATTTTCGCCTATTTTCAAAGAAAACGTTAAAGGACCATAGTCAACACTCACACTATTGTGGTTAGCTTCCCACGTTCTAACTTGTACTTTCTTTGGCAACCGAAGCAGTACCTTATCACCATCTTTCCACTCACGGTTAATTCTCACATACTTTCCTGCCAAAGGTTTTGCATTTAGCTTTTTTCCGTTTAAAATGAAAGAGGCGTCATTAGCCCACCCTGGAATTCTAAAATATAAAGGGAATGTACTTACTTCTGCAAGACTTATCTCAAAGTTCAACACATCCTCAAAAGGATAATTGGTGGTATTCTTTATGGTAACTTCCGACCCTTCTCCCACTTTTGCAGTCACTGTATTGGCCGCATAAATTACTGCTGCCAAACCGTTATCCGGAGTAGCCATCCATAGATTTTCAGCAAAATACGGCCATCCCTGGGCATGGTTGTGTTGACAACAACGCGAACTAAAAGGATTCATCATAAGATGCGGCCCCGGGTTATCAATACCAGGACTGTGATTTTTATTATCATTAATCACCATATTGGGACTGGTAATGTACCGGAGACTTTTGAAATCGGGGGCAACTGCTGCTGGATAGGTATTAAAAGCAACATCTTCCGCATGGTCTGCCCAAAAAATATCTCCTGTAATTCTCAGCAGATGTTCATCGGAATTCATTTGCTCTACCATTCCACAAGTTTCTACTCCTTGCCTGGGATCATCATATCCGGGACGGCTATTCTCATCCGAACCAAACATCCCCCCAGGTACCTGACCAAAGTACTTTCTTACAATGCTGAAATTATCGTAACTAGCCTGTAGATCTTTGTTACTGCCACTAACCAAATAGTACTGTGCCGGTTCTCTGAATGCTTGAGCGACATTGACATTATGCCAATCAATCAAATCACCATACCACTTTGGCCATTCCATACCATCGCGTATTTCTTTCGGAGATCCTATAGCGTCTAAAGCGTGTCCTCGTTCACCCCAGGGTGCGGTGTTTCGATGCACTTTTTCAGCCAATTCCAACAACCAGGATTCACCAGTACGATTATATAACCATAATACGCTGTGCAAATTATCTCCTGCTCTTATTCTTTGCCAATAGTGGTCTTCTGATAAAAAGTCTTCGTCAGGGACCTCAAGTTGATATTTAAAATAGTTAGTCATTAAGGAAATCACACGCTCATCGCCAGAGTACTCGTAATAGGATTGGAGACAATAAAGCATTATCATATTGGCCCAATAGTCACGCTTTTGAATTTTTTTTGCTAATCTTTCGGCAGTTCTATTTTCTTCTGAAATGTAGCTTTCCCAAGCGAAATCAGGCCCGAAATACCCATCAGGCTGTTGACTGTTTAAAGCCCCTTCAATCCAAATTTTTGCTTCCTCAAGGATTTCCTCATCGTCAAGAATATAGCCAATATTGGCATAGCCTTTCAACCAGTAGGGAACCTCTTCCCAGCCCCAATCACCTTTACCGTCCTCGTCCAACCATGCATTATTTTCTTTTTGCAACCAAGCGCTTATTTTTCCCAAATTCCCTGTTAAACCATTTTTTTGACGGTTCAGGTATTCCTTTAACCAACCCTCTGGCTTTATTACTCCAATAGGTAATTTAATTAATACGCTAGGCTGCAGGGGTGCACGATTACTAATGTAGTGCTGATTCTTCTGCGAAGTACCAGGCGTATCTACTATACTAATTTTAATCGCATTTTTTTCGGTATTATTTCCACATGATATGAAGATTAAGCATAAGGCGCAGGTTGCTATTTTCACATTCAACTTATGAGGGAAAATTTTAAATTTTGTGTTCATTAGCACAAATTTGGTGAGTTTTTCTGACTTGTTTGTCGTGATGGCGTGGCACAATCGTCGAGTGGCGTCGGTCACAAGCCTGAGTGGTTGGCCATATCTGAGTCACTAAGGTCCAGGACGCTTGCACCAACTACCAGGGTCGTCATCTTCTTTCTCTATTCATCACTTTCATAAAGTTTCAATCTGTTTTTAACAGATTTTAGTTCGTTTCGCAGTTCATCTAACTTTTGTAATAGATTAAAGACAATATCAATTCCCTCAATATTAACATCTAATTGGTGATGTAGTCTGATTATTTTTTCAAGGGCACTAATTTGATCTTGATGAATAAATTGTTTCCGTTCGATTGTTTCAATTTCAATAAGACCTATTTTATGCAGCGCATTAAAAAATGTGATTTCAATCTCATAATGTGAGCAAAGTTTTTCAACCAATATTAAATTATGTGCGGCCATCTTATCTTATGTTTTGTAATTCTTCAAATAACGATCTTTCCTTCTCCGTTAGATTTTTGGGAGTTTTAATGTGATAGGTAATAATTAAATCTCCATACTGATTTCTCTTTTTATATTTCGGAAATCCTTTTCCTTTCAATTTTACCTTGCAGCCATTTTGGGTTTCAGGAGGAATTTTTAATTTCACTTTCCCTGTAAAGGTCTCAATAGTGATTTCTCCACCTAACAGAGCTGTGTATAAATCCAAATCTACGGATGCATATAAATTGTTCCCATCTCTTTTAAACCCGGTATGATTTTTTATAGAAAACTTGATGTACAAATCACCATTTGGACCGCCATTGAATCCATTCCCTCCCTTTCCTGCTATTTTGATGACTTGTCCGTTTTCAATTCCCGCAGGGATGGTAAGTCGTATTTTGTGGCCATTAACAGTTAATACTTGTTTGTGAGTTTGATAGACGTCCTTTAGATTTAATTGAAGTTCAGCATTGTAATCTTGACCTTTAAATTTTATACTTCCCCTACCTTGTGTTGATGAAGATTCAGCTCTTCCAAACATTGATTGAAAATAATCTGAAAAATCTCGTTCGAAATTGCCCCCACTTGAAAAACCCTGTTGCTTAGATCGTCTTGCTCTTTGTTGTTCTTTTGCCTGCTCAAATTCCTCCGCGTGTTTCCAATCCTTTCCATATTTATCGTACTTCTTACGATTTTCTGCATTACTTAAAACCTCGTTTGCCTCATTAATTTCTTTGAATTTTTTTTCCGCCTGTTTATCATCAGGATTTATGTCTGGATGATATTTTCTCGCCAATTTTCTGAATGCTTTTTTTATATCACTGTCAGATGCACCTTTTTGAACACCCAGAATTTCATAATAGTCTATAAATCTCATATTTAATTATACGATTTTGTATCATGATGCATAACGGACCTGTACTTCCTACTTTTTATTCATCTCTCCCAGGTCAACCTTTGCTTGTCAGCTAACAATTGGGGTTTTAGTAATTGATAATCCAATTCCTGTATACTGGTAGACTCGTCAATGGCCAAACAGGCGGCGGTAGCTGCAGATTGTCCCAACACCATAAAAACAGGCTCCATTCGGATTGATCCAAAGGCGATGTGGGTAGCGCTTAAACAAATAGGCACCAGCAGGTTTGAGCATTCTTCTTTTTTGGGAATAATCGATCGGTAACTTATGGGATAGGGCTCTTTTACCTGAGCTTCTACATTTCCTTCATTTTTTACAAATCCATCGGCATTCACGTACCTTTGAATATGGTGTGAATCCATTCCATAGGCGCCCAATCCGATAACATCTTCAACCACTTCCAGTCCTTCACAATTGTACTGGGTCATGACGTATTCCCCAATCATTCTTCGGGCTTCACGGATGTATAATTGCTGCTGCCAGCCGTCTTCCCTTTCAAATTCATCCTTGCTTGTTCCCCACCTCGATACTTCATCTCTGATGTGTTTTGACATTCGGGGGTGATAAGCCAGTGTCCACATCAATCCTTTTTGATACGCTCTGTGCCTTTTTACGATTTCCTCCCTTTCCTCATAACTGGCTTCAGGGTAATCATAATTTTGCCCGATGAAATCTGTAGAGAATCCAGTACGGTTATTGGTGTCCGTTTTACTGTTGGGCATTTTGGAGTTAATCCATGGAAAGCCATCCTCTCCTGCCTCATAGTTTCTTAATAGTAGTTCATAATCCAGCTCATTATAATTTTCAGGCTTTTCAAAAGGAATTCTATTTTCAGGATGGTCCGTCAGACACATCCTAAAGCAATAGGCCTGAACATGGTGATCACCTGCCCCTTCTTGCCCAGGTCCATCAGGATTGATACCGGGTAGCAATCCGCTTCCTACCTCTCCTTTGATGACATAGGGATCTACCCCATCTACAAAATTATGATTCATTGCATTGTGGGCAGGCAGACCGGTCATGGTAGTATCAGTCATTTTAGTATTTACTCCATTCATGGTTTCCTGATACTTGTCGTTTGACTCTCTTCCAATGGCATAATTTACACCGGCTATTGCCATTAGATCACCTTCATAAGTCGCATCAATAAACATTTTTCCTTGATACTCTTCTCCTGATAACATTTTAATAGAGGTAATTTCACTATCAACTTTAGTTACGCCATCTGCTCTGTCGAGTTTTTTGTTGAGCACTAATTCAATGTTTTCCTTTTTAATAAAATCCTTATAAACGTTGATGGCTGCAGAGGGTTCAAATGTCCACATGGTGGTTTCTTCCTTTTCGGTCCTGGTTTGACCTCCATCCAGGTAGTCTTCTTTTGTCTGCCATTTCCAGTTTTCAGGATGGTGGTAATACTCCTTGATTCCCTCATAAAACTCCCGGGATATGCCACCTATAGCTGCTTTATTACCAATATCCGTTTGTCCAAGTCCCCCGGTGGTCAACCCGCCGATTCTGGAGCTTGGCTCTATTATTATCACGGACTTCCCCATTCTTTTTGCCTGTATTGCTGCCGCTATACCTGCAGAAGTACCGCCGTAGATTACCAGGTCGTATTGGCTCTGTTTTGATTCATGCTGACAGCTATTGAATAGCGCAATAGATAAAAGGAAAGTAAATAAAATTCGCATAATCTGTTACTAAGTTTCCATGCCCTGTTGAAAGATGCTGATATTATTTTGATATTACTACCTGAATCAAAATTATGGTCAACTCATGACAAAAACATACCAACTACCGCAATTGGTTTACCATAGCACCTCACTTTTGTGCTTGTTTTTTCTTTTTTGTACCTGTCTGTCAGGTCAAGTTGAAAGCAGCACTGAGATTGCGCAGGAAATGCCGGTTCACCTAAAGGAGGAGCGTACGGAGCAGTACAAGCACCAATTGGAAACATATTTACAACGATGGATCATAGAGGATTATCCGGATCGGGCTGATAAGGCATGGAATCGGGACTACAGTAGCATTGACGCATTTACCAGGAGCGTTAAGGGCAATCGGGAACGATGGATGGCCTTGCTTAATCCTCCAGAGCTGAGAAAGACCGGGCCTTTGGTTAAACAGCCACACCCTTACCTTGAGGATGTGGGGGCAGAATGGATTGAGTTGCCTCTTGGCCCCATTACAGCACAGGGAATACTGGCATTTCCTCCCGAGGCTACCGCGGATCATCCAGTACCGTTGATTGTGGTTCAACACGGTATTGGTTCTTATCCGGAAACGCCTTTTTCAGTTGATCATGAACTTTATCATGCATATGCCAGGGAGCTTCTGGATGCAGGATTTGCGGTTTTGGCACCCATGAATCTGCGATCTATGCCTTTTCGGAACTACATTGAACGGCTTTGTCGACTCATTGACACAACTTTACCGGGTATTGAACTGGTACGCATGCAACATTTACTGGATGTGGTGCTTAAAGACCCCAGGGTGGATGCTGATCGTGTGGGTATGTGGGGGATTTCTTTGGGTGGCCTGGCTACTATGTTCTGGATGCCGCTGGAGCCTCGGATAAAAGCCGGTGTGGTCAGCGCCTGGTTTAATCATCGCAGGAACAAGATGGCGCTACCGGATGACCGATATGTTAGTTTTATGGTGGTCGATGAAGAGCATGCCTTCTTTCGAGGATGGTTGACCGAGTTTACAGATTCGGACGTGGTGTCGTTGATCTGTCCGCGCCCCTTGATGGTCCATCACGGTAAAAGTGACCGTATTGCTTACTGGCCACAGGTTGTTGATGAGTTTGAGATCGCGAAAACCCATTATCAGAAACTCGACATCGCTGACAGAATTGAAATCGACATATTTGAAGGAGGTCATGAAGCCAGGATAGGAAGTGGTGTCCCGTTTTTAGAGCGATGGCTAAAACCATAACCAGGGGCATGAATCCAGTGGTTGAATGAGACGAAGGATATTTTTAGAGAAGTGCGGCCTTCTTGGCGCAGGAGTGCTTTCACCTTCACTTGCAGGTGCTACCCAATCCACATTTCTTGACCTGGAATACGGTGCAGAGCTTGAAAGTGACATCATTATAATTGGAGGAGGATTGGGAGGATGCGCAGCAGCGCTGGCAGCCTGTCGCACAGGGGCCACGGTGATTTTGACGGAGCCCACTGATTGGATTGGTGGCCAGGTTTCACAGCAAGGTGTTCCTCCTGACGAGCATCAATGGATCGAAACCAATGGCGGAACCGCCAGTTACAGCAAATACCGATCATTGGTACGAGACTATTATCGACAAAACTATCCATTAACCACGGCCGCCAGAGAAACTCCATATCTCAATCCGGGAAATGGTGCAGTATCCAGGATCTGCCATGAGCCAAAGGTTTCGGTGGCCGTCCTACAATCAATGTTGACGCCATTTGTAGCAAAGGGCCAGTTGCGCATTCTTCTCAACATTAGTCCGGAGGCTGCTGAGTTTGATGGCGATCGTATTAAATCAGTAAGCTGTCTGAACACCAACACTGGCGAGCATAGTGAGTTACAGGCAAAAATATTCATTGATGCCAGCGAGGAGGGAGACCTGTTGGCATTGTCGGGAACAGAATATATCATTGGAGCTGAATCCCATAGACAAACCGGTGAACCACATGCCCCAGAAAAGGCTGATCCGGGTAACATACAGGCATTAACTCATTGCTTTGCTGTTGATCATTTGGAAGGAGAGGACCATACTGTTGACCGCCCGGCCATGTATGACTTCTGGAAGAATCATATTCCTGCACTTGATCCGCCATGGTCAGGCCGGATATTATCTCTCGACTACTCTTATCCGCCAACCCTGATTCCAAAAACTTTGTCATTTGTTCCCTGTGGGCGTGTAACACCCCCACCGAAGACTGAGACCTTAAACCTTTGGATTTACCGGCGAATGATTGATCGCGACAATTTTAAACCCGGAACCTACCCCAGTGATATATCCCTGATCAACTGGCCCCAAAATGATTACATGCTGGGAAATATCACTGACGTTTCCCCGGAATTAAGAGAAAAAAACCTATACCAAGCCAAACAATTAAGTCTTTCGTTGCTCTACTGGCTACAGACTGAAGCCCCCCGGGCTGATGGAAAACAAGGATGGAAGGGGTTGAGATTACGAAAAGACATAATGGGTACAGAAGATGGGCTGGCCAAGTATCCTTACATCCGGGAGTCCCGCAGGATTCTGGCGGAATATACCGTTTTGGAGCAGGACCTCACACTGGAAGAACGAAAGAAAGTGGCAGGGGATTCACCAAAGCAAATCTTAGCAAGGCCTTTTCACGATTCTGTGGGCATTGGCTACTACCACCTTGATCTGCATCCCAGTACCGGAGGCGATAATTATATAGACACCGCCAGTGTGCCATTTCAAATCCCACTTGGCGCTCTGATCCCACAAACAATGGAAAACCTGATTCCTGGGTGCAAAAACATCGGCACTACCCATATATCCAACGGCTGTTACCGATTGCATCCGGTAGAATGGTCGATAGGGGAGGCTGCTGGTTCGTTGTGTGCCTATGCTTTGGCCAAAAATACCGTGCCGCGAAAGATTAGAAACACTTCTAAGCAACTGGAAGAATTTCAAGCGCTGCTGGTAAAGAATGGGGTGGCCTTGAAGTGGAAATTTTAAGGTCACAATTTGTGACCTTAAAGAGAGGACAGCTCTCCAAGTACTCGCCCTTTGAATTTACCGAACATGGTATATTGATGCTATCAAGCATAAGACCCGGCCCAATGTACCGGGGGGCCCCCTAGGTCAAGTATCTAATTATTCCTAATTTACAATTATTTACAATTTGTAATTCCTAATTCTTCCTCATGAAAAATCTTTTCCTATTTCCGGTCATGTTTTTCTTTGCATTGCTGCCGGTCCAGGCCCAGGAGGACGTCAACCTATTTGATTACTGGAAATTCTATTCCGATGCCCAGAATTGTATGTACAAGACTTCCTGTGATCTGGCTTTTGAACAATTGGATCGAAGGAAAGAAGAAATCGCCAGCTTAAAGACCCCGGGCGACTACCAGCGCAGGCAAGCGCTGGTAAAGGAAAAGTTAAACAGGCTCATTGGACCCATGCCTGAAAAGACCCCATTGAATGCCCGGGTCACCGGAGTGATTAAGAAAAAAGATTATCGGGTGGAAAAAGTGGTTTATGAATCGATTCCTGGGTATTACGTTACAGCCGCCTTGTTTCTTCCGGTACCCCGTAAAGGTAAACTCCCTGCAGTCATTTACGCCAGCGGTCATACCACAGAAGGTTTTCGAAGCCCCACTTATCAGCATATAATCATCAATTTGGTGAAAAAGGGGTTTGCTGTGTTGGCCTTTGATCCAATTGGACAGGGTGAGCGTTGGCAATATTTTGATAACGCAAAGCAGCGACGATTTAACAGCACTACTATTGAACACTCCTATCCAGGGGTACAATGTTATATTTCCGGATATTCACCTACCAATTATTTCGTTTGGGATGGTATCAGAAGTGTTGATTACCTGTTGTCAAGAGAGGAAATTGATGGGGATCGGATTGGTATGACTGGAAGGTCCGGTGGTGGCACTCAAACTGCTTTTACTGCTGCCTTTGATGATCGTATCCTGGCGGCGGCCCCTGAATGTTTCATCACCAGTATGGAGTATGTGCTAAAATCCATTGGGCCACAAGACGCCGAACAAAACATTTTCCATATGGTCAGCGAAGGTCTTGACCATGCGGACTTGTTGGAAGTAAGGGCTCCCAAGCCTGGCCTCATGATCACCACCACCCGTGACTTTTTCAGCATTCAGGGGGCCAGAGACACCTTTAAAGAAGTGCAGCAATTTTATGAAAGCATTGGGAGTGATGGATACATTGGTATGGTTGAGGATGACGATATACATACTTCCACAAAGAAGAACCGGCAAGCTATGTATGCTTTTTTTCAAAAACATTTGGACAATCCGGGCAACCCAGAAGACCTGGAAGTAGAAATATTTGACGAACAGGATCTGTGGGTGACTGAAACAGGACAGCTGGCCACTTCGTTAAAGGGCGAGACCCTATTCTCTATGAACAAAAAAGTTGTCCAGGAGCAGATGAAGCGACTGGAGACCTCAAGAAACCAAGGGAACTCACATTTGACTGATGTAATCGCTTCAGCCAGGAAGTTAAGTGGATTCGAGAATCCAATACACTTTGAGCCCGCTATTTTTTCAGGTCGATATGTCCAGGATGAATACCTGTTAGAGAAATACCTGATACCTGGCAGTGGGGACTATATGCTTCCAGCGGCTTTGTTCAAACCAACAGTCAATTCCAAGAACGAATTGGTACTAATTCTGGACGAAAAGGGAATGGACCATGCTGCCAACCAGAGTCAATTGGTACACCCTTTGGTCCAACAGGGTTACACCGTGTTAATTGCAGATCTACCGGGTATTGGCAGCCTGGGCCCGGGGTACCTGAAAGGTGATGCCTACGTGGATAACACATCCTTTAACCAGTGGTTTGCCGGGATACTCACCGGGAAATCAATTGTTGCCATGCGATCTGAAGACCTGGTCCGGATTGTTAACTTTGTAAAAACGGATATCACAGATATTGAAACCATCTCAGCGCTTTCAGTGGGCGCATTGGCTAGTGAATTACTACACTTTTCAACCTTTGACAACAGTCTTGCAAAGATAGCTATCATAGCCCCATTCTTAAGTTACTCCGATATTGCCCAGGCACCCGATTACAAACCCTCATTCATACCTTCCATTGTATCCGGGGCCATTGATAAGTATGACCTGCCTGATTTAATAGCGGCACAAAGCCCCAAAAAAGTATTAATTGTAAATCCCCTGAATCCAATGGGTGAAATAATATCTGACCAAAATCAGCTAGATAAATTGCTTGTGTATCCACAAGAATTGTTCACCAACAAAGGAGTTTCAATGAACCTTCAATCCTCTACTGAGCTTGATGACAGTGAATTGCTGGATCAAGTTCTTTCCTGGCTAAAATAATCTTATCTCAAAGATCACCAGGTTCATACAAAGGCTCAAATGTTCTACTGCTCACACACTCTTTTACTCTATTGTTCACATGCTCTTCTGCTCTATTGTTTTTATAGTTGGGGTGTGATGGTCACCATGATAATTTCGGCTACATCCGGATAAGTAAACCCATCACCTACAGTAAGCACATCGGTGACCACTCCATTCTCGACAACCCCGGAATTGGGAGCGGATTGTCTGATCACCTGACTCAAACCTGCACCAGGAAATTCATTCACTTCCGTTCCTGCATCATACAATAAAACCTGTGAGGTCATATCGCCGCTTATCGCCATCCCATTGTTAAACAACGCGATACCTCCTTCTGGAAAGGTATAAAACAAGTCATTGGACTGAACAAACATAGTTGCAAAGGTAAAATAATCGCCTTCAACAGCGCTGAATGTGAACTCGTATGCTCCCCCCGGTACCGCGGGCCCAGGACCTGCTGCTCCAACCGGAGTATTGAATAGCGCACTGGTGTTCACACCAGATTTTGCTAGTAAAGCTGTGGCCAAAGCACCTGGATCACCATCCTCAGCGATGTTCTCCAGGCCTTCACCGAGATCTGTTACTCCACTGTTGAATAGTGGGTTTACCCCATTGTCATGAACAGTCCATACACCGGGTGACAGTGGTGTGATCAATCCGGTATCATCCCCAAGTGAAGTGCCCAGACCAGTGGGATCTCCGTCTTCGGCAATGGTTTCAAGTCCCATGCTGCGATCTGCTTCCCCAACTGAAAATATTGGTGCGTCTTCCGTATGTACTACCCAGGTTAGTCCGGCAAATGGGGTAGGTAAGGAAGCGTTACCAGAAATATTTCGTACCACTACCTTAAAACCCGTTTCGGAGTTGGGAACCGCTTCAATTTCCACTTCTATTAGCTCACTTACGGCAGGATAGGTAAATCCATCTCCGTTTCCACTAACTAGCACCACTGTGCCATTTTCATCAGCGCCAGTATCAGGGCCTGACTGCCGGGGTGCTTGATTGGGCCCAACACCGGGTTCCTCATTTACTTCTGTTCCTGCATCCCAAAGGTCAATCTGGTCCGTCACATTGCCGGTGACACGATTACCATTCTGGAATAAGGTTATTCCTGCCTCACCTGGAGCAAAGAATAAATCGTTTGATTGTACGAACATGGTTACCAGGCTTAATTTGGTCACAGCGCCAGGTAAAGTTACCGGGCCAGCATCGAAAGTAAATTCCTGTTCCTCACCTGGTAGTACCAGGCCTGGGACAGTACCACTGGCAAAAAATGGTTTGGGTTGATTTACATTTTCAATTCGCACCGTAAAATCCGCGGTGATGGGAAGTGTAACATTGTCGCCGTCATCGTCATTACAGCTCAATAATAGCATGCATGAAAGTGCATATAAAGAAAGTTTTTTCATAGTAGTAACAATTTTGATTAATAGTATGCTTCAAAATTGCTAATCAACTATCACAGAAGAATCACGAAAATTTAAAGAATAGGTAGCTAAAGATTCACGTATCAGTAACCCTGGTATACCGGAAGACGAAATGAGAATGCGCTTCCTTTGTTCAACTTACTGGTGAGATGAATGGTGGCATTGTGTATTTCCAGGATTTTCTTTACAATGGCCAAACCTAATCCCATACTGGATTTTGAAACTTGCTCAATATCTTTCGATTCTCCTGAGGTAGATTTTGATAGATTAAAATACCGGTCAAATACCAGCGGGATATCTTCTTCCGGGATCCCACGTCCGGTATCGGTGATTTTTACCTCTACATCATTTCCATAATTGTGGGTCTCAATGGTAATGACTCCGCCATCTTTGCTGAATTTTATGGCATTGTCCATGAGGTTTTGAAGAACTCGTTCGATCAGAGAGATGTCCGCGTGTACCATGGGCACGTTATTGTCCACCACCGGAACAATAGTAATATTTTTCTCCTCCGCGATTAACCCGTGTTTTTGACTGATATCTTGCACCAGTTCTGTAATAAAGAAAGGTTCTTTTTTAGGAATTACTTCTTTTGCTTCAAGTTTGGAAAGCTCGAAAAGATCTCCCACCAGTTTTTTTAGCCGTTCCGTACTTTTCAAAATGGTCCCCAGGTATTGCTTTTGTTGCTCACTGGTAATAGTTTCCGCTTTCATCAACATGGTTTCCACGTATCCGTGGATGACACTGAGTGGTGTTCGCAGATCATGAGAGACATTCGCTACTAATTCGCGACGCAAATTTTCCGTAGTCTTTATCTTTTCGATATTGCTTAGGAGCTCTTCGGCCATTTCATTAAAAGTCACTGCCAGTGTTTTAAGCTCACCACTAGATCTTACTGGAATTCTTTCTTTTAGATGACCTTCTTTAAAACGTTTAACAGATTTAATGATCTGATTCAGATAACGAGTAATAAACCAAAATATCATAAGACCGACTATCAAGGTGGTAACAAGTGTAATCAACATGGTCTTGCCCCCCAATCGCATGATGTAGTTGCCTATCAAGTCCTGTGCAGCCATATCATATTCTTCACTGGCCAATACCACATATACATAGCCAATCAATTGTTCCTCTTCAGTAATCGGGGCTGCTGAGAATTCTTTTTGCAACCCTGGATTTCTTGGATCATCCCCCTTTATGAATTGTTGTCCTTTGGTCTCAATGAACTCATGGACGGGTCCCAACGCTACTTTAGTCAGTTTCACCTTTTTATAAGGTGCTACATAATTCAAGATATTGCCATTTACGTCCAACAGGTAAACTTCTATACTGGGATTGATGGCCATCATGCTGTGCATGATCTTATCCATGGAGGCTTCATCAACCTTTCCATGCTGATAGGTGGGTTTCACTTCTTGGACCACATGGGCGGCAAGTTCAGCATTCAAGCGTTGATTTTTTTCCTGAAAATACATCTGAACGGTTTCAGCAGTAATGAATATGTAGGCGCATCCAATTACCACCAAAAGCAGTAATAAAGTAGTGGCAATCTTCCAATACAGGCTAGTAAAAAAGTTTTTAAGTGTCATGTCTTATTGATTAATCATCAGAAAAGCGGTATCCTACTCCCCAAGTGGTCAAAATATATGAAGGTTGATTGGGATCGGGTTCAATTTTTGCTCGTAACCGGTTGATGTGGGAATTAACGGTATGCTCGTATCCTTCGAAATCATATCCCCAGACTACTCTGAGTAATCGTTTTCTGGAGTAGCTGTGTCCCGGGTTAAATGCCAACAGCACCAACAGGTCAAATTCTTTGGGTGTCAATTCTAATCGTTTACCCTTCAGGGTTACCTTTCTTTTATTCTTGTCGATCATCAGATCTTGTTTGACCAGTATAGTATCCGTTTGATCCTCTCCAGATTCTTTGATCATTTTGACCCTGCGGAACATGGCTTTTACCCGTGCGATGAACTCACGCACACTAAATGGCTTGGTCAGATAGTCGTCTGCCCCGGTTTCCAAACCCAGCACCTTATCAATTTCCTCGGATCGAGCGGTCAAAATAAGAATGGGAGCGGGTATTTTCCTGGCTCTTAGCTCTCTACAGACTTCCAAACCGTCCATTCCAGGGAGCATTATGTCAAGAATAAGAAGATCAAACGGTTGGTCTAAAGCAATTTGTAACCCTGTTTCACCGTCGGTAGCAATTTGCGTCTGGCACCCTAAGTCCTTAAGATGAATTTGCAAAAGTTTAAGGATATCAGGATCATCTTCAATAATTAAGACGTTTTTCATTCAGGAAAATGGTTAGCATTGTCCAAAACTAATTTTTAATTATCACAAAACTCTCACGATCTTATGACCGTTCTATTGATAAATCTAAGATTGATTGACAATTGACTATGCCCTATACCTCATGCGCCATGCTCATGTGCTCTTTTATTTCATTCTTAATGGATTGAAGTTGCTGATCGACAGCTTGGTATTTGTCTACCAATAGACTCATTTCCTGTTCTTCCAACTGGATCATGGCATCAAAGTTCCAGAAATTGTGATCAATTCGTTGCTCAATAGTATCCACATATTTTTCCAACTTGGTCCTTATATCTTCTTCCAACGACGCTCGTCCTTTCACCACTTCCTTGGTAAAACTTCCCATTACCTTTCGACGCTTTAGCCCTACCGTTATTCCTGCGAATAAAATCCCAATTGCTGAAAGGATGCCGCCGGTAATATCAAATGCCATACTTTTAGTAACGGTGGCGATTACCACTCCAATGACTGCCAAACCCCCTCCTTTGGCCAGGTCGGGGGCAAATTGAGCGTCTTTAGGGATCATACTTTCATCCACGAAGTTTTCTGTTCGATTCAGGAAATCAGAGAACGCCTCTTGTAATTCCTGCATAACCTGAACTCTCTTTTCAGAAATATCCGCAAAAATACCCTGATCTGCTTTTAAAATGGTTTCACTGTTTTGAATTTTCAACTGGATCATTTTTGCCATCTGCTGAATACTGTCGGCTACAGAAACTACTCCTTCATTGACTTTAACGGTCAATACTTTTTTGAGATCTGTCTCCATTTTTTCAGTCAACTCCGTCAACCACCCTGTAGGAGACTCTTTTTTGGTAAAAATTGATAAAAAGGATCTTTTAACCAGAGTAAAAAAGTTCAAGCCGCGTCCCAGGTCTTTCTCAGCCTTTCCTGTAATCCGGTCAAACCCAGCCACCATGTTTTCAACCAACATATGAACCTGTTTCTTTGATCGCTTACTTTGTTGTGTTAGGGTTTCGGATACTTCTTTCCTGAAACTTTGATCTTCACTTAGTTGAGTTTGTCTGACTTCCAACCCCGTGCTAATTTTGTTCATAATGTCCCGCCCGGTGTTAAGGTTATTTTCCAACTTCAACCAGGGAGCCCGGCCTCCAGTGATGTGACCATGGATGTATTCAATGACTTTACCCATTCCACTACCCTCCAAATCACCACCAAGCGCTTTTTTAGCAGATACTGAAAAAATATTGGGTTCCACAACTCCCTTCTTCTCGGCCTGGGTAGTTACTCCGTTGATGTTTACCAGGAGATCATCCGGCTCCATAAGGTCAGATTGCTGCAGTACAAAAATTACTTTCTTTCTCCACTCGGCGTTAATGTAGTCAAAGAATTCCCAGGCAGATTGCCTATAGGGGTTCTTAGCTTCAAATACAAAAACTATAAGATCACTTACCGGGATGAAACGCTCAGTTATTTCCTGATGGTGCCTGATTATTGTGTTTGTTCCTGGTGTGTCAACAATAGCTATCTCCTTGAGGATGTCTACCGGATGGAATATTTTCTTCAAATACTCATTGACCACCACGGTTTGCTCTTCGCCAAACAACACCTGTTGGATAGTATCGGTACAAGGATCCGGCGCCACTTTACAAACTTCGGTGCCAGTGTTTAACAGGGCATTGATGAAACTGCTTTTTCCTGACTTTACTTCACCAACAATTACAAACATAAACGGCTCTCTGACCCGCTCTCGTAAATCACTGGCATTTTGAGCGAAATCCGGACTCTTTATACGCTCGATCAACTCATGCAGCGATTTAATGGCCTCTGAAAGCTGTGCCCGAAAACCTCTTAAGGTGGCGTCAACAATATCATGTGACATATCCAAATATAGCTAAATCTTTCTTGTTATATTAAGACCAGAAATGCCCAGAATTGAATAGTAAATTACCATCTACAGGTAAATCCTTTACCAATTCACCTTGATTGTGCGTAAATTGTAGAATTGAATAATCTGTTATATGAGCAAATCGCTTAAACTAGGAATTATTATTGTGATTGGTGTCGGGATTATATATCTGATCAATCCCACGCTATGGGGGTTGTTCGCAGACACCAGCGCAAAGTCTGAAACATCTGCTCCAGCTAGTTACAATGCTAAAATACCGGTTAGTGGAGTGATAGTAAATCCACAAAGGGTTGATAACAAAATTTCCGTAACCGGGTCAATAGTAGCAAATGAATCTGTGGAATTGAAGAGCGAAATTTCCGCGATGGTAGAGAAAATACACTTCAAAGAAGGCACGGAGGTCCGTAAAGGAGAATTGCTGGTTACTCTTGACGACGACGAAATTACTGCCCAGCTTGAAAAGATGCGTTACACCCAGCAATTGATGAAAGAACGGGAATTCCGACAGCGATCTTTACTGGATAAAGAAGCAATAAGCCAGGAGGAATATGACATCTCCTTGACCGAGTTGAATACGGTAGCTTCAGATATAAAGATCCTCCAAACTAAATACCAAAAGACTAAGATCAGAGCGCCATTTGACGGTACTGTAGGATTGAGATATATAAGTGTTGGTAGCTACCTGACGCCGAATGAGTCCATAGTAATGCTTTTTAGTATCGATCCCGCCAAGATAGATTTTTCGGTTCCAGAGAAATACAGTAAAAAAGTGAAGGTAGGTGATGAGATTCGGTTTATTACAGACGCTATGGAATCGCCGAAATCAGGAAAAATATATGCTTTGGAACCGCAAGTGGACATCGAAACCCGCACTTTGCGAATGCGTGCACTGAGCCCCAATCCTGACCGCAGTCTATTGCCTGGTCAATTTGCCAAAGTGGAATTGATCTTCAGTACCTTGGAAGAGGCATTAATGGTACCCTCCGAGGCGGTAATTCCTGAACTCGGTGGATATAAGATCTATGTCAGCCGCAGCGGTACAGTGGAGTCCAAAGTGGTGGAAGTTGGGATAAGAACGGAAAGCCAGGTTCAGGTGATTTCAGGGTTGCAACCACAAGACACCATAATCACCTCCGGAATTCTTCAGATCCGGCCGGGGTCCAGTGTAGACCTGACACTAACCGAATAAGTATGAGTCTGTCCAGTATTAGCATTCAACGTCCGGTTTTGGCTATAGTTATGTCTATAGTCATCGTGCTTTTCGGGCTGGTGAGTTTCAACTATCTGGGCATACGGGAATATCCTAGTGTAGAGCCTCCCGTTATTACGGTGTCGACCAGTTATACCGGCGCCAATGCTGATATAATTGAATCTCAGATTACAGAACCTATTGAAGACCTGGTAAACGGGATTGATGGGATCAAGACATTGACCTCTGTAAGCCGCGATGGTCGTAGTACCGTGACTGTTGAATTCGATCTTGGCGCAGATCTTGAACGGGCAGCCAACGATGTCAGGGACCGGGTTTCCAGATCATTACGATTTCTGCCGCCTGATGCCGACCCTCCGGTAGTTAGCAAAGCTGATGCCGACTCCTGGCCCATAATCATCACCAGTTTGCAAAGTGATACCCGTTCACTGCTTGAGCTTAGCTTGATAGCTGAAAATGTAATAAAGGAGCGGCTGCAGACCATACCCGGAGTTGCCCAGGTCCGTATTTGGGGACAAAAAAGATATGCTATGAGGTTGTGGTTGGATCCGTTGAAGCTTGCGGCCTACCGGCTGACTCCAATGGACATTCTGGATGCCTTGTCTGCAAATAATGTAGAGCTGCCTTCTGGCAGGGTAGAAGGAGCAAATACAGAACTTACTGTACGCACCAGCGGCCGATTGAATACTCCCGAGGAGTTCAACCAACTAATAGTAAAAGAGGAGCAAAGTGGAATTGTTAGATTTCGAGACATTGGCCATGCAGAATTGGAGGCTGAAAATCTACGGACCATCCTGAAGCGGGATGGAATCCCCATGGTAATGCCGATACTTATAGCGCAGCCGGGTTCCAACCATATCGAGATAGCCAAAGAATTTTATAAAAGGTTTGAACCAATTAAAAATAGCCTACCACCGGATGTTATTGCAAAAGTCAATTTAGACAGTACCCAGTATATAAAAGCTTCAATTAAGGAGGTGCAACAGACGATATTATTGGCCTTTATTTTAGTAGTGGGTATAATTTTTCTTTTTCTAAGGGATTGGCGCACCACTATAATTCCCATGCTTACTATCCCAATTTCGTTGATAGGTACATTTTTTATCATGTACATCGCTGATTTCTCCATAAATGTTTTGACCCTGTTAGGAATCGTGCTGGCCATTGGATTAGTGGTTGATGACACCATTGTGGTTTTAGAAAATATCTACAGTAAAATTGAAGATGGGCTCCAACCAAAGGAGGCGGGCATTAAGGGAACAAACGAAATATTTTTTGCGGTAATTTCCACCACCATTGCTTTGGCTGCGGTTTTTCTTCCTTTGGTCTTTCTTGAGGGCTTGACAGGTAAACTTTTCCGTGAATTTGGCGTGGTGGTCGCTGGTGCGGTTATAATTTCCAGTTTTGTTGCTTTGACCCTGACACCTATGATCAGCAGCCGCTTATTGAAGAAGCGTGCTCGTCAACCCAAATTCTATACTCTGACCGAACCTTTTTTCATTTGGTTGACTGAAAAATATAAGCAGAGCCTGAATTTATTTATGAAAAACCGATGGTTGGCATTCCCAATAATGGCCGGTTCCGTTTTGTTGATTTATCTTGTTTATGGGCAGCTGCCTAGTGAATTGTCACCACTGGAAGACCGGAATACATTCATGGTAATTGCCACGGCCCCAGAGGGTGTGACATTCGAGTATATGGATCAATACATGGATGAAGTAACCAGAACTACCATGGATCAGATTCCTGAAAGAGACTTCATTGGCTCGGTAACTTCGCCAAATTTTGGGGCTAGTAGTTCGGTAAACTCAGGGTTTCTTTTTGCGATGTTAAAAGATCGTTCAGCACGTGAAAGATCGGTCCAGCAAATAGTGAGTGAAGTTACCCCATCCATCCAAAAATTGACCAAAGCCAGGGCTATGGTGATTCAACCTCAGTCATTGGGTGAGTCAGGGCTCTTCGGGTTCCCGGTACAATTTGTAATTCAGGCCCCGAATCTGGATAAACTCAAGGAGATTCTGCCAGCATTCATGGAGAAAGCCTATGCCAATCCCACCTTTAGTTTTGTCAGTCTAAACTTGAAGTTCAATAAACCTGAAATCAATATTGAGATCGATCGGGACAAAGCCCGATTTCTTGGAGTATCGATAATGGATATTGCACGTACCTTGCAACTGGCTTTTAGCGGTCAGCGATTCGGGTACTTCATAATGAATGGCAAGCAATATCAAATAATAGGCCAGGTGGCCAGGGAGAATCGCAACGACCCCCTGGACCTACAGTCGTTGTACCTTAGAAGCAAGAAAGGAGAACTAATCCAGTTGGACAACCTGGTAAAACTGAGGGAAGAAAGCAGCCCTCCACAATTATACCGCTTTAACCGGTTTGTATCGGCGACGGTATCAGCTAGTCCCGTTCGTGGTAAGACGGTTGGGAGATGGAATTGAGGCCATGGAGCAAATCGCCAGCGAAGTTTTGGATGCGAATTTTTCAACAGCGCTTTCAGGCTCATCTAATGAATTCCGGGAAAGCACCGCAAGTCTTTACTTTGCCTTTATATTTGCCTTGGTGCTTATTTATCTGGCACTATCAGCACAATTCGAAAGCTTCAGAGATCCATTCACAATTATGTTTACCGTACCCCTGGCCATGGCCGGTGCCTTGTTGACTCTAAAGTTGTTTGGGGAGACGCTTAACATATTTAGTCAGATAGGGATCATTATGTTGATTGGGTTAGTTACTAAGAACGGCATCCTGATCGTAGAGTTTGCCAATCAAAAGAAAGCACAGGGGGAAGACATACTCCAGGCCATACAATCTGCGGCCATCCAGAGATTTCGACCCATTTTGATGACCAGTTTATCAACAATACTCGGCATACTTCCCATCGCCCTGGCCTTGGGAGCAGGAGCTGAAAGTCGGGTTTCCATGGGACTTACGGTAATTGGAGGCTTGATTTTTTCAACTATTTTGACATTGTATGTGATTCCTGCGGTTTATAGCTACATCACTGGCAAGGAAAAAAGATTAGCGAGGTTTTGAAAAAGATACGATTTTTAGCATCTGCATTAATTTTTTTGATAGGCTGGCAGTTACACGGGCAGCAAGCGCTCACTTTGGAGGAGGCCATTCGGTATAGTTTGCAGCACAATTTTTCTATTAGGATTGCCCAGAATGATCAGAAAATCACTGACAACAACCATCAACCAGGTAACGCCGGCATGTTGCCGGTGATTGACCTGGATGCTAACAAGAACTACACCCGGCAAAACATTCAGCTGGATATTCAGGGCCCGGATGGGATATTTAGCATTAGTAAGGACTGGGCCAAATCTGATCGTCTTAATGCCGCGGCAAGGCTAAATTGGACAATTTTTGATGGTTTGGGTATGTTCATGACCATGGAAAAGTTAGCATCCATGAAGAGCTGGGGGGAATTAAATACCCGGCAGGTGGTACAAAATACCGTAGCACAGGTAAACAATGCATACTATCAGGTATTGCTGGAACAGGAAAGGCTGAGGGTGCTTGAAGAAAATCTGGAGGTTTCCAGAAGCAGGCTGGAGTTCGCTGAAAACCTTTATCAAGTGGGGAAAAGTTCAAAAGTTGACTACCTGGCAGCGCAGGTTGATTACAACAGCGATCGGACCGGCCTGATAGTGCAACAACAGAGAATTGATTATGCCAAGGTGGATTTGAATATACTTATGGGTAAAAATGTGGACACCCCAATGGAAGTAGTTCGTTCAATTGAAGTAGATTCCACTCTTCTGTACCAGGAACTGGAGATAAAAGTAGACCGGGCAAATCCCGAACTACTGAAGGCTATGCAAGATCACAATATCGCATATTATGAATATAAGGAGGAGCGGGCAAGTCGATTTCCTAGCATTTCTTTGGATGTAGCTTATACCTATTCAAATTCAGATAATGAAGCTGGCCAATTAAGGACTTCGGTATTTGATGGGATAAACTACGGACTGACTGCCCGCTGGAATATTTTCGATGGAAATAACACCAATAGAAGAGTACAGAATACAAAAATTGAGCATGAGACCACATTACTGGTTTTGAACGAACTAAGACTATTGGTAAAAGGTGATCTAAGAAAGGCTTATATTAATTACCAGAACAGTTTACAGGTAGTGGCGCTTGAGAGAAAGAATCTTGAAGTAGCTAAGGAAAATGAAGATATAGCTATTGAACGATTTAGGCTGGGGGCCAGCGATTTTTTGGTACTACGGGAAGCCCAACGGAGTTTAGTAGATGCCAATGGCCGTCTTTTGGATTCAATATTTTCTACAAAATTGGCAGAAACTGAGCTATTGAGATTGGCTGGAAATCTTCTGCCCACCGAAATTACCAACTGATATAGTCCATTAATTCATGGTGTTGCTTTGGGCATCCGCGATTTTGTATATTACGTGGTTATCGAATACCTGGTAAATTGTTTGAGTAGTATGAGCGAGAAATTCAATTTTAATTTTCCATATGAGATCAATCCTAAATACCCCGAAAAGGTTGCTTATTTCAGTATGGAGTTTGCCATTGATCAGGCATTAAAGATTTACTCCGGAGGGCTTGGATTTTTAGCAGGATCCCACATGAGAAGCGCCTATGATTTGAAACAACCGCTGATTGGAATCGGCATGTTGTGGACCAAAGGGTATTACGACCAGATTAGGAAAGCCGATAAGTCTATGGAGGTGTTGTTTCAGGAGAAGATATACTCTTTCCTGGAAGACACGGATATTACTTTCGACATTATGGTCAACCAACACATGGTCAAGGTAAAAGCCTACTATCTGGATCCGGCCATCTTTGGAGCTGCACCGATATTTTTGTTAACCACTGATCTGCCAGAGAATGATTATTTAGCTCATACCATTTGTCACCGGTTGTACGATTCAAATGTATCTACCCGGATTGCACAGTACATAGTTTTGGGTATTGGAGGAGCTAAATTATTGGATCACCTGGGATTTGAGCCTGCTGTTTACCACTTAAACGAGGCCCACGCCCTGCCAGCAGCATTTTATCTTTATAATAAACTAGGATCTGTGAAGGCCGTACAGGATCATATGGTGCTGACCACCCATACCCCGGAACAGGCGGGAAACGAAAAACATGAATTCAGCTTGCTAGAGAAAATGGGGTTTTTCAATGGTATGGGGCAAACAGTAGTTAAAGAAATCACCGGGATCGAAGGAACTACCTTCGATCAAACCCTGGCAGCCTTAAGGTTAAGTAAAATAGCCAATGGTGTAAGCAAAAAACATGGAGAGGTTGCCAGGCAAATGTGGGCAGGAGAAGAAGATATCTGTCAGATCACTTCAATAACCAACGCCCAAAACCAAAAATACTGGTCTGATAAGAGATTGTATAAATATCTGGAGCGGGGTGATCTTGAAGCCATACAGATCAGAAAAAAGGCCTTGAAAAGAAAGTTTTTTTGAAGTAGTGGCCGATCAAACAGGAAAGATGATGGATCCTGATGTCTTGACCATTGTTTGGGCCAGGCGGTTTGCGGAGTACAAACGCCCGGATCTGATCACATCGGATTTCGATCGCTTTAAAAGGCTGGTAACTGATAAAAACTGTCCAATACAGATTATTTGGGCCGGGAAACCCTATCCAATGGACTACGGGGCTATCAGTACATTTGATAAACTGGTGTACATGCATAAAGAGTTCATGAATTGTGCGGTGCTGGTTGGATATGAGTTGTGGCTTTCGTTAATGTGTAAAAAGGGCGCCGATCTTTGGTTAAACAATCCAAGGATACCCAGGGAAGCATCTGGTACCAGCGGTATGACCGCAGCTATGAACGGAGCGGTAAATTTCTCTACTCAGGATGGCTGGATCCTTGAATTCGCCCGAAACAAAGAAAATAGTTTCGTAATACCTTTGGTGGACCACACACTCCCGCATCATCAACAGGACCAGCAGGATGCACAAAAATTGTTGAATGTCCTGGAAGATGACATACTCCCAATGTACTATGAGCACCCTGACCAGTGGAATTCCATGGTTGCCAGTAGTTTGAAGGATGTAGTTCCCTATTTTGATTCAGATAGAATGGCAGATGAGTATTATCTAAAATTGTATGAGTTCCAAAATAAGGCTAAGGTTTTAAATCCAGTACCACAATGATTTTTGAGGAGTGCTTGGTATTTGGTAAATTGATGCTATGAGCACTTTACAACTTTCTACTCAGGCCCTGGCATTACAAAAAATTTCGCTATTTGCTGAACTTCCGGATACGGTCCTGCAGCAACTTGCATCGGAACTACAGGAAGTAGAAGCTCAAAAGGACCATACCATAATCCGTAAAGGCGAAACAGGTGACAGCATGTTCCTGGTTACCCGTGGTGCAGTTATGGTTCACGATGGAGACCAGTTATTGGCGACCCTTATTTCCGGAGAGTATTTTGGCGAATATGCGCTCATCGATATCGATACCCGCAGTGCCTCGGTAACAGCCACGCAACCTACTATGTTGCTACAATTGAGCCGTGAAAGGTTTAATGTAATAATGGAACAACATCCGCACCTCAAGGATGCGGTGCTGAAGGAACTCATCAAGCGATTGCGTAATCTTAATATTATGCAGGAGCAATTGGTCAAAAGTAATAATGAGATTCAAGAGCAAAAGCGCGAAATCCAACAAATGAATGCTTACTTGTCGGAAGTAAGCGAAGAGAAGGACAAGATCATGCGTATACTGGCCCATGAACTGAAGAATACCTTAACCAGTACCATAAGTATAAGCGAGTCCCTTAAAGAGGAATTAGCTGTGCGAACACCTGACCTTTCAGAGTACATAGAGCGATTAAACAGCTCTTTATGGAGGATGAATGATCGCATAGATCGCATTCTTTCTGTAAAGTCATCACTGCCAAAAGAGCGAGAACTCAATATTTCGGAATTTAATTTAGTAGAACTGGTAGAAGAATTGTCCAGCCAATTTGATGAAGTGGCTCAAGTAAAGGGGGTAAAACTGCAGTTTAAGATTGAACCCTATCTGGTTAAATTAGATCGGGTTTATACCCATCAGATACTGGAAAATCTAATTGGCAATGCTGTCAAATTTTCTACCGATGGAAAGAGAGTTTTGGTAAAAACTCAGGAAAACGGAGAATACCTCAATATAATGGTATCTGATCAAGGCCCAGGACTGTCAACCGAGGCGCTCAAACCACTTACCAACCCTGAACCATTGGAAGAAATTCATATTAAGAATGCCTCTGACTTAAGTCTGACCATAGTAAGAAAATTTACCGAGTACATGGGGGGTACCATAAGCTGTGACACCGAACCGGGTAAAGGGGCATGTTTTATCTTGAAATTTAAGGGCTTCCAAAAGCCTTCATCTGACGGCAAATTTTGGAATATCTTTAAATCCTGATCATTACCGCGCGTTGATCTGCGCCCAAGGGGGACTCAAAACTCAAAACTTCAAGAGTTGTATTTTTTAATTACCACGGTAGCATTGTGACCACCAAAGCCAAAGGTATTGCTCATGGCATAGTATACCGGTTGTGATATGGGCCCCGACACGGTGATCTTTAAATTTGCAGGTACCGCCGGATCCAGGTTTTCAATATTTATAGTAGGCGGTATGATGTCGTTATGAACAGCTAGGGTACAAATCATGGCTTCAATGGCGCCCGCAGCCCCCAAAAGATGCCCGGTCATTGATTTTGTGGCTCCCACCCAGGTCTCGGCATGTTCAGGCAACAATTTATTGATGGCAGATAATTCTGACAAGTCTCCCACCTGAGTAGAAGTAGCATGTGCATTTATATAGTCCAAAGTTCCCGGTGATATGCTAGACTCTTCCAGCGCCAGTTCCATGCCTTTGAGTGCCCCTATTCCCTCCGGATGTGTAGCGGTTGGATGATATGCATCAGCGGTCATCCCCCCTCCAGCTACCTCTCCGTAAATTTTAGCCCCTCTAGCCAGCGCGTGGTCAAGCGCCTCTAAAATAAGCGCACTCGCCCCTTCTCCCATTACGAATCCATCCCGGTCTCTGTCAAATGGCCGACTGGCCGAGTGAGGTGAATCATTCCTGGTGGAAAGTGCTTTCATGGCACCAAACCCACCGATTCCTGATTCGGTAATTGGGGCCTCAGAACCCCCGGTGACCATTAGATCTGCCTTACCCAATCTGATGTAGTTAAACGCATCGAGGATTGCGGTGGTGGAAGAAGCACAGGCGCTGACCGGACAGTAATTGGCCCCCTTTAATCCATATTTGATACTAATGGCACCTGAAGGTGTATCTATTAAGATCTTCGGAATGAAATAAGGACTAAATCGTGGATTCCCGTTTGAAGCTGCAAATGCTTTTAATTCCTGATCAAAGGTGTAAATACCTCCGTTGCCAGATGACCAGATAACGCCGCATCTGTGTGCATCAAGTGAGGTAATTATTAATTCCGCGTTTTGGATGGCTTCAGCCGCAGCAATCAATGCGTATTGGGTGAAGGGGTCGGTTTTTCGGGCCTCTTTACTATTAAAATAGTCAGTGGGTTCATAGCCTTTCAATTCACAGGCGAACTTGGTCTTGAATAAACTGGTGTCAAATTTAGTTATGGCAGCTGCACCACTGGTTCCCTCTGTCAAATTAGTCCAAAATCTATTCAGGTTATTTCCAAGCGGTGTAATTGCACCCATCCCAGTTATTACTACTCTTTTTAATTTCATAAATATACTTACTAATAAGTAAGATTAAGTTCAATATAAATTTGATTTACAATTCGAAAATGGTATTCATTGCCCAGCAACCTGGCCAATTGCAATGAGCCTGTTAAACTGCTGATGATACTAAGGGCTTTGTCTTGGCTTTTCCCTTCAAACCGCAGATCTCCAGCTTTCCTGCCGTTGTCCAGCAACCGGGCAGTCCAACTTTGAACCTCATAGGATAGCTCATTGATGGCTGATTGCATGGAGGGTGGCAAAGTGTAATAATCTGTAGCCAGTGAGCCAATCAAACAGACTCGATTGTTAGAATTCAGCTGGTATTGGTAACTTTTCACGAACCAATCGAATTGATTCTTGGTGGGCAAAATCCGGTGTTCATGGTTGTTGGTCCATTTTTTAAAACGATTGCTGGTGCGCTCGATTATTTGCAACCCCAAGACCTCTTTAGAAGGAAAATGATAATGTATAGCGGCATTCTTAATTCCCAACTCCTGTGATAGGTGATGGTAACTGAATGCATTATACCCTCTGCGTTGTAATAAGGATTCAGCCAAATCCAGTATTTTCCTTTTGGTTGACCCTCTGCTAGCCATAATCAAATATAATACAAACTTACTAGTAAGTAATATAAATTAGAATTGAAATTGAAAATAGCCAATGTGAGTCAAGGGTCTTTTGGATAACGGACGACTTAAAAGTAATTTAAATGTGCCAGCGGAACATATAAAATTTGAAATTCGTTATCTTAATTGAATAGTCTGTTCAATGAAAAAGTGGATATTTGGTTTTTACTGTTTATTCTGGTTTCCGGCACTGGCCCAGGAGCATGAGATCATTCGAAGCATCTATTTTGGCGGTGGTAGTTACTATATTAACCAAACTCAACAAGAGACAATCAATCGTTTTTTAGATTCCTTGCCACATCTGGAGAATTATCAAATCTCCATTAACAGTCATACAGACAACATTGGCGGGGCAGCGTATAATCAGTGGTTGTCTCAAATGAGAAGTGAGGCCGTGCTATATCAGTTGACTAGCCAACAAATACCACGGGAAAAGGTTTTGATAAAAAACGATGGTCAATACAACCCTTATTTTGACAACAATACCAATATAGGCCGAATGAGCAATAGAAGAGTAGATATAATATTCACTCCGCCGGTATTTTGAAGCTTACATATCAGGACTAATTTACTAAAGAGGGAAAATGGATCCTTCTATCGCCACATTATATCCGTGTTGTTCCACGGATTCCTTTGCGGCACTATGTGTTTGCAGTAGTGGATTCGTATGGTTCATGTGGATAAAGTGCACCTTTTGTCGGTTTGATAATTCCAGGTCATTTAATAGGGCCATACTCTCTGTTACAAAAGGGTGGGGTATGGTGGACATGTCCCGATCTGGCAATTCTCCGTTTTTATAAAAACTGCCATCAATAAAGGCCAAATCAACTTTGGTTACTTCTAAAACTAAATTCCGCTCCCATTTTTGCCATTTATCAATATCCGGAATGAAAATTGCCTCTTTATTATTGCTTTTGATCTTGTAACCTACAGTCTCACTATATTCATCACGGTGAGGTACCAGAAAGGGCGTAATGGTAGTTTTACGGGATACTTGGATGGCTGAATCTGCCTGTAAGGCTACTAACTCAATGTTTTTCAATCGTACCAGTTGTTCCCATGGTCCGTTTTCTTCAAGAAATTGCTTCATTCGGGACATGGCATAAACAGGAATGTTGGAAGCCCCGATTATTTCCCGGCCCAACTGGCCCAGCCCGATGTAGTGACCTAGATGGGCATGTGTTAAGAACACACCACTCAGCTCCACTTCCCATCGTGATTCTATCCAGCGTGTTTGTTCTTTAAAATTAGGAGTAGCATCAAAAAGCCAGTACTTGTTTTGATCAGGATCAACCAGTGCTATGCATGCCGCTTTTCGGTGTTTCTCAGGATGATCCCAGACTGCCAGACAGCAAGACTGCCGGCACTGGGCTTGAGGAAAACCAGCATCCTGAGCGATTCCTAATACTACCAGAAACTGCCGTTGAGCTTCACTATGAGCTTTCGATTTATCACAGCTGGAAAATAATCCAAGAAATAAACACCAGATAAGAGACCTGCTAAAGGAAAAAAAAGTCATTATTCCTTGCGAATTAGCTTCCCTTTTGGCCTGCTTTTCTGTGCCAACTTAACAGCTTCATAGGCATTGATCACTCCGCCGGTTTGACTTAATTGCCCGAATTTTTCCTGCTTTTCTTTGCCAGGGACATTAACTTTTTGTGACCGGTAACTGACCGCCGATTTAAGTATGATGTCTTTTACCTCTTCTGCACTTAAACCAGGAAAATAGGACATGACCAGCGCGGCCACGCCAGTAGTAACAGGGGCGGCCATGGAGGTACCGTTGGCTTTTTGGTAATCCTGATCTGGAGCAGTGGATTTGATGTCTACACCTGGTGCGAAGATGTCCACAGTGGTTTTGCCAAAGTTGGAAAATGTGGCCACCAACTCTTCCTGGCCTTTCCAACTTACCGCACCTACTTCCAGCCAATTATTCACGTTGGTCCCGGTGGCAGCAATGGTTTTTGAAGGGTAGTGCATATTTTCCTGGGTGTCGTGTCCATCGTTGCCTGACGCGTGGATTAGCAATACTCCTTTGGATTCAGCATATTTTACGGCTTTGTCTACCACTTTTTTGTCCGGACTAAATCGCTTGCCAAAACTCATATTAATTATTCTGGCTCCATTGTCTACCGCATATATAATGGCGTTGGCTACGTCTTTGTCTCGCTCATCTCCGTTTGGCACGGCACGGATAACCATTATCCTGACATTGTCTGCTACACCATTTATACCAATACCGTTCATGCGGTTGGCAGCGATAATGCCTGCGACATGCGTGCCGTGAAAGGCAAAATTTCCTTTTACATCATTGTTTCCATAAAACCGCTCATATGGGTCGTCGATATTATCACCAATTACATCCCTCGGGTCGAATTCCTGATTGTAGCCATAGTTTAAAGCGGTAGTGAAATACTCATACCCTTTTTTCATTTGCTCAGAATCCAGGCCATTGTCAAACGCAGTCATCATGATGTCACGGGCCATAGTGATTTTATCATCGGGGGAATCCCAAGTGGTAAGGTCTTCTTTTGTAAGTTCTTCAACTTCTGTATAAGCCTTCAACAACCGCTCAGCTTTTTGATAATGGTCATAGAACTTTTTGAATCCAGCAAACTGCCTTTCCATTTTTTCTAGCGTACTATGGTATTCCTTTTGGATTTTTTTGAAATATGTCCACTCAGTATCAGCTTGTTGCTGTACTTCTGTCATTACCTTGTACTTTTTCTGCAACCTGACATATTCCCTGGTAAGTTCATTGCTTTCAAATTCTATGTTGTCGCCGTTACCTCCACCCAAAAAGTTCCATCCATGTACATCGTCGATATATCCATTTTTATCATCATCAATGCCGTTACCCTCTATCTCGTCGATATTGGTCCAGATAACTTCCTTCAAGTCCTCATGGTCGATATCAATACCTGAATCTATAACCGCCACCACCACCGTTTGAGATGGCCTGCCTTTCAGAAACTCATAAGCTCTTCCGGTGCTGATTCCAGGAACTTGATCGATTTCAGGATCCAGTAACCACCAACTGGTTGGCGCTGTTTTCAGTGAATCACTGTCATTTGTTAAAACTGCACCACTAACCGGTAAAGCACTAATAGTAACTAAAAGGAGGATTAATAAATTTCTTAAGTTCTTCATTGGGTTTTCATTTCCACAAAAAGGTTTTAAATATAGTCCCAAAAAGAACATTTTCCATAGATGATCACCCTGTAAATCTGTGTATGTAAGAAAATGCCTGTAATTATTGAAAGCTAATTGATAAATTAGGATCAACAATCAATCCAATCCTTCATATTAAACCCGAATCATGTTAAGGAATCTGACATTTGCTCTTTTGGTATTATTGGTTTTCTCTTTTTCCTGGTCCTGTCAGCCATCAGGCCATAGGTCTGGACTGGAATCGCTGGTGGACAAGGTAGTTGGTGCTTTCACCAAGCAAAGGCCACTGGCAATTGAAAATGGTAAGATCTTTAAAAAAGAAGGTCGCAAATACCTATATGGCGGTGAACAACCACATGAGCATTTTGACATTACTAACTGTAGCCTGAAAGATGATCAATTTCATTATGGAATTGGAAGAGAAAAATTTCCGGCATTGATTGAGCCTCAATTCATCTCTGTTACTCAAGCAGATACATCATTCAAATCTGAGGATCGCTTTCTTTTGCTTCAAAAGGGCCCTGTAACCAAGGCGTATTCAGTGCGGGATTTAACCAGGCATGAAGTAGTCAATGACATGGTGGATGGGGAACCGGTTATGGCAGTTTATTGCATCCTGGCAGATTTAGGGGCTATTTACCACAGGAAAATTGGGGGCAAAACATTTACTTTTGCACTCACCGGCTATACTTATTTCGATAACAACGTCTGGGACGGCATGGATGGTTTTGTCCTGTGGGACAGAGAGACGGAGAGTATGTGGTGGCCTTTGACAGGTGAAGCAGTTTCCGGTAGATTAAAGGGAACCCCAATGAGGGTAATGGACCAGCAGTATTGGTCACAAACTACCTGGGAAGACATTAGTACCAACTACAAAAACGCCTTGATCTTAGAACCGGGACAGGATTTTATGCCACCAAAATCCTGGGAAAAATACCAGAAAACCGAAGTCTTAGAAGGTGAAGGAGAACATATTGCTCCTCGCTGGGGCGAAAACAGGTCACTAAGCGGATCATGATACCAGCGATCCTTCAATCCTTCAATCCTTCACTCACTAGCTCAACCACCAGATCATCCTGTTCTACATTTACACCAGCTTGGAGATAAACCTTCTTTACTTTTCCTGAGCTTAGTGCAGTCACCGAGGTTTCCATTTTCATGGCTTCAATTACGAATAATAGGTCGTTCTCCTTTATTGCATCCCCTTTGCTTACATGAACCTTGGCAATCCGGCCTTGCAGCGGGGATCCTATTTCGTAGTCTGTTTGGGCTTTTTGGTGAACAGGAACAGTGGCTTTGAAGCTGTGGTCCCGTATCTTGATTCGACGTGTTTGTCCATTCAGTTCAAATGATACGGTCCGCATACCATCGATACCCGGCTCTGAAACAAACAGCATTTTAATAATGATGGATTTTCCATGGTCAATTTGAACCAGTGTTTCTTCATCCTGCTTTAGTCCGTAGAAAAATCCTAAAGTAGGGAGGTACCAAACTTCGCCGTACACTTGTTTATAGGCGAAATAGTCTTCAAAGACTTTGGGATAGAGTTGATGGCTCAAGAAGTCCAAATAATCAGTATTTTCAGGGAATTTTTGCTGAAACTGTTCAAAACTCAAATGAAAATCAATGGGTTCCAGATGTTGGTTAGGCCTGTCGGTTATGGCCTTTTCCCCTTTTAGAACTATCTTTTGAAGGTCTTTTGGAAATCCGCCGAAGGGTTGTCCCAAATCTCCCTTGAAGAACCCAATAACGGAGTCTGGGAAAGACAGACCTCTATTCGGATCCATAATATCATCAACGGTCAGGTTATTGGAGGTCATGTACAATGCCATGTCACCTACCACTTTGGAGGATGGTGTCACCTTAATGATATCACCAAACATATGATTTACGGTATGGTAGTTCTTTTTGATTTGTTCAAACTGTTCCTCTAAACCTAATGCAATGGCCTGAGGGCGTAGATTAGAATATTGCCCTCCCGGAATTTCATGTTCATACACCTGGGCGGTTCCTGCCTTCAATCCTGATTCAAAAGGATAATAAAATTCCCTGACGTCTTCCCAGTAGTTAGCGTATTCATTCAATTTCGCAAGGTCCAATGATTGTTCCCGTGGATGATTTTCCAGGGAAGCTACCATTGAGTTGAAATTTGGTTGGGAGGTCAATCCGGATACGGAGCTAAGCGCCAGGTCCACCACGTCCACTCCTGCTTCAATCGCTTTCAGATAGGTAGCCGCCTGAAAAGAAGAAGTATCGTGCGTATGCAGATGAATTGGAAGGTCCGTTGCTTTCTTTAGTTCGGTGATCAACAACTCGGCAGCCATAGGTTTTAGTAATCCCGCCATGTCTTTGATAGCCAGGATATGGGTCCCTTCATCTTCTAGTTGACGGGCCATATCCAGGTAATATTGAAGGGTGTATTTCTTATTGTCCGGGCTGGTCAAATCCCCGGTGTAGCAAATACTCGCCTCCGCCAAGGCTTCTGTTCTCTCACGGACCGCTCGAATGCTCACTTTCATAGCTTCTACCCAGTTCAATGAATCAAAGATCCTGAATATATCGATTCCGGTTTCCGCGCTTTTTTCAATAAATTTCACTATCAAATTATCCGGGTAGGCTTTATAGCCCACTGCATTGGAACCCCTCAATAACATCTGTAGTAACAGATTTGGCATGGCCTTTCTAAGTAACCGCAATCTCTCCCAAGGACTTTCATGAAGAAAGCGCATGCACACATCAAAGGTAGCTCCACCCCATACTTCCATAGAAAATACCTGTGGATGATTTTTGGCGAAACCTTCCGCTACATTGAGCATATCTATGGTGCGTACTCTGGTTGCCAGCAGTGACTGGTGTGCATCCCTGAAAGTTGTATCAGTAAACTGCACGGTTTTAGAATCTTTAAGCCATTTTATAAATTTTTCTCGGCCAAGTTTACTCAAACGGTCTTTGGTGCCTTCGGGGAAATTTCCGAACCGGTCAAATGACGGCACTTTTGGAATACGGAATTCTTTTTCCCTGTCCAGGTGTCGTACATCTGGATTGCCATTTACAATTACATCAGCCAGATATCGCAGTGTTTTGGTTCCCCGGTCCAGTTTTCTGGGTATTCTAAACAGCTCTGGATGATTGTCGATAAACTTCACGGTGGCTTCACCCCTGTAAAAAGTCCGGTGTGAGATTACATTTTCTAAAAAACCAATATTCGTTTTTACCCCCCTGATCCTGAATTCACGCAGGGTCCTGTGCAATCGATATGATGCTCCTTTCAAAGTGCGGCCCCAAGCGGATACTTTTACCAGCATGGAATCAAAAAAAGGTGAAATTCTCACACCTGGATAACTGCTTCCTTCGTCCAGACGGATGCCAAAACCTCCGGCGTTTCTGTAAGCAATAATGGTCCCATAGTCGGGTTGGAAATTATTTTCCGGATCTTCGGTGGTGATGCGGCATTGTATAGCGTAGCCGTTGCACTTAATGTCTTCCTGACTGTTGATGTATATACGTGGATCATCCAATGGATAGCCTTTGGCGATTAACATCTGGGACCGCACAATATCAATTCCGGTAACTTCCTCGGTAATGGTGTGCTCAACCTGAATTCTTGGGTTTACCTCTATGAAGAAAATATTCTCATCCTTATCCACCAGGAACTCCACAGTGCCCACATTGTTGTAGTTAACAAACCCGGTGATTTTCAGGGCATATTTATAGATTTTTTCTTTGGTGCTGTCCTTGAGGGTAGGGCAGGGGGCTATTTCTACTACTTTCTGGAAACGTCGTTGAACTGAGCAATCCCGTTCATACAAGTGTACCAGATTGCCGTAGTTGTCTCCCATGATCTGGACCTCAATATGTTTAGGAGAATCTATATACTTTTCAAGAAATATGGTGTCATCGCCAAAGGCATTAAGCGCTTCGTTTCGTGCTTCATGAAATCCCTTGACCAATTCCTTTTGATTTTGGACCACCCGCATACCTCTTCCGCCGCCGCCGGATGCTGCCTTGATCATAATAGGGTATCCAATGCGGTTGGCCTCGGCAATAGCGATCTTGTCAGAGTCAAGGTCTAATTTGCTGTCTTCAATTACTGGAACACCGGCCTTAATGGCTATTTCCTTGGCTGCAACTTTATCACCAAGTTGGTCCATTACCTCTGCATTCGGGCCAATAAATATGATCTCTTCCTCGGCACACCTTCTGGCAAAGGTCACGTTTTCCGATAGGAAGCCATATCCAGGATGGATGGCATCCACGTGGTGTCCCTTGGCCAGGCTAATGATTTCTTCGATGTCCAAATATGGTTTTAAAGGATCATCATTGGCACCAATCTGATAAGCCTCATCAGCCTTGTAACGATGTAGGGAATAGCGGTCTTCATAGGTGTAGATGGCAACTGTTGGAATATTTAGTTCCGATGCCGCTCGTAACAGTCTAATGGCGATTTCACCACGATTCGCCACTAGTATTTTGTCTAATTTCTTTAAATCCATCCAGTTGGGGGGTACTTACTGCCAGCGAAATTAGATAATTTATGTCCAAAGCTGCAACCACTTAAGGAAATTTTAGCGGCTATATATTTGAAGCAGCTTTCCGTAGCTTCCAGCTACGGAAGATATTCTGTGCAGTTTACTGGTTTGTAGTGGTAGACTACGAACAGCTGCCACAGACCACGAACAGTAGAATTGCCACCATTAATTGCAAAATCGATTGCTAGTTATTAAATTGTACGCCCTTTCTCCTGAGCTTTCATTAGTGTGATATACTGATTGAAACAAGTAAGTAGCCTTGCTCTAAAAAAATAACCACGCCTCCGGCGGGGTTTATTTTTTTAGAGGCTTGTAAAGAATTATTTAGTCATGGCCATCAACAGGTCATGCTGTGTGATAATATGTACCTGATCTTGTTCATCTCTCACTAATAATGCTTTATTGTCTTTGTTGATAAGGGAACTAAGAACATCCAGGGTATTGTCCATTGCCACAAATTGAAATGGAGGATCCATAACCTGGGAAACCGATTTGTCTTTCAACTCAGGATTTTCTATAAGTTGTCTTAGGATTTTTGAATCGGTCAGGCTTCCCACAAATTCGTCATTTATGGTCACCGGCAGTTGAGAGATGCTTCGTGAATGTAACATTCGGATGGCCTCATCAACGCTTTGATGAGCTTCAACAGTCAACAGACTGCTATTTGTTGACCTGTTTTGAACGATATCGCGGGCGTTGGCGAAATCCATGCTTTCAACATAGCCATGATCCTTCATCCAGTTGTCGTTGTAGATCTTACCTAAATAGCGGGTTCCATGATCTGGCAGTATTATAACCATAGTATCATCTTCCGCTAGATTTTTACGGGCATATTCTAGTGAACCGAATACTGCTGAACCACAGGACCAGCCCACAAAAAGGCCCTCTTCACGAGCCAAACGTCTGGTCATAATAGCGCCGTCCTTATCTGTAACCTTAATGAAAGTGTCGATTAAATCGAAATCAACGTTCTTGGGTAGAATATCTTCACCGATTCCCTCAGTTAAGTACGGATAAACCTCTTTCTCGTCAAATTGGCCGGTCTCTTTATATTTTTTAAATACAGAGCCATAAGTATCAATGCCTACAGATATAACAGCTGGATTTTGTTCCTTTAAATATTTAGCAGTTCCACACATAGATCCTCCAGTACCAACTCCTGCGGCCAGATGGGTGATCTTGCCTTCAGTTTGCTCCCAAATCTCAGGGCCGGTTGTTTCATAGTGCGCTTTAGTGTTATTTATGTTGTCGTATTGATTTGGGTAAAAAGAATTGGGGGTTTCTTGTTTTATTTTCTTGGCAATTGAATAGTAGGAGCGTGGGTCATCGGGTGACACGTTAGTAGGGCAAACAATTACTTCTGCGCCAACTGCCCTCAGAATATCGATTTTCTCCTGAGACTGTTTATCGGCTAAGGTGAACACACATTTATAGCCCTTGGCTATAGCCACCAAAGCCAATCCCATACCCGTATTTCCGGATGTACCCTCTATAATAGTCCCTCCAGGCTTCAGAATACCACTGGCTTCGGCATCTTCAATCATACTAAGTGCAATACGGTCTTTCATGGAATTGCCGGGATTAAAATATTCCATTTTTGCCAGTACCGTCCCTTTTATACCTTCTGTAATCTTGTTAAGGCGTACTAGAGGAGTATTGCCAATGGTATCAATTATTGAATTGTAGTACATGACCTGTTTAAATTGTACCTCAAAATTACCAAGACTACTGCTGAATTAAAAAGGAATGAACCGCTTATTGTTCAACTCCGCCTCCGGCAAGAAGGTACAATACAGCCATACGAACTGCCACACCGTTCTCCACCTGTCCCAAAATAATAGAATGTTCTGAGTCGGCCACGTCGCTATGTAGTTCAACACCTCGATTAATGGGTCCTGGATGCATGATGGTTATAGGCTTTTTTAGAACATCCAGGCGTTTGCGATTCACACCATAATAGAGTGCGTATTCCCGAAGTGAAGGAAAATATTTTATCTGCTGTCTTTCTAGTTGGATCCTTAAAATGTTAGCCACATCGCACCATGCCAGGGCCTTATCTAAATCCAATTCTACCTGCACCCCTAGTTGGCCTATGTACTTAGGCAGTAAAGTATTTGGCCCACAAACCATTACTTCGGCGCCTAATTTTTGTAGGGCGAATATATTGGACAAGGCCACTCGGCTATGCAGAATATCACCAACGATCACCACTTTCTTACCTTCTACAGTTCCCAGCCTTTCCCTGATTGAAAAGGCATCCAATAAGGCCTGGGTGGGATGTTCATGTGTGCCGTCTCCAGCATTGATAATATTTGCGTCAATGTGTTTGGAAAGAAAATGAGGGGCACCCGCACTACTGTGTCTGATCACCACCATGTCTACTTTCATGGCTAGTATATTATTTACCGTGTCAAGCAATGTTTCACCTTTCTTCACCGAACTCTCTGTTGAGGAGAAGTTGATTACATCGGCAGACAGTCTCTTTTCAGCCAATTCGAAAGATAGTTTGGTCCGGGTAGAGTTTTCAAAAAAGACATTAGCAATGGTGATATCTCTCAGTGAGGGGACCTTTTTAATAGGTCGATTAATTACCTCTTTGAAATTATCGGCAGTCTGAAAAATTAAATGAAGGTCCTCAAGGGAAAGGTTTTTGATCCCTAATAAGTGCTGAACGCTCAGTTGCGACATTGATTCAGTTGTTTACTAACCAAATGTTATCTTTTTTAGCCCCCTGGACTTTCCATTCTACTAGAACTCTTTGTGAAGGCATGGTGTTTACGTTTTTTCCTATGTAATCTGCTTGTATCGGCAGGTCCCTGCTATATCTCCGGTTGACCAGCACTAACAGCTCTACTTTGCTGGGTCTCCCAAATGCTATCATGGCATCCAATGCAGCCCGCACGCTGCGTCCGGTATACAGTACATCATCTATCAGCACCACTTTTTGATTTTCAATAATAAATGGAACGGATGTAGTATTGGCTTCCAGTGGCAGATCCCGCCTGCGGAAATCGTCCCGATAAAAGGTGATGTCCAAAAACCCCATGGATACTGGTTTACTAAGTAAGTGTTCTAGTTTCTGTTGTATTCTTTCTGCCAAAAAGATACCACGGGGTTGCAATCCCAGGATGACCGTATTTCTAAAATCTTGATGATTTTCAATCAACTGTTGACAAAGCCGGCTTACAGTGATTTCAAGAAGGGGACCGTCAAGTATTAATCTCTTCTGCATAACGGGTGAGGCAAATATAGGAAAAGATGCTTAACAAATTCTTTAAGAGGCCTTAAAATTAAGTTATTGGCCCTCGGTAGAGGTTTCTGCGTTGTCTGAATCAAGTGAGTACACGATCTTATTAACGTAGAATACTTCACGGTTCCATTCCGCACCGCTGGCTCTCAAGTTTTTAAGTTTTTGAACCCCATAAGCAAAAAAGTAGTCCCCATACCATTTTTTTAGCCCGCCTACTTCAGTATTGTTGTTTCCCACAATATCACTTTCAAAAGCCAACTCAATCTCGTTAAACGCTTTTCCTTCCAATACCTCGTCACCCTGGATTATTTTAGACCTGATTATATTTTCGTAAGTGTATAAAAGGATTACCCTATTGTCCTGAACATTAATGCTGACTAACTGATCCAGTTGAAATCTCAATACGTCATTAATTTCAAAGCTGTTGTCATAAACCAGCTTGCCATCGGAATCGAAGGCAATGATTACTGCATGAGTGTATTTATATCCTAAGAAAGCCTGATTACTTGTGCCTGGGTTGTAACCGTAATAATTCACATTTCCATATTTGGGGTAGTAGGCTTCCCCAATCATTAGAAAATTACCGTTATCCATGATTATGTCGTTTACCATAAGCCGGTAGTTCAATCGTACTTTTTTTCCCTGAACTTTACGTCGCTCTACCCGTTCCTTAACCCGGGCTGCCCTTTTGGCCTTCATATAGTTAAAAAAGTTTTTCAGGTCTCCATAATTAAAATAAGTAATCTTGGGCTTTTCTTGCGAACTTGGATCAAGTTGAGCGATGTATATACCACGTGAAAAATTACTTCGCTTATGTGAATAAGTCCCTACAATAAATTGATGTTTGTTGGTAAGACTGGTAGTGCGACCATACATGATACTGGAATTAGGCAATGGCTCCAATAGAGTATTTTGCAATAGATCGCCTTTTGCATTGAATCGCTTTAATGAAATGGTGGAGAACTTTTCACGGGTCTGCTCAGTCATCAATACCGTAAAAGTGTTGGTTGCTTCATCAATGTTTAGTTCAATTAACTCACTGCGGTTTCGATATATTCCAGGAAGTACTTTTATTTTTTTAGTTTCAAAGCTGTAATGTATCAATGCAGGACGGTAGTTTACATATCCGCCAAGCAGTGCGGCGTTTCCAATGACCGTAAATTCAGTGAGACTCACCGGAACGATTTGTTTTATATCAAAATGAACATCCTCGCCAGTGTCCATATTGATCTTAATAATCTTAAAGTCGTCTTTCTGGTACTGACCCATCCTGTAAAGAAGATAAAAATGATTGGCCCGGTACTCATATCCCAGTAGCTCAGCTTCATAGTCAAGATAATAATTTTGAGTAAGTATATTTTGCAAAGTCGTATCCAGTCGTACTACCTCCCATGCCTTTTTCCTGGTTTCGGGTATATATTGCAGTTCTCGGAAAAGTACAATTCCCTTTTCCTCCATGGACATAACCTTATAGTGATTATCTTGCCTCTTAAGGTCCACTTCCATCCGTAGGGGTTGATTTATCTGTCCCAGGAGGGAGTGGGTGCATAAGGTCAGACTACAATAAATGAACAGGTATTTCAAACCCATCAATCGGGGATTATTTACTCATTTCTACAATACGAGTGAACGCCGTTTTGTCCAAGGGCATTACTGAAAGTCTACTTTGCCGAACCAGGGCAATATCCGCCAAACCAGGGTCGGCTTTGATTTCACCGAGTGTTACCGGGTTATTCAACTTACTCTCAGGAGCAAGATCCACCACCACCCAGCGTTCGTCATCAGTGGTTGGATCTTGATAGTATTCCTTTATTACCTTGCTGATACCAACCACGGATTTTTCATTAACACTGTGGTAAAATAGCACCTTGTCGCCAATTTTCATACTTTTCATATTATTTCGAGCGGTGTAATTTCGGACACCATCCCAGTAAGTACTGCCATCTTTTACCAGGTCGTCATAAGAATATTCCGTTGGCTCTGATTTAACCAGCCAGTAGTTCATAAGAGTTGATTTTTTATACTATTTAAAAAACCGTAGCTTTCTAAATTACAAAATTTTCGGATACTATGAATTATCTTTACTGTACTTAAAATTAAGTATCTAATACAAATTATAGTTTGAACAACCAGGAAATTATTCAAATTCTTAAATTGACTGCCTCTTTCTTGGAGTTATACGGTGAAAATCAGTTTAAGGTACGTAGTTACCAAACGGCTGTTTACAACCTGGAAAGGACAGAACTGAAGCTTGTTGAACTTGATGAAAAGCAGTTGGCTGAGTTATCTGGAGTAGGCAAGAGCATTGCTGCCACCATACTGGAGATAAGCCAAACGGGCCACAGCGGCACCTTGGATAACTTGCTAAAACAAACGCCAAGGGGAATCCAGGAGCTTTTGAAGGTCAAGGGAATTGGGGCCAGGAAGATTAAAACTGCTTGGGATCAGCTAGGGGTGGAGACAGCAGAAGAACTACTGTCTGCAGCAAAGAACGGAGAACTAGCCGAATTGTCGGGTTTTGGGATAAAGACGCAAGATAGAGTTGCCCAAATCATTAGCTTTTATTTATCCAATAAGGACCTGATACATTACAAAGATGCGCATCTCCAGGGAGTAAGTTTGGAGCAGCAAATAAAATCTCAATTTCCAGGTGCCCGGTTTTCCCGTACTGGGTCATTCCGAAGAAAAGTTGAAGCAGTCGGGAGTCTCCAATATATCTGGGCCCCAGACAGGATTGGTGCCGCCGAGGATTTTCTAGACACCCTGGAAGGCGTAGCTAAAAATCTCCAATTGTCCGGTCCGTTAAGATGGAGAGGCGTGTTTAGAGACAATTCTATGCTATTGGACATTCGCTTCTGTGGTCAGAGGGAGTTTGGTAGCAAACTCACCTATTACACGGGAAATATTGGTCATTTGTCACTGGTCAATGAGCAAAGCATGTCCATAAAAGATGTGCTGGAGCAATCGCATAGTGAGGAATCTACAGTCTATGGTGAAATGGGATGGCCAGTGATAATCCCGGAACTTCGGGAAGGTCTATATGAGAAAGAATTCCTGCAAGCACCAAAGATGGGAGAGATACTTGAGACCAAAGACATTCAAGGAATTTTACATAATCATTCCACCTACAGTGACGGCAAGCACAGTTTGGCAGAAATGGCCAGAGCATGTAAAAGGTTGGGCTATCAGTATTTTGGCATTAGCGATCACAGTCAGACTGCTGTGTACGCCAATGGGCTGAATGAAGAAAGAGTACTTGACCAGCACCAGGAGATTGATAAGCTTAATAAGGAATTGGCCCCTTTTCGAATATTTAAGGGGATTGAATCCGATATATTAAACGATGGTAGCTTGGACTATGCTGATCCTGTGCTCCATAGCTTTGATTTTGTAGTGGCCTCCGTACATTCCAATTTGAACATGGACATTGATCAGGCCACAGAAAGACTTTTAAAAGGTGTAAAGAATCCCTATACTACGATTTTGGGACATCCCACCGGCCGTCAGCTACTAAAACGGGAAGGTTATCCCATCGATCATCAAAAGGTAATAGATGCCTGTGCTGATCATGAAGTGGTGATAGAGATAAATGCACACCCCTGGCGTTTGGACTTGGATTGGAGATGGGTACATTACGCAGTGGAGAAAGGAGTAAAAATAAGCATTAACCCGGATGCTCATGAAAAAGCAGGACTGGAAGATGTTTACTACGGTGTTTGTGTGGCAAGGAAGGCAGGTTTGACTAAGTCTATGACTTTCAACACCATGAGTATGGTGGAAATGGAGGGTTATTTAAATGTTAGAAAAAGTAAAATTTCCGCGCTCTCGAGCGCTTAAGCAATAGAGACCCATGAGTAAAAAAGACAAAAAAAGCCTGGTGATAAACCACAGCTTGTTTACGGATTTTGACATTGACCTTTTCCGTTCAGGGAAACACTATCGATTGTACCAGAAACTGGGGTCACACCTGTTGGAAGTTGATGGAGAAAAGGGAGTTTACTTTGCGGTTTGGGCACCCAATGCTTTGAAGGTAGGGGTGATAGGCTCATTTAATGATTGGCAGGTAAAACACCATCAGTTATCTCCCAGGTGGGACCAATCAGGTATCTGGGAAGGTTTTATTCCCGGCGTTGAGGCAGGTGCTACCTATAAGTATGAGATAAAGGCCCAAAACGGTGCAAAGTTGGAAAAGGGAGACCCGTTTGCTTTCCTGTGGGAAGTACCTCCCAAAACCGCTTCAGTAGTATGGGACCTGGACTATAAATGGAAGGACAAGAAATGGCTAAAGGAGAGACCAAAAAGAAATAATCTCAAATCTCCGATGTCGGTGTACGAGGTCCATTTGGGTTCCTGGAAAAGGCACGAGGACACCGGTCATAGCTTAAGTTATACAGAAATGGCTAAAGAACTGGTATCATATGTCCGCGAAATGGGGTTTACTCATGTGGAGTTGATGCCGGTCATGGAGCATCCGTTCTTTGGTTCCTGGGGGTACCAGATTACTGGATATTTTGCCCCCAGTGCACGATTTGGAACACCCCAGGAGTTCATGCACCTGGTAGAATGTTTTCACAATGCGGAAATTGGGGTGATCCTGGACTGGGTACCGTCACACTTTCCTGATGATGCCCACGGCCTGGCAGAATTTGATGGTTCACACTTATATGAACATGCAGATCCCAGGAAGGGTTTTCATCCTGACTGGAAAAGCTATATTTATAACTATGGTCGCAACGAGGTACGGGCATTTTTGATTAGTAACGCTGCTTTTTGGTTGGACTATTTTCATGCTGATGGATTACGGGTGGATGCAGTGGCGTCAATGCTGTATCTTGACTATTCGCGGAATGAAGGAGAATGGATTCCCAATGAATATGGGGGAAGAGAAAACAACGAGGCTATTTCCTTACTAAGAGAAATGAATTCGGAAGCCTATGGTTCATTTGAAGGTATTCAAACCATAGCGGAGGAATCTACCGCGTGGCCGGGGGTTTCCCAGCCAGTGGAGACAGGTGGGTTGGGATTTGGGATGAAATGGATGATGGGTTGGATGCATGATACCCTGGAGTATTTTAAGAAAGATCCCATTTACCGACAATTCCATCAAAATGACATTACTTTCAGTTTGGTTTATGGGTTTTCGGAAAATTTTATGTTACCCCTGTCGCATGACGAGGTAGTGCATGGGAAAGGCTCATTACTGGACCGCATGCCTGGAGATGAGTGGCAAAAGTTTGCTAATTATCGATTGCTTTTTTCATATATGTATACTCATCCAGGCACCAAGCTGATGTTTATGGGCTGTGAATTCGCCCAGTCTTCGGAGTGGAACCATGACCAACAACTGGAATGGCACTTAATGAAATACCAGGTACATGAGGAGGTGTCAAATTGCATAAAGAGCTTGAACTTATTGTACAGCTCGGAGCCGGCACTATATGAGAAAAGTTTCGATCCTGAGGGGTTTGATTGGGTAGATTTTGGTGATTCCAAAAACTCAATATTGGTGTATATACGCAAAGGTGTAAATGAATCAGAGAATCTTCTGGTGTTGGCAAATTTCACTCCAAACCCACATTCTCACTACCAGGTGGGTATCTATGGAGCTAAAAAGTGGAAAGAAATCTTCAATTCTAATGATGCTGATTATGGTGGGACCGGCACACATCAAAACAATCTGGTAAAAAGAGATAACAAGCCCAGTCATGGAAAGAAATACTCCTTGAAACTGCAGGTGCCACCACTGGCGCTGATAATCATGAAAGGAGAAGAATGAAAAAATATTTGTGCATTCACGGACATTTCTATCAACCCCCAAGGGAAAATGCCTGGCTGGAAGAAATTGAAATGCAGGATTCAGCTAACCCGTTTCACGATTGGAACGAGAGAATTACTCATGAATGTTATCGTCCAAATACCACCTCCAGAATATTAAACGACCAGGATTGGATTATAGATATAGTAAACAATTACGCCAAGATTAGTTTCAACTTTGGGCCTACCTTACTTTCCTGGATGGAACAGCATGTGCCGGATGTATATGCGGCAATATTGAAAGCTGACCGAATGAGCATGGAATATTTCGGGGGACATGGTTCAGCCATGGCTCAGGTTTATAATCATATCATCATGCCTTTGGCCAGTGTCAGAGACCAACAATCCCAGGTGATTTGGGGATTGCAAGATTTTAGAAGCAGATTCGGACGTGAAGCCGAAGGGATGTGGCTGGCAGAAACTGCAGCAAATATTCAAACACTGGAAATACTTGCCTCACATGGAATTAAATATACTGTGCTGGCACCAAGCCAGGCCCTTCGATATAGAAAACTGGGCGCTTCCAAATGGACCAAGGGTATCGACAGCAAAAGACACTATATCTGCAAATTGCCCAATGGCAAAAATATAACCTTGTTCTTCTATGACGGGGAGCGCTCCAATGAAGTGGCCTTCAACGGTCTATTAAAAAATGGTCGTGAGTTTGCCGAAAGCCTCATTTCTGGCTTCGATGAACGTACAGAGCCACAGTTGGTGCATATCGCCACAGACGGTGAAAGCTACGGCCATCACCACCGACATGGAGATATGGCGCTGGCCTTTTGTTGCCGGTACATCGAAGCCAATGAATTGGCACAGTTGACCAATTATAGTCAGTTTATGCACCTGGTAGAAACAGGTTACCAAGTAGAAATTCGAGAGAATACCTCGTGGAGTTGCTTTCACGGAATAGAGAGGTGGAGAAGCAACTGCGGCTGTGGGAGTGAATCCGGCTATCATCAACGATGGAGGGCGCCATTAAGAGAGAGTCTAAATTGGTTAAGGGATCAACTGGCAAAGATTTACCAAGAAAAAATGGAGGTCTATCACCAAGAACCTTGGAAATTACGAGATGAATATGTGCAGGTTATCTTAAATCGTGGAGAGGATTTCGTCAACAGGTTTTTGAAGATCCATTGTGGCAAGGAACTACAAGGAGCTGATCGAACCCAAATAATCCGTTTATTGGAAATACAGCGGCAATCAATGTTGATGTTCACCAGCTGTGGTTGGTTCTTTGATGAGGTGAGTCAGATCGAAACTATTCAAATCCTGCAATATGCCAATAGGGCCATACAGTTGACAGAGCTAATAGCAAACATCAACCTGGAGCCTGAGTTTTTGGAAATGTTGGCGGAAGCAGAGAGCAACCACATTAAGTTAGGGAATGCTGCCCTTATTTATAAAACGCAGATAGGCCCAAAACGGATCAGCCTTACCAAAGTAGGGATGCACTATGCGGTTGCATCACTATTTGATGATAACCCTGAAAAATTGAGAATCCTTAACTACTCTTGCAGTAGTGATCCCTTCGAGCGTTACTATGCAGGCGAGCAAATACTTGCCATCGGCCGCACTCATATTAAGTCAATGTTAACTTTTTCCGAGAAGCAGCTCAGCTTTGCAGTATTATATATAGGACAGCACCATATTATTGGTAGTGCTTCAAGTATCTCAGAGGATATATTTAATGACATGAAAGTTGAAATACTGCAGGCATTCAACCAAAGTAAAGTTCACCAGGTAGTAAACATAATGCAACGCTATTTTAGTGGCTCGAATTTTTCATTTTTCGAACTTTTTAAAGACGAACGCGCTAAAGTATTAAAGAAAATATTGGAGTCAAGTGTAGAGAGTGCTGCCAATTCGTATAAGCGCATATTTAAGCGTAACTACAATCTTCTAAATGTTATTCAAACTGCCGAAATAGCGGTTCCTTCGGTGATTAAAAAAAATACTGAGATAGTAATAAATCTCGAACTTCATCAATCATTGCAAAAACCTGATGCAGACCTCAAAAAGCTGAAACATTTGGTTGAGGAAGTAAAGAAATGGCAAATACCGGTGGAGATAAGATCGTTATCATTTGAAACCACCAACAAGATAAATCGAATGATTGAAAAGTTCTCTCAACAACCGGACAATCCAATAATTTTGAAGAACATTAGTGGGGTGCTTTCACTGGTAGAATTAATTGACCTTGACCCTTCCTTAAATAAATTACAAAATCAACTGCTTCAAATAAGCAGAGAGTATTTTGGAGTTTGGACGGTGTCGAAAGAACCTTTACATTCTTCTTTACTGCAAGTTCTGCAAGAATTAAACGCAAAGGTTCAGTTGGAAATTGCTGTTCCGGAATCCATTACTAAGGATTAATCAGCCAAAGATGCACTCACTTAAGAAGGCCGGCTGATAACCCTTATCTATGGCCCATTTGACTGAAGTTAATACCTTCTGTTTGTAGTCAGCCTGGTAATTTATGTAAAACGGGTGAAAATATTGTTCGTGTATCATAAGATCCACATAGGGTACTTTATGTGAGTTGCATCTAAGATCATCCAGATAAGGTACTATCTGATCTAATTCTTTGGTGTTTATTACCAGAGCCATTCTTGTAAATATTATACCCTCCCGATTGTCTCTCCAAATGAAGCGATTCCTAACATGCCTTATTTTTTCTACATCCAGGTAATATGAAACAGGTTCAGAACTATTATCCACATTAAAATACCCTGCCAATGCTGTATACCCTGCATCCATCAATGCCCTGCAACCTTCAACGGTAGCCGCACCCCAATGTAATGTAGTTACAGGTCCTGTTAGTTGGTCTCCTGCAAACCTTCTGATCTGCTCCATTACCATTTCGCAGTCATTTTTAACCTCATTATAACCGGCATGAAGATATGGCCTGTCAGGATCATTTTGCAAAGCATGAAAGCTAAGTCTGAGCCATCGGGCATTCTCTTTCCATTCGTTCTTGAATTTGTCCGTCAACTGTGAAAGGTTGAACCCTTCCGTCTGAAAATAAATATTGAGGTGTATTTTGGTGCCATATATATCATGTACCTGTTTTAAAAAGTTGAGATACGGGTTTTCGAATATTGATTGGTATTTACCGGCATTATCTGAGATGTCTTGCAGAAACCAAATATTGTCGTCAAGGGATAGCCTGTATTTATCTGTAAAGTTCTTCAGCCAGAAAACAGTAATGCTACGCCTTTCATCTGAGTTGACATCGACCACCTCTATAACATTTTTGTAATTTTTCAGTCGGACATCAGCCATATACACACCATCAGCATACTTTGCCTCAATTCCGTTAAACTTTAGTTTTCTGCCTGAAGAGGCTAAAATCTTCACACTTACTAATAGGCATTTGTCAGATACTATCCCGTCATATTCGTTAAGCATGTCCCCGTCAATCGGGTCCATAAACAACATTTCCTTTCCCAAGGAATTACCCGGTATCATTTCACCCAATGCAGTTTTAGCATGAATAGTACCGAGGGCAAACCCTGCAAGTCCGATATGTGTTAAAAAATCTCTGCGATCAATTTTCATCTGTCCTTCTACTGGCAATATCTTCCGAGCCAAAAAAAGGCACCCATGTGGAGTGCCTTAAGTGATTTCGAAATGCATGGAATGCTACATTATTCTACTTTTTTTACATTCACTGCATTCATGCCTTTTTTTCCCTCAACCAGTTCATAACTGACATGATCATTTTCCCTAATTTGTTCAGTCAATCCAGAAACGTGAACGAAAACTTCATTTTGTGATTCATCTTCTGTAATAAAGCCATAGCCTTTACTTTCATTGAAGAATTTTACTGTACCGGTCATATCTAGAATAATAAATTGAAATAGGTGTTGATTAAAGGTATAAATAAACTGTTAACTTTAATGTACTATCTCTAATAATATGAAGTACCTATATCTGGTTCGTCATGCTAAGTCGAGTTGGGATTTCCCGGAGTTAGCTGATTATGAAAGACCACTAAATAAAAGAGGAAAAAACAGCGCACCCGAGATGGGAATTCGGCTGGCTACCAGAAACATGGAATTGGATTCCATAGTAACCAGTCCTGCCAATAGAGCGCTTACAACCTCTAAAATTCTTGCAGAACAGCTCGACTTTCCTGCTGAGAAAATCACAGAAGATGACAGGGTTTACCATGCTACCCATTCCGCTCTTGTGGATCTGGTTAGGGCCTTCCCAAATGGTTTAAAGACCATCATGCTGGTGGGGCATAATCCTGGTTTTACTGATTTGGCAAATTACCTTAAGGAGCCTGACTACTATATCGGGAACGTTCCAACTTGTGGAGTGGTTGCCATAGAATTTGTGGTGAATCATTGGATAGATATCAGTAAACACAGCGGGCGCATGTTGTTTTTTGACTATCCCAAAAAAGCACTTTAATGCTGTTCCTTGGAGTTTTCTAATTGATCTTCCAGCCGTTCTGGTAGATTTTCATCTACCCATTGCCGGAAATTGCCCCCATAACCTGCACTGGTTTGAAGATCGGAAATTTTTTCCTGGATGCTATTAATCACTTCTGAAGATAAAAACTGTTGTCGTTCGATCTGGTCAGCGATACCTGAAACCTGATGGTCTATCTGATTTTCAGAACCACGAAGCCAGTTTTCATAATCTTCTTCCTGCCAATTAAGATGATGGTCCATGACACCTAAGGCAACCTCTTTCCCATGGATCATGGATTCCTTGATATTACCTCTGCCGGTAACAGCGTTGCCCAAAGCAAAAACGTTTTTGTAACCTTCCATCCTGCAAGAGTCGTCCTCATTTACATCAAAGGTGGAACCTCTGTCAGGAATTCCGGGTATTTTCTCTGGCAGGCTTCCAATAGAACTTATTACCAATGGAGACATGAATTCCTTTTGTTCACCTGTTACATTCACTACTTTTCCATCCTCAATTTTGGTTTTTTGAAACACCATACCTTGAAGTTGGTCGCCACTAACAATTTTTTCGATCGGTGCCCAACAAGGCTCAAATCGAAATAAATACTTTTTGAGAAAATTGTCCATTATCTTTTTACGGACACCCTGTGCTTTTTCCAGCTGTTCTGAAGTTTCGGTAGGGAGGGGAGACAAAGGCATATCAAGGTCTCTTCTTCGATAGAATAAGGTACATCCTTTGAGGCCAAGGTCATTTAAAGAATATCCAAGTTCATCAAGAACTTTGCTAATACTGCGGTCAAGTGTAAACATATTCACCTGGTGCCCCCTTTCTCGTAAGGCCTTTTGGACTGTTTCTATCATCAGGATCTTCACCACATCTAGAGAAGCCAGCCCTCCACCTATAACCATTGCATCATCAACTAATTCGAATTGCGGGCCCTGATAGGTTGGCTCATGATAATGATTGAACCAGTTCACCAGTGGATTTTGATAATACAGTCCTTTATTGATATAGTGGTCAATTCCATCGACAGGTAAAGGACGATCTTTCCATGCTCCTGTGGCCAACAGCACTGCAGAAAACTCCCAATTGTTGGCTACATTTTCGAAATCAATGTTCTCACCTAACTTGGCATTTGGAACAAATTGCACATTCGGATGTGAGAGTTTTTCATTGATCTTTTCTTCTTCCTTATCTCTCAACTTGTCATGCCACTTAGGCAACCCATCTTCTATTTTTCCATAAGGAAGCGGATTTTGATCAAATACCACCACCCTAAATCCCCTCTTTGCCATCTGAAATGCTGCTTCGGATCCTGCTACGGCTCCACCAAATATTGCCACATAATGATGGCCTGAATGTGTCATAGAATTGGAGTTGTATACATTTTATTTTACTTCCCAGATATTTCCACTACGTAACAGTTCATCAACTGTTTTAAAACTGGCTTTCTCGAGGCTTTGTTGATATTGTTGTTACACTAGATGATCGTAAGTTGATGTCTTCACCGCTCTAATGATTCCCAGTGCCATAGGGAACTGTGGTGGACTCAATTTAATTAGCATATTGTGCACCGTAGTATCAGTTTCGTAAGCATCGTGGATCAAAATGTCATCTTCTTGAATACCATTCACTCCAATGGTAACTACTTCCAGTTTAAATCCATTGAGTCGTAAGCCCTTTTCTTTTTCTTTCCCGAATAGCATAGGTTTCCCATGTTCCAGGTGCAACTGATTATCATCCTTGAGGTCCTTTTCAGTTACTGCAGCGTGGGCCTTGTCATTGAATATCACACAGTTCTGAAGAATTTCTATAAGACTGGTACCCCTATGCTGAGAAGACTCTAGAAAGATCTGAGTCATTAATTTAGGATTGGTATCGATGGTCCGTGCAAAAAAGGTACCACCGGATGCTAAGGCCAGTTCTCCGGCACTAAAAGGTTGTTCAATTCCTCCCATCGGAGTGGACTTAGTAACCTGACCAAACCTGCTGGTAGGACTATATTGACCTTTAGTAAGTCCGTATATTTCATTGTTAAAAAGCAGGATATTGATATCAATATTTCGCCTAAAAGCATGTATAAAATGATTGCCTCCGATGGCCAGGGAATCGCCATCACCGGTAATTTGCCAGACATTCAACTTGGGGTTGGCAAGCTTTACTCCAGTAGCAACCGCTGGCGCCCGGCCATGAATGGTGTGAAAACCATAGGTGTTCATATAGTAGGGGAACCGGGCTGCGCACCCGATGCCGGAAATGAACACAAAATCTTCTTTTTTCTCAGGAATCTGAGGTAAGGTGTTCTGCATGGCAGAGAGAATGGCATAATCACCACAACCAGGACACCATCTGACCATTTGATCACTGGTAAAATCTTTTTTGGTAAGTTTTGGCTGGGGTGCATCAACAGCTTGTTCCGGCATGGTCCTAAAGGTTAAGTATTGATTTTATTTTTTCTTTAATCTCGGCAATGGTAAAAGGCAACCCTTGCACTTTGTTCAGTTGTTGGAAGCGGTACTCAGGAAATGCAATACGCAAGTAGTTTACAAGCTGACCGGAATTTAATTCCCCCACCAGGATGTTTTTATATAATCCCAAAATATTTTTCATATTCTTTGGTAGCGGGTTTAAGTAGTTTACATGAGCTAGTCCAACCTCAACGCCTTCAGCCTCTAATTCTTTTATCGCTGACAACATGGATCCATAAGTGCTTCCCCATCCTACCAGTAGCAAATCACTGGAAGCGGCACCGATCACCTGTTGCTCTGGAATGAAGTTTGCCACTGCCTTTACCTTGTTCGCCCTAATATCAACCATTTTCTGGTGGTTTTCAGGATCGTAAGAGATATTACCGGTAACATCCTCCTTTTCAAGGCCACCTAGCCTGTGTTCCAGGCCAGCCATTCCGGGTACCACCCAATAACGAGACAATTTCTTAGGGTCCCGTAAATAGGGCTGAAATTCCTGTTGTGTTCCTTTAAACTCAGGCACGTGGATCTCCGGAAGGTCCGCCATGGATGGCAGCTTCCAGGGCTCAGATCCATTGGCCAGATAGCCATCAGACAGGAATATAACAGGCGTCATATGTTCGATAGTAAGCCGGGCTGCCTGAAACATATATTCAAAACAATTTGCCGGTGTACTAGGTGCGATTACTATACATGGACTATCACTATTTCTTCCGTACAATGCCAGATTAAGATCTGCCTGCTCGGTTTTTGTTGGTAAACCGGTAGAGGGCCCGCCCCTCTGTACGTCAATAATTATTAATGGAATCTCCGCCATAATGGCCAGACCTATTGCTTCGCCTTTTAGGGCAATACCAGGCCCCGCCGAGGCAGTTACTCCTAACTGACCGGCATAGCTGGCCCCGATGGCGGAACATACTGCAGCTATTTCATCCTCAGCTTGCAGGGTTATAACCCCCATGCTCTTGTACTTCGACAGTTCGTGTAAAATGTCAGTGGCTGGGGTGATGGGATAACTTCCATAGAACAATTTCTTCCCCACTTTTTCGGCCGCGGCAAGTAGACCCCAGGCGGATGCTTGATTACCAGAAATGTGGCGATATACCCCTTTTTTAATTTTCGCAGCAGGTATCTTATAGTTCGAGGCTATAGCACGGATGGTGATGGCATAGTTATAACCTGCATCCAGCGCCTTTTTGTTGGCTTCAATCAGCAGTGGCTGCTTACGGAATTTGCTTTCCAGGAATTTTACGGTTTCTCGTTTGGACCTGTCAAACAGCCAGTACATCATTCCAAGAGCGAACATGTTCTTGCATCGGATTATACTTTTATTATCCAACTCAATTCCCTTCAAAGCAGTTTTAGTCAACGATGTTATCGGTGCTTCAATGATTTTGTAATCATCCAGGCTACCATCTTCCATAGGGTTGGTCTCATATCCGGCTTTTTTGATATTTCGATCCTGGAAATAATCTGTATCCAGTATGATATTTCCTCCTTTTCGTACCCAACTGATGTTGGATTTTAGGGCAGCCGGATTCATGGCAATCAGCACATCAGCTTGATCACCGGGGGTATAGATATCTATTTTGCCTATTTGTACCTGAAACCCCGAAACTCCTTCTACTGTACCCTGAGGGGCCCGGATTTCCGCCGGGAAGTCAGGGAAGGTTGCCAGGTCGTTCCCAAGCATGGCAGATGTATAGGTGAATAGAGAACCGGTAAGTTGCATTCCGTCACCGGAGTCACCGGCAAAACGGATCACTACTTTATCAAGTTCTACAGGTTTTACTTTTGACATAGAAAACGTAACTAAATCCTATATGAATATAAAACAAAATGCAAACAAACTGCACCACTAAACCAACGATTAATCAAAAGTATGAAATCCTGAGAAATTAAAAGTGTAATTTTTCAACAGGAATCGAATTAAAATAAAATTATTGGAGATATTTAAGGCAAAAGTTGATAATGTCTGCAATTTCTACAGCGCCCATTGGTATTTTCGACAGCGGTATCGGCGGACTCACAGTAGCGCAAGCAGTAAAAAAAGAATTGCCGAATGAAAAGATCATATACTTTGGGGATACCGCGCATCTGCCTTACGGCGATAAGTCTACCGCCGCCATTCAAGCCTACTCTATAAAGATCACCCAATTGTTGTTGGAACGAGGTTGCAAGCTAATATTGATTGCCTGCAACTCCGCCAGTGCCGCTGGTTTCGACCTGGTAAAGGAATATGTGGGCAAAAGGGCCAAAGTGCTGAATGTCATTGATCCCGTAGTAGATTACTTACGGGAACAATATGCCGGAATGTTGGTTGGATTGATAGGGACAAAGCAGACTATCAATTCTAAGGTGTATGAACAAAAAGTAAGATCGCTGAAACAAGGTATCACCCTAAATTCTTTGGCAACACCCTTGTTGGTACCAATGATCGAAGAAGGATTTTTTAACGGAGAAATCTCTGCTCAAATCATCAATAAATACCTCAGTGATCCGCAGTTGGACAATCTGAAGGCAATTATTCTGGGCTGTACCCACTACCCTTTGATCAAACAACCCATTCAGGAATTCTATGGAACCGGTGTCGAGGTCATTGACAGCTCTGAGATTGTAGCCAAGGCACTAAAAGCCTTGTTAAGTTTTCACAATTTATGTAACCAAAAAGAAGGAAGTGAGGACCATTTTATGGTTTCTGATTATACTGATTCCTTTGAGGCTTCAACAAAAATATTTTTTGGAAAATCCATACATCTGGAATTAACACCATTGTGGGATTAGATACAATTATTCACTCATTTTATTTAAATTTGTATTTATAAAGACCTTTCTATGAGTGACGCCATAAAGCATGAGTGTGGTATCGCGCTGATCCGCCTGCGCAAACCGTTGCAATACTATATCGAAAAGTATGGCACACCCCTTTATGCGGTAAAGAAATTGTATCTCCTTATGGAGAAACAACACAATCGTGGTCAGGATGGTGTGGGGGTGGCTAATATCAAACTGGATGTGGCCCCGGGAAAGCGCTTTATTAGTAGATATCGTTCCATCAAATCCCAGCCAATACTTGATGTTTTCTCTAGGTTGGAGAAGAAATATGAAAAGTGCAGGGCTGAAAAAGGCGATAAATTCTATGATGCCCGATGGCTACAAAAAAATTGTTCTTTTACCGGAGAAGTTTGGCTCGGTCATCTTCGATATGGCACCCACGGAGGTAATAAAATAGAAAATTGTCACCCAATGTTACGCCAGAATAACTGGCGTAGTCGGAATCTGGTGCTGGCTGGGAACTTCAATATGACCAATTCGGACGAATTGTTTGAAACCCTGGTCAAGATTGGACAGCATCCCAAGGAAAGGGTAGATACGGTTACGGTACTGGAGAAAATCGGCCATTTTCTGGATGAAGAGAATCAAAGATTGTTTGATAGCTACAAGGGAAAATTTTCCAATCAGGAAATTTCAGAAAAAATTGAGAATGAGCTTAACCTACAACAAGTGCTCCAGCGTTCATGCAAAGACTTTGACGGAGGTTACACAATGGTGGGTATGACTGGCAACGGCGCCAGTTTTGTGGTTAGGGATCCTGTGGGTATCCGACCGGCCTACTACTATGTAGATGATGAGGTAGTGGTCGCTGCTTCCGAAAAGCCTGCCATCAAGACTGCATTTAATGTTGACTACAGCGATATCCAGGAAATCCATCCCGGAAAGGCGCTAATAATAAATAAGCAAGGCGATTACGGTCAGTATATGATTACGGAACCTTTGGAAAAAAAGTCATGCAGTTTTGAGCGGATCTATTTTAGTCGTGGTTCAGACCCTGATATTTACAATGAGCGCAAAAGCCTGGGAAGGCTGTTGGTTCCACAGATTCTCAAGTCAATTAATTTTGATTTAAAAAATACGGTTTTCTCATATATACCCAATACCGCTGAAACTGCTTTTTTAGGAATGATAAAGGGATTGGAAACCTTCCTTGCCGATCGTAGGAAAGAGGTTATCTTGGAATCGAAGCCTCATTTGGGCACTATAGAAGACATATTGAACTTCAGACCCAGGGTAGAAAAACTGGTTTTGAAGGATGCGAAATTAAGGACATTTATTACAGACGAACTCCACAGGAATGACCTGGTTGCCCACGTGTATGACACCACCTATGAAGTAATCAGGAAGCATCAGGATACGGTAGTGGTAATAGATGATTCAATAGTTCGCGGTACTACCTTAGAAGTCAGCATATTAGCTATGCTTATGCGATTGGAGCCTAAGAAAATAGTAATCGTATCTTCTGCTCCTCAGATACGATACCCTGACTGCTATGGCATTGACATGTCCCGTATGAAGGATTTTGTGGCTTTCCGGGCGGTGATGGAATTACTGGAGGATCAAAATATGGATGAATTGGTTGAGCAGGTATATCAGAAATGTGCCGAAGCCGGTAATACACCGAAAGAGAACTTCGTCAAAGAACTATATCAGCCATTCAGCTATGAAGAGGTATCTCAGAAAATAGCGGAAATTATATCATCAAGATATTTGGGTATTGAGGTGGAAGTGATCTATCAAACGGTGGATAATTTAAACAAGGCCATCCCAAATCATTTGGGGGATTAGTACTTCACTGGAAATTATCCAACTCCTGGGGGAAACCAGGTAGTGAACAGGGCCCTGGTAAATTATATGGAAGGCAAGGCGGTACGGGCTTATTGATAGGCTTGCCTATCAATAAGCAAGCGCCAAATAGCAAATAACAAAAGACAAATAAATTACACCTTGAAAATTGAAACTTATGACTTGCAACATTTTATCGGACATTTTTTAAGCAACATTTTTGTAATTCAACAATAATTGTGAGTAGGATTCCGGAGAAAGGTATCCCAGTGCTGAGTGCCGTCTTTTCTTGTTATACCAGGTTTCAATATATTCAAAAACGGCAAGTTTTGCTTTTTGCCTGGTTTGGTATTTGCAGTGATATATCAATTCAGTTTTGAGTGTTTTAAAAAAGCTTTCTGCAACCGCATTGTCCCAACAGTCTCCTTTTCTACTCATACTTCGAGATACCAGCTGATAGGATCCAAGTAAGCCTGAAAACTCATGACAGCAGTATTGCACACCCCGGTCAGAGTGAAAGATTAACCGACCAGTAAACGGTCTGTTTATGACGGCCATTCTCCATGCAGGAATGACTGTATCATAAGCTTTCAAGGTGTTACTTAATGACCAGCCAATAACTTTTCTATCAGCCAAATCAAGAATAATAGTCAAGTACAGCCATCCTTGACCAGTTCTTATGTAGGTAATATCAGAGACCCATACCTTACCAAGTTCATCCACTTTAAATTGTCTATTTAACTTGTTTTCTACAACTCTATATTGATGCTTAGAGTCTGTAGTTACTCTGAATTTTTTAACTGTTTTACTGCGTATGCCTTCCTTTTTCATAATCCTGGCTACCCTGGGCCTAGATGCTTGGATCTTACCACTGTTTAACTCAGCTGTAATACGTGGAGAACCATAGGTTTGCCTGCTCTGCTTATGGATCTTGCGTATTTGATCTGAGAGTGCTCTATTCTCAATAGCTCTTTTTGAAGGCTTTTTGGTCAGCCAGAAGTAATATCCGCTCCGGCTCACTTTTAATACCTTACACATCCTCTCAATGGCAAATATGGATCGGTGATCCTTTATGAACTGAAACTTTTGCCATCGCTCTTGGAGAAGATGCTTACAGCCTTTTTTAAGATATCTCGTTCAAGCTCAACCTCTCTAAGCTCCTTCTTTAAGTGGGAAATTTCAGCTTCTTCTGAGCTCTGGCTTATCTTCACTTCTCCTTGAAAGCCGTTTTCTCCTTTCTTAGCAAAACACTTCTGCCAATAATACAGTAGTGAAGTCCCCACGCCTAGCTCATCGGCAACTCGCTTTACACTTTGGTGTGATTCTATCAGTTCTAAGGCCATTAACTTGAACTCCTTATCATAAGTACGCTTTTTTCTTATCATGACTTTAAGTTATTTATTTTCCAAATACTTACTGTCCGATAAAAGGTAGCAACTTCAACTTATTTGAAATTTGCTTTTTGTTATTTGAGATTTGCCGCCATGGCATGGCGGCCTATACCGCAAAACTTTCGCCGCACCCGCAGGTTCTGCTGGCATTGGGGTTTATAAACTGAAAACCTTTGCCGTTGAGGCCATCTGAAAAGTCCAGTGTGGTTCCTAGTAGATAAAGCAGACTTTTCTTATCAACCAAAATCTTCACCTGATTGTCTTCAAAAACTTCATCAGCCTGGGTGACCTCCTGATCAAAGCTCAAGTTGTACATTAAACCTGAACAGCCACCACCGGTAACGGAAACCCTTAAATGTTTTTCTGCTTCCTGAGTTTCTACTTTTTGCAGTTCTAATATTCTGTGTTTAGCTTTTTCAGTAACTTTTATCATAATCTTTCCTTACACTGTTCATGCCCCACCCATAATAAAGGTACAATAACCAATTTTATTATATAAACTTTATATGCTGCATAAAAGTTTCGACCTTGTAAAGGTAATAATTTCTTAAAAGAAGTTCAATATCATGCTAAAACTGGAGCATCTTGGATTTGCTGTCAAAAATCTGTCAGAAGCAGATGAATTATACGGTCGATTATTGGGAACTGAGCCATATAAACGAGAAACTGTGCTTTCAGAGCATGTAGTCACTTCCTTTTTTAAGGTTGGCGAAGTAAAAATTGAGCTGTTGGAAGCAACCAGCAATGAGAGTCCCATCGCCCGATTTATTAAAAAAAGAGGCGAGGGTATGCATCATGTCGCTTTTGAAGTTCAGGATATAAAATTTGAAATCCGAAGACTAAAATCGGAAGGGTTCCAGATAATCAATGAAGTACCTAAGAAAGGCGCCGACAACAAATTGGTGGCCTTTGTCCATCCTAAATCAACCGGTGGTGTATTGGTAGAATTGTGCCAGGAAATCAGCTAGGGTCTTATATGGATTTATTTTTCATAGTAAATTTGCTTCAAAGAAATAATTTCGATCAAAATATATACTTATGACCAAGCAGCCTGGAGATTCATTTGGTACAGAGCTGGATGAGTTAGGTGAATTCGGCTTGATTGACCGCCTGACAAAAAATATAAAGCTACAACAGTCATCTACTCATAAAGGGGTGGGTGACGACGCTGCGGTTATTGTGCCTGAAAACGATCAAATGCTGGTGTCTTCAGACATGATGTTAGAAGGAATACACTTCGATCTGACCTATACCCCTCTAAAACACCTCGGATACAAAGCGGTGGCCGTGAACATCTCGGACATTGCGGCAATGAACGGAACCTGCAGTCAAATTACCGTTAACATAGGGTTAAGCAACAAGTTTTCTTTGGAGGCGGTAGAAGAACTTTATGAGGGAATTCACCAGGCTTGCGCACACTATGGATGTGACCTGGTAGGAGGGGATACCACTTCCAGTGGTACGGGGCTAGTAATATCAGTCACTGCAATAGGTTCCGTAGCTTCTGACAAATTAGTCACTCGCAGCGAAGCCAAAATTCACGATTTAATTTGTGTAAGCGGAGATTTAGGAGCAGCATATGTTGGATTGCAGATACTGGAAAGGGAAAAGCAAGTTTTTCTTTCAGATTCGGAAATGCAGCCACAACTGGAAGCCTATGAATATATTGTTGGCAGACAGCTAAAAGCGGAGGCACGAACCGATGTTGTTCAGTGGTTTTACGATTCAGGGATTGTGCCCACAGCAATGATTGACATATCCGATGGGCTTGCTTCGGATCTGTTACATATTTGCAAACAATCTGGTGTAGGTGCCAGGATATATGAGGATAAGCTTCCTATTGATACTACTACTAAAGATGCGGCATTGGAATTAAAGCTCAATCCCACCACCGTAGCCTTGAATGGTGGCGAAGATTATGAATTGCTATTTACCGTTAGTCAGGAACATCATGGGAAAGTTGATGATCAACAGGGAATATCCATTATTGGTCACATTATGGATGCAAGCCAGGGCACAGAGATGTCTTTAGCACAAGGAGATCTGGTGACCATTGAAGCCCAAGGCTGGAGGCATTTTGGGAACAGCAAGAGCAGGGGAACAATAGAATAGCAGAACATGGGAACATGGGAACATGGGAACAATTGAATAATAGAACATGGGAACAATTGAATAATAGAACAGTAGAACAGTAGAACAGTAGAACAGTAGAACAGTAGAACAGTAGAACAGTAGATTAACGATAATGGAGGTTATTTCGATTGCCCGATTGCCCGATTGCCCGATTGCCCGATTGCTCTAATGCTCTAATGATCGATTGTTCTAATGATCCCCTATTCTATTGTTCCCCCATTCCCCCATTCCCCCATTCACCCATTCCCCTGTTCCCACTAGTCTTCCGGATACGGAATAAATAAAAAGTTGGTAAACTCCATGTCTATCACAAACAAGCAGCAAAACTCATCAGGATCTTTATAGGTGGCTTTGAAATCTTCAAGATTATCCAGAAGCTTCCTTTGAATGAATTCATCAAGATAGGTGGCGAAGTAATTCCATGCGGTACCAGTCTCCTTTTTGTTAATCAGTAACTGGCCAATTGCCTGATCAGTTTTGCAGATGGTGAAAATAGGAAAATCGGAATATCCGCGTTTCCTTATCTGATAACTGGCTTCTTTTAATGTTTCAGCGACCTTTACAAAGTCCTGGGAAATGGTCCCCAAATATTTGCCGTCAAGTTCCGGGTCATTGCCAGGATTTGTTATATCCATATCATTTTATTTGTAAGTGGATTACACATTCTACATGATGTGTTTGAGGGAACATATCAATCGGGTGTACCGATATAATACCGTAATGATCAGATAAAAGCCCCACATCACGGGCTTGGGTGGCAGGATTACAGCTTACGTAAATAATGTTTTTAGGAGCAAACTTGATCAATTGTTCCACTACTGCTGGATGCATACCTGATCGCGGAGGATCGGCGATCACTACTTCCGGTGCCCCATGCCTGTCGATAATATCGGCCCCGAAAGTATCCTTTATATCTCCAGCATAGAAATAGGTATTATTTATACCATTGATTTCGGCATTGCGAACCGCGTCTTTAATGGCTTCGGGTACCAGTTCAAGTCCTACAACATTACGGGCCTCTGCGGCAACGAACAAAGCAATGGTGCCGGCGCCTGTGTACAGGTCATAGACCGTTTCAATACCAGAGAGCGCCGCCAGCTGTTTAATAAGTTTGTACATTTCATGCGCTTGTAAACTGTTGGTTTGGTAAAAGGATTTAGCGCCTATTCTGAATTCCAGGTCACCCATTTTTTCAGTGATGAATTCGCTTCCCGAGAATAACCTTACCGGGAGATCAAAAAATGTCTCGTTTCCCTTGTTGTTGATAACATATTGTAATGAGGTTAATTGGGGGAATGATTGGTCAATGAACTGTAACAGCTCAGTCAGTTCGGGCATGTCCTGGCCCACCTGAAGAACAACCATTATCTCTCCGGTACTGGTGGTACGGATTATCAGATTTCGCAAAAAACCTTGTTTTTTCAGGATATCATAAAAGCCGAGATCATGCATCTTGGCATAATTTCGTATACTGTTTCTAATCTCATTGGAGGGGCCACCCTGAAGGTAACAATGATCAATATCTAAGATTTTATCGAACTGACGTGGTTTGTGAAACCCCACACCCATTCTGTTAAGTTGCTTCCCGGTACTGATTTCTTCATGGCTAAGCCAGCGACGATTGGAAAAGGTAAACTCCAATTTATTTCGAAAATACCGGGTTTCGGGAGAAGGTACGATTGGCCTGACTTCAGGAAATGCCACTTTCCCAATCCTCTGGAGATTATCAATTACCTGCTGGCGTTTAAACTCCACTTGATGTTGATAGTCGATGTGCTGCCACTTGCAACCCCCGCATACCCCGAAATGATCACAAAACGGAGAAGTGCGAATTTCTGATTGATGTAGAAATTTTTCCGGGACCCCTTCAAGGTAGGTCTTTTTTTGCCTGATAATACGAACATCGGCTACATCACCGGGAGCAACACCTTCCACAAACACCACCTGACCATTCCACCTGGCAACAC
>PVMK01173291.1_pt1 | contig 76069 bp, 90 predicted proteins | sample 1853481 | NCBI WGS metagenome assembly PVMK01 (sample SAMN08533507, study PRJNA380276) | Marine sediment metagenome, whole genome shotgun sequencing project.
GGTTAGTACAATACTATCGAACAATTATATAACATTAATTAAATATTAGGAATTTTGGACATATTTTTGTAATTTATACTTCCTATATTCCCTATACTTCTCAGTCATATCTTCAATGTTGATGAATTACCTGATAAACATTATATAGATGTCTTAAATGGCTGGCCCGGGTTGCGAAATTTCGAACCAATTTTTAGAGGAATTAATTAAATTAAAGGTTACTTTGAGTATCTAAAAAAGTTTTTTATGACTGGGGACAGTGGACAAAGTTAGAACTACTTTATTTAGCTTAAATGAAGATATTTTTATGCCAGGATTGGTCTTTTAGGTTTAATTTGCTATCTATCATACTGTGAATAACTATCTCTTTATAAAATTTAGCAGAATTACTAATAAAACCAATAGTGAATAAATGATAGCTGAGCAAAGTGAATATTTTTGTACCAGAAAATTTTTAAACATTTCTAAGTACTTGTAAAATTAGTTAATATACTACTGGCAATATTGTCAGCATGGTCCCCTATTCTTTCTAAGTTTCTTAAAGTATCTGTAAAGATAACATCTGTTCTAATATCACATGTTCCTGCCTTCAATCTTCTTATATGGTTTCTTTTGAATTTTTTCTCAAAAGCATCAATCTGGTCTTCTAATTCTGTAACTTTTTTGGCTAATTCTTTATCTTCTGTTTTAAGTGCTTCTATAGAATCCTCGTAAGCTAACCTTGCTTTTTTAAACATTATATCCATTTCCTCTTCGGCTATTTTTGTAAACTCTTTTTCTTTATTTATTTTATCTATAGCAGAAACGGCTATATTATTCGACAGATCTGCTGTTCTTTCAATATCTGTTATAGCATGTATTAGTTTGATGTGTCTTTGAAACTCATATCTATTTAGCTCATTGGTAGGAATTCTATCAAGATAATTTTCTGCATAGTAACACAGGTCATCAATCAAGTCTTCAGTTTCAAAAACCTCTTTAGCAGCTTTCTCATCATTTTTAATAAGTGCTCGATTAGATAAATCCAGCATTTTTAGTGCAATTTTTGCAATCCTATTTACTTCTTTAGATGCTTGGGAAAGAGCCATGAACGGAGCTCTTAAAAATCTTTCATCTAAATACTTAGATGCCCGTTCTTCTGTTTTAGACAGTTCTCCTGGAATTACTTTTTTAGTCAACATTACCAAATACCGTGTGAAAGGTAGTACCATCAAAATAGAAATAGTATTATAGATTGTATGGGCATTAGCTATCTGTCTGGGTAGATTAGCAGAAGTATTGCTTATCAAAGATGCAAAGGGTTGAATAAAGGGTACAAATATGGCAACTGTTACAACATTCATAAATATCTGAATAAATGCTGCTCTTTTTGCTGATTTGCTTGAACCGAAAGAAGCGATAAAACCGGTTACGGTAGTTCCAATATTTGCCCCCAGAATAAGAGCAATTGCAGCTGGCAAAGTAATTACATTGGTCAAGCCCATTGCTATCACTAAACCTGTGGTAGCAGAACTGCTTTGTACGATTGCTGTGAATATGGCTCCCGCTATTACTCCTAAGATAGGAGTTGCACCAAAGCTAACCAAGGTATCTATAATTATTGGATAATCCATAATACCCTTTGCTCCACCAGACATTGTTTTCATTCCCAAAAATAGTATGCCGAAACCAAAAAGAATTTGACCAATATGCTGATATTTTTTAAACTTTGGAAATACATGAAGGACAAAACCAATGATAATCGTTAATAGGAAAAAATTACCTACGGGAAAGGCCACTATCTGAGCAGTAACTGTAGTTCCAATCTCTTGACCCAAAATTATTCCAACTGACTGCTCTAATGTTAACAGCCCAGCATTCAGTAGGCCAATTTGAGTAACCATAGTTAAGCTGCTGCTTTGAATCAGGGCAGTGGTTGCGGCTCCTACTAAAATCCCCTTATATTTGTTGTTGGTCATCTTCTCTAATAGCTTTTTAAGTCTAGAGCCTGCTATCTTCTTTAGACCATTACTAAGCATCCTAATTCCAAAGAGAAACAAGGCAAGACCAGCAAGAACTTGTAGGATAATATAGAATAGATTCATTTTCTTGCCTTTAAAATAAGATTCAAATTAATATTTGATAATATTATTGAGCCTGGTTTTACCATAACCAAGGTAATTATATACTAAGATAATAAATTACTACAAACTTTTTTATACCTTAATATATGTTAGAGAGCGGGTCGCCCCCGTTGTTGGTGGACATCCGCCAGAGCCTAGTTTGAGCAATAGCAATGTGGCTGAGGAGAGAGGATTCGAACCATAAGTAATTTATTAATAATTATATAGATATAAGTTTTAATACATGTATTAAGATGGTGTCCCCGAGCAGTACAATGTCGAACTGTATATTGAGGAATTAGAGAAATTTCACACAATGTTAGAAATACAATAATGAATATAAAGGAAGATATTTTTATACCAGAATTAGCTTTCTAAATAAGTGTATAGTTATTATAAAACTTAGTTCATTATTTCAACCGTATTATAGCAGCAAGACTGCACCAAGCTGCTGCATTATATCCAGAGTATCCTAGCTAGTCCATTTTTCCACAATCTTACTATCAAGCTATTCTGCTTATATTGATGCCTGTTGCTATTACTTATTAAATTTTTTCCAATACTCCCATATATCAAAAACATCAGGAGTGTTATTTCTTGTATTTTTCACTTCAGCCATAGGGATTTTTATTTCCAGCTTCTTAATCTTCTTTTCATCTTCCTTATCTTGCCTTTCCCCTTCTTCTTTTATTTCTGGTTCCCTATCTTCTATTTCTTTTTCCCGCTCCTCTAGAGCATCGCCTTTAGGGGTATCTAACCTCCAGAAATCCAACTTTTCTAAAAGGCCATTTCTTTTATTTTTTCCTTTAGTCTTAGAGAAATTCATTAATTTTTACCTTTTCTAAAATCATCTTCGACTATTTATTATTCAGAACAAATATATATATTTATATTTAAAAATAATTTTAACACCTGATTAAATGTATTACAACAAGTGAAAAATTATATATTAATACATGTACAATAATAAGTATTTAGATAAGATTTATTCAAATCGTTTTGAAATGGCCGGGGACAGTGGACAAAGTTAGAACCACTTTATTAAGCTTAAATGATATTTTCATACCAGAGTTAAGTTTTTAGCCCAATTATTATCTATCCCACCGTGCTACTAACTATTTCTGAAGTCCGTGTTCAATGTTTGGGGGAAAGGTCAATGTTTTAAAATGTATTAAATTCAATGGTAACTCTATTGCATAAGGTAGAAGGCCTGGCTTCCTAAATAGACTCCAGAAAATTAACTTCCAGTAATAATATCTCCCTGCCTGCATAAATCCTAAAAACCAGATTGAGCCCATAAGACCTCTTATATAATAAATGCCATATTTTTGAGGCTTTATTTTCTTAGGCTTAAATTCCTTTAAGAACGTTTTTATACGTTCATAATAAGACTCGGGTGAATAAATAGTAGACATTACTCTTTTATAACCATTAATGAGGGTATCGGCACCCATTTTAGGAATAAATTTTAATACATTCCAATCATTATTAGTACCTATGGGATTTAATTAATCTCTTGGTTTCTTTTAACCTTCTGTAGAGGCGGGTTTTTGGCAATACAGTAAGTATAGTGACCATTGCATAAACAATTCCGCTTTTTTGAATAAATTCAATTTGGCGCTGGAAAATTGATATCTTATCGCTGTCAAAGCCTACTATAAAACCTCCCCAAACTTCCAAACCCATATTTTGAATTTTTTTTACAGATTCTACCAGGTCCCTATTTCTATTCTGATGTTTCCCAGTTTCTTTAAGGCTATCAGTATTTGGTGTCTCTATACCTACAAATATTGTAACAAAACCTGCATTTGTCATCAGTTCCATTAGCTCATCATCGTCAGCAAGGTTGATTGAGACCTGGGTATTAAAGGTAAAGGGATATTTTTTCTTTTTTTGCCATTCTATTATTGGTGGGAGGTATTCTTTTTTAAGTTTGGCTTTATTACCTATAAAATTATCATCTACAAAAAATACTTTTCCTCTCCATCTTATGTGATATAAAGAGTCAAGTTCAGCAAATAATTGTTGCTTGCTTTTCATACGAGATATTCTTCCGTTAAGCTGGACTACATCGCAAAATTCACAATTGTAGGGACAACCTCTTGAAAGTTGCATACTCATGGAATAATAGTTTGGCATATTTATTAGGTCCCAGTCTGGAATTGGGGTTTTTCTGATATCAGGCGATTTTCCATTAGAATATATCTTTTTAAGAGTACAATTCTTTAAATCTTTTATAAAAACTGAAAAAATATCCTCGACTTCTCCTAAAACAAAAGTATCTACTTCAGTAAATTCCTCCCAGCCAGTAGTAAAAAGAGGCCCCCCAGCTATAATGGGTTTTTTCATTTTCTTAACGATATTAATAATCTTTTTTGTTGATTTTTTTTGACCAACTATAGCGCTTATAAAAACATAATCTGCCCATTTAATGTGATCATCCAGGAGATTCTCGCAATTTAGGTCTATTAACTTCTTTTCCCATTTTTTAGGAAGCATGGTACTAATAGTTAAAAGTCCAAGTGGCGGAAAAACAGATTTCTTCCCTGATATTTTTAGAACTTCATTTATATTCCAGAAAGTATTTTCATGTTCTGGACAAACAAGTAAAATTTTCATTCAAACTTTCTCTATGTTCCGAATTGATTATTTAATTTTTTATTGAATTTAAATTATTTTATCAAAATATAGCTAATGTAATATTACTATCTTTTTAATTTATTAGAAATAATATTAGAATATTGTATTCATAATATTGTTGCCTAAGTGGATGGGGAGAGAGGATTCGAACCATAAGTAATTTATTAATAATTATATAGATATAAGTATTGATACAAGTATTAAGATGGTGTCCCTGGGCAGATTCGAACTGCCGGCACCAGGATTAGGAATCCTGTGCTCTATCCATCTGAGCTACAGGGACACAGAGCAAATATTAGCAAAGCAAACTGAGGTTGTCAAAGCAAAAAACCGGTCCCAGAAATCCTGATATCTATCTCAAAACACACATAATGTTTTTCAAATAATTTTATGTTATCGGGGTCCAGAAGCAGTCAAATATTATTTATTTAAGAGACATATTTATGATCCGTTCCACTAGATCATTAAATGACATCCCGGCCTCCCCGGCTGCCATTGGAAGCAAGCTGGTATCAGTCATTCCCGGTGAAGTATTTAGTTCAAGGACATAAGGTTCCCGGTCTTTTTCACCAAGAATAATATCAACCCTCGAAAGTTTTGTGCATTTTAATGCTTTATGTACATCAAGGGCTATTTTCTTTACTTTCCTTAATTCTTTTTCGGGGATCCTTGCTGGTACAAAATATTCAGTCTCTCCCACCTTTGATCTTGATTCAAAATCAAAAAAATTATTCACGGGGACTATCTCTACAACAGGCAAGATCTCTGCTTCTTCCTTTCCTATGATACTTACAGCAAGTTCGATACCAGAAATAAATCTTTCAAGGATGACCTTCTTGCTATATCCAAGAGAAGAGATAATTGCATCCGTAAGTTCTTCCTCGCTTTCAACCAGCCTGATACCTAAAGCGGACCCTTGTGCGGAAGGTTTAACAACAAGTGGCAGACCGATCTTTTTTACTATATGGGGTAATAGTTTTGAGGCTCCCAATTCCCTGAAAGAACTGGCATTCAGAAAATAAAACGGAGGGGTAGGTATCCCCAGGCTTTCAAATATCTGTTTTGAGATTATCTTATCAAAGCTAAGCACATTAGGATAAACTCCTGGACCGGTATAAGGTATTCCCAGGACTTCAAGGATCTCCTGGATGGTCCCGTCCTCACCATCTTTTCCATGTAGCGCTATATAGGCAAGGTCTATTTTTTCAGAAGTCAGGTTTTCTACAATAGACTGGTCTACATCCAGCTTTATGACATGATGCCCCAGTTTCCTCAAAGCATTGGACACTCTCTGCCCACTCTTTATTGATATCTCCCTCTCAAGAGATCTTCCCCCCATCAAAACTGCGATACTTCTTTTTTTCATTTTAACCACTCTTTAGATAAATTGTTGATCTATTTAAAGCTCTTATATAATCTAATCTTATCCTTGATTATTTTTGCCAGTATCTTAATTCCTTTTTCAATATTTTCCCTGCTTTCAGTACAAAACGCAATCCGTGCAGAGTCCTTCCCCCTACCATCAGCATAAAAACCTGTTCCAGGGACAAAAGCAACTTTATTTCTGACAGCATCGGCCAGGATCTCCTTAGTATTAAGGAAATCCGGTATCTTTAACCAGATAAAAAATCCACCTTTTGGTTTTGACCAGGTACCTATACCTGAAAGATTTTCTTCGAGGGCCGAAAACATTGTGTCCCTTCTATTTTTATAGATCTTTATGAACTCAGTTATATTATTTTTCCATGAAGGATCTGAAAAATATTCATAAGCTATCCTCTGGGAAAATGTGCTATTGCAAAGTACAGCTGACTGAACTCCAAGTGTAAGCTTTTCCAGTACAAGGTGGGGAGCTACTATCCAGCCTATCCTGAATCCGGGAGCAAATAATTTGGACAAAGTGCTTATATATATGACATTTCTATTATCTCCTTTACTGTCAAGCTCCTTAATAGTCGGGATTGCTTTTCCTTCATACCTTAACATCCCATAGGGATTATCTTCTATTATTATAGTATTATGTTTTTTGGCCAGGTCCAGAAGATCCTTTCTCCTTTTAAAGCTTATAGTGGTCCCTGATGGGTTAGAAAAACTGGGTACTACATATATAAACTTTACCCCGGTCTTTTGTTTCGATAATTCATCTAGTTTCTTCTCTACTTCTGAGACAATTATACCGTCCTTATCGATAGGGATCCCTATTATATTGGCTTCATAAGCATTAAAAGCATTAAGCGCCCCTGTATAGCTGGGTGCCTCAGTGATGATCGTATCCCCAGGATCGATAAAAGTCTTAGCAAGAAGATCAAGTGCCTGCTGTCCTCCGGCGGTTATTATGATATCCTCTTCATCTGCTGATACACCTTCCAGAGCCATAACGTCGATGAGCCTGGTCCTTAAAGGGTAGTAACCGGTTGAATCACCGTACTGGAGACTTATTTCTGCATCGGTCCTAAGTGTCCTCTTAATATATCTTTCAAGCTTTTGGTGATTAAGCGCCCTTACCTCAGGAAGCCCGCCGGCAAAAGATATGATGTCTGGACGGGCGGATAATGAAAGCAGGTCCCTTATCTCAGACGAGACCATACCTGCCATCCTGCTCGAATAGAGGTGTTTCCAATAATCAAATGTAATCTTTTTGCTCATGAGTACTGCTTATAATAAAATATATGACTAATCGAAATAAATATATTAAAAATTAAGTATCTGCTCAAATATTAAGTTATAAATATATATTAAATCAGCCAAAACTTCAAAAGGGATTTATAAGTTTAAACAATATTTTTAAGTGCTATAATTAGTCAGGAAAATAAACCGGGGGAAGGTTTTTTTAAATTATGAGCACAAAAGTGAACATCAGGGATCTTTTTGCTGGTAAAATTGAAAAACTGGATATTAGATGTATTGAGTGTGATTACTGGTTTGACTATAATGGCAGAAGCTTTCTAGAGGATATTTCAAACATAAAAAGCATTTCCGGAGTAAAGGACTTACTTCAAAGTAAGTTGTTCAATAAGAACTACTGGAAGACTTCCCGGAAAAAACTGGTTGTTTTTCAAAATAATGGGGGAATAGTAAAGGGAGCCTTCAAAGAAAGAAGATGTGTCGGCATACTTTTTGCTGGAAATTACAATCTTTTTCCTAAATTGAGATCCTTCAAAGTATTCCCACCTGATCCAAAAAGTATTTTTCTGGGATGTATATATGTAAAGCCTGCAGTAAAAGAACTGGGGATCGAAAAGAGGTTGCTCATAGAGTTAGAGAAGGATCTGCTAAAAAAGAAAGTTAACTCTATAGAGACGATTGCAAAAAGGCTTAATGACGACATAGAGGAAGATGAATTTGAAAACAGCCCGCTAATATCATTTAAGTTCCTTATAAATAATGGTTTTTACCTTAAGAAAAATGATGAACACTATCCTCTGCTGAGACTGGATCTTAAAAGTATTGCCAGGGATTTCGTAAAAGAAGAGCTGACTCTTGAAAAACTCGCCTATAAAAAGGCTGCCAGAAGCCCGGTAATAATCAAGCAGAAATGATCATCGGAATATCTGATAGAAACCTGCTTAAAGATCAAAAATCAATAAATAATCCTGATAACAATCCGAAAAGACCTTCATTTCACAGGAGGGTAGTGTATAATGATATTAGCTAATATGGCTAATTCAGCTAATCTATTTAAGGTGAGGATATGATCGTAAATTCAACGGACCTAAAAAACAATCTTGGGAAGTACCTCAGGGAATGCATGAAAGAAGATGTGATAATCACCAGTAATGGGAGAAAGACTGCAAAGCTTTGTGCTTATTTGAAAGATGCAGAGATAAAGTCAAAAATAAATTATGTAGATCGAATAAGTGAAGGCAGTGAAGCTTTTAATTACGACAATCCCAAAAAAGTCCCTTATGAAGAATTTCTAAAGCTTACAGAAAACAGCGATCAAAGATATGAATATATTGATGGAGAGATATATCTTCTTACATCGCCCAGGACCATCCACCAGAAAGTGCTGGGAGAACTGTACATTCTTTTCTATAGCTGGTTCAAGGGCAAGAAATGCATTCCCATGCTTGCACCATATGATATAACCCTAAAGAGAAACCATGAAAATATAAATGTCGTGGAGCCGGATCTTGTCGTAATATGCGATATGGAAGAGAACCTGAATGAAAAGGATTATTATATGGGTGTGCCGTCGCTTGTCCTGGAAATATTATCAGAGTCGACACGGAGAAAAGACCTGATCAAAAAACTTGACCTGTATATGTCGACAGGGGTAAAAGAATACTGGCTGGTAAACCCAGCAAGCAGGGAGATCACAGTGTATTTATTCGAAAATAAAGATATTGAAAGAAATGAGACATACAAAAAGGATGAGAAAGCGAGTTCCTATATATTTAAAGGACTCAGAATAAGCCTGAAAGATATTTTTTAAATGATTGTAATAGAAATGTATAAATAAATTATTTTCTAATTTATAATAATATGCATAATCCCTAAATAAATATTTTTAAACTAAAAGTAAAGCAAAAGGAATAGACTAAGATGGAAAAACAAAAAAAAATGAAGGCTCAACTCTTTTACGGTCCCGGTGATATAAGGTTTGAAGAAACTGATATCCCAAGAGTAGGACCAGGGGAAGCCCTGGTAAAAATAAAAAGCGCCCTTACCTGTGGTTCTGACCTGAAGACTTATAAGAGGGGACACCCTACTATGATAGTCAAGGGTTCTGTATTTGGCCACGAATGGGCAGGAGATATAGTAGAGCTGGGTGAAGGTGTAAAAGACTTTGCGGTTGGCGACAGGGTAGTAGCAGCAAATTCAGTACCATGCTTTAAGTGTTATTACTGCAAACTCCAGCGCTATTCGATGTGTGAGAATATCGTATACAATAATGGGGCATATGCAGAGTATATAAAAATACCCGCAAATATATTACCCATTAACACATTGAAGATCCCGGAACATCTGGAGTATAAGCAAGCAGCGCTTACAGAACCTCTTGCCTGTGCGGTCCACGGTATAGATGAATCAAATATAACCGAAGGAGATATTGTAGCTGTAAACGGCGCAGGTCCAATCGGATTATTCTTTGTGGCTCTTGCAAAACTCAAAGGCGCAATTGTAATATCTTCTGACCTTTCACGTGAAAGACTTAATGTGGCAAAAGAGCTGGGAGCTGATCATATTGTAGATGCTACCGAAGTAGATGACCAGGTAAAGGCGGTAAAGGACCTGACGGCCGGAGGCAGGGGAGTCGATGTTGCAATAGAAGCTACCGGTTTTCCAAAAGTATGGGAGATGACAATACTCATGGCAAGAAAAGGCGCTACAGTAAACCTGTTTGGAGGTTGTGCCTCCGGAACATCCATAACTATAGATACAAAATTAATCCATTATAATGAGTTGACAATAAAGGGAGTCTATCATCTGACTCCTTACTATTTCAGGAAAGCATTTAAAATTATGGAAAAGGGACTATTTGATACATTAAAATTTATTACATCAGATATGCCTCTTGAGAAGCTTGCAGATGCCCTGGAGCTTATGGGGGAGCAAAAGGGAATAAAATATAATATTACAAATTAAGGTCTTCATTGTAGATCCCGATATGGGTGATCTTTTAAAAAATGAAAACATAAAAAAGTAATTAGATCTAATTATTTAAAAGGAGGGTTTATGCCGGAATATTTAGTAGGATCTGATGTTGGTACAGGTGGTACCAAATCAGTAGTAATAGATACAAGCGGGAAGGTGCTTGGACAGCATTTTATTGAATATCCCCTCATAACCAATAATCTGGGGTATGCAGAACATGATCCCTATGTGTTATTGGGATGCAGTGGCCGATACGATACTTAAGGCCATAACCGATTCAAAGGTAAATCCAAAAAATATCAAGGGAGTATCAGTATCTGCATTATCACCGGCATGTATCCTGGTTGATAAAGATCTCCAGCCCCTTCAGATGGGACATATCTGGATGGATCGCCGTTCAGTCCCGCAGTGCCAGTGGTTAAAAGACAATATTGGTGAGGACAGGATATTTGAACTCTCAGCAAATCCAGTTGATTCATATTATGCTGTCACAAAACTTATGTGGGAGCGTGACAACCGCCCGGACCTGTATAAACGGACCTATAAGATGCAGACTGCAGCTGATTATCCTACCATGAGGCTTACAGGTATTGCTGTAACTGATTATTCCAATGCATCCCTCTGCGGTATAGCTTTTGATGTAAGAAAGAAACTATGGGATGAGGAACTTCTGAAGGAGATAGATATAGACCTGGACAAACTCCCGGATCCGCGCCCCTGTGAGGAGGTTATAGGCCATGTCACAAAAGAAGCTGCAGAAAGGACAGGACTTGCTGAAGGAACCCCTGTTGTAGCTGGCACTGTAGATTGCAATGCCGCCTGGGTGGCAAGTGGTGCAATTGATGATGGAGATGCCTCACTTGCTATGGGAACTGCAGGAGTGATGGGTATAGTCCATAAAAAAGATTCTTTTACCAGGAACATGATCATGATTGTGCATACAGCAAACTCTAAGGATACATATACAACAGTATCTGCCCAGCTTCTGGGAGGTATCTACCGTTACTACAGGGACGAGCTTGCAATGGCTGAGAAAAAAGAAGCAGCTGACCTCGGCGTAGATACTTATGAAGTCATGGGAATGGAAGCAGAGAAAATACCGCCAGGTTCCGAAGGACTGCTGCTGCTCCCATATTTTCTTGGTGAGCGTACTCCCATATGGGATCCATATGTCAGGGGGATGCTATTTGGACTATCATTTAATCACGGTAGGGGCCATATAATAAGGGCCATAATGGAAGGAACTGGATATTCCCTGAGGAATAACTTCAGGATGATACAGGATAGCGGTATAAAGATAAACCTCCCTCTGGTACTTTCAGAAGGGGGAGCAAAATCAAAACTCTGGCGCCAGATAGTAAGCGATATGCTGGAGGTCCCGGTAGTCTATATGAAAAGCTCTACTGGAGCTCCGGTCGGAAATGCTATTCTTGCAGGAGTAGGGGTGGGAGTATTTAAAGATTTTTCAGTAGCCAAGAAGTGGATAGAGATAGGTGACAGGACAGAACCGGAACCTGCTAATACAAAGGTGTATAAGAAATATTTTCCAATATTCCTGGAGCTGTATGAGAGGAATAAGGAACTATATGAAAAGCTTGCAAAAGTCAGGAATGATCTATAATGATTCTGTATGACATTATCACTACAACTGAGTAGTGTCAATTATGTCATGATATAATATTAAAAGTGCTATATTAACATCTACTCATTAGAAAAATCAGGGAATTAAGATTCTCATAATTTGAGGTACTTACCGTCTTCAGGATAAAGGTTTTTCTAATCATGAGTTCACTGTCAGTCTGTCTAATGAATTTATAAAAAATGTGGAACTATAGTATTGAACTGACTTAATAAAAATCGATGAGAGCTCATCTGATAGAAGTTGCATTATAATATGGAAAACTCTAGTATCTATACAAAATCCTCTATATATGCTAGTATTTTTTCCTAACTTTGCACATTTGAAAACTGAATATCAAATAAAACCGATGAACAGGAATAGTAGGTACTGATGCAGCTTACAGAGAGTCGCCGGAGCTGAGAATGCGGCAGCAATGCTGGTACCGAATGGACCTTGGGGGTGACTGTCTTAAATCCCGGATCACTCAGGTAATAACTGAGGATCTAAAAGGAGAGTATGGTAGTTCAGCTTCCTCCATTATCAGAGGATAGGATATTTCTTATCTAAGAATATATAAGAGTATCCTAAAAAATTTTAAGAGCACAAAAGGATTTAAGGAAACTTTATTTAAATCCGGCTGTGAAGTAGGGTGGCACCGCGGGAAGTTCAACCTCTCGTCTCTACAGATTGTAGAGATATGGAGAGGTTTTTTTATTTTATAGACAAAAACCTATAAATAAGTGAAAACAAAAAAGAGAAAAGGAGTGAAAAATGGCAAAGGATGAAGAAAAAAAGATATTTCTTACTGAGGAGGAGATGCCGAGGCAGTGGTATAATATAAATCCGGATCTACCAAAACCTCTGGCACCTCCGCTCAATCCACAAACTGGAAAACCATTGGGACCTGATGACCTGTCAGTTCTTTTTCCCAATGGAGCTCATCAAACAGGAAATGAGCATGGACAATTACATTGATATCCCCGGAAGAATTAGTGGAGATATATAGGATATGGAGACCTTCTCCCCTGGTAAGGGCAGACAGGCTGGAGAAATTCCTGGATACCCCGGCAAAGATCTATTACAAGAATGAAAGTGTCAGCCCTGCTGGGAGCCATAAGCCTAATACCGCGATCGCGCAGGCATATTACAACAAAAAAGAAGGGGTAAAAAAAATAGCTACTGAGACAGGAGCCGGACAGTGGGGAAGCGCACTTGCTTTTGCCTGTAATCTGATGGAGATAGACCTGACTGTATATATGGTAAAAGTAAGCTATGATCAGAAACCCTACAGAAGAAGTATGATGCACCTGTGGGGTGCTGAAGTCTTTGCCTCACCGACAGACAGGACTGAAGCTGGAAAAGCCATACTGGCAAAAGATCCTGACTCTCCCGGTTCACTGGGAATAGCTATAAGCGAAGCTGTGGAACATGCGGCTAAAAGCGGCGGGGATACAAAGTATTCACTGGGAAGCGTACTGAATCACGTACTGCTGCATCAGACCATCGTCGGGCTTGAGACTAAAAAGCAGTTTGAAAAAATAGGCTTATATCCGGATATCCTTATAGGCTGTATTGGCGGCGGAAGTAATTTTGCTGGTTTTGCTTTTCCTTTCATCCCGGATAAAAAAGCAGGAAAAGATATCAGGATAATAGCTGCAGAGCCTATTGCATGCCCAACAGTCACAAAGGGTCCGTTTGCCTATGATTATGGTGATACTGCAAAGATGGCCCCGATCGTCAAGATGTATACTCTGGGTCATGATTTTGTTCCAGCACCGATTCACGCTGGAGGGCTCAGGTACCATGGGATGTCACCACAGATCAGTCTTCTCGCAGCTGAAAAAATGATCGAGGCTGTAGCTCTTCCGCAGAACCCTGTTTTTGAAGCGGCAATTACATTTGCAAGGACTGAGGGAATAATACCTGCTCCTGAGACAGCTCATGCCATAAGGGCAGCGATGGACGAGGCTATAAAATGCAAGGAAACCGGCGAAGAGAAGGTCATAGCATTTAATTTCAGCGGACATGGACATTTTGACCTTTCAGCTTATGATGCCTATCTGGGCGGTAAACTGGAAGACTATGAATATCCTGATGAGAAGATAAAAGAATCTCTTAAGAATCTTCCTGAAGTAAAAGAAATGTAAGAATTAAGACAGGACCACGCAATAAATATGGGGTCCCGGGCTTTGTTGTTTTTAACAGGGAGCTGACCTTTAAATAAGAGACGCTCCCTGTTTGTATAGTTAATAGACCCCCATGGATTTGCTATGGTATATTCATTTTATTCTTGATAATAAGATGATCCGTAAACTCATACTGGAGACTAAGAGTCAATACGAAAAAAATCTACTTGCTTTTTTATTAATAACTCTATATATTATACAGGAAGTTTAGATAGTATTAGACAAAATAGGAGTTTCTTCAAAATAATCAAATCTTAAAGATTCAAAATTAGTTTATAGAGGCGGTAATAGGTATTCAAGCCTAAGGGTCCCGGGTAATTTATATAAATCCTTTTTCAATTTAAATTAAAACAAAAACTCATGCTATACCTTTTAAGAACTCATATATCAAGGGATTGGAAACAGCTGGAGTTTGAAAATTACAGATTTTAAGGGATTTTAGTTTATTTATTACAATTAATATAATTTTTAAGCTGAATATTTGATAAAGAACAAAATGATGTCATTTTAGATGGTAAAAAGACATATATAGCATACTTATGAAAGGAGTATTTGCGAATGTCAGGCATTGGAGATATAAATAAAGAACTTTTAGATGGAAAGGTATTGTCAGATCTAAAGGTTGTTGCAAAGCAACTCAATATAAAAGGGATAACAAAATTAAAAAAGGATGAACTTATCACCAGGATCATGGAAGAAGTACCTGATGATGGGGCGAGTTCGTCCGCAGAAAGCACTCCTGGTGATGTTCCGGTGATCGAGAGCAGTAGCTTTTCAGACAAGGATCTTCCAGGCGGTATTGAAGTAGAAGAGAAAATTCCGGAAAAAGTGGAAGATATCAAACCGGTTAAACCAGCATTTCTCAAACCAGCCAAAACTCCAAAGGTTGAGAGGCCAATGGAGACAATAAGCATACCCGGTAAAAGAAGGGACGAGGAAAAGAAAGAGCCTGAAACTATAAGCGAACTCATCAAGCAGGATGCTTCAGGCGAAAAAGAAGTAAAAGCTAAAAAGAAAAAACATCCGGAAAAGAAAGAAAAAGAGATAGAAGTATATGAAGAGAGGATGCAGGGGGTCCTGGATATTCTGGCAGATGGCTATGGATTTCTAAGGACCAGCGGATATCTATCAGGATCTCATGATATATATGTCTCTCAATCCCAGATAAGAAGATTCAGGTTGAGGCAGGGAGACCTGGTATATGGCCAGGTAAGACCTCCTAAGGATAGTGAGAAGTATAATGCCCTGATCAGGATAGAAAAAGTAAATGATGATAATCCTGATGTAATAAGGTCAAGAGTTCCTTTTGAAAAGCTTACACCGATATATCCTATGGACCGCCTGCAACTTGAGACAAAAGATCCGGAAAATATTTCACCCAGGATAATAGACCTTATCGCACCAATAGGAAAGGGACAGAGGGGACTCATTGTATCTCCTCCAAAAGCAGGAAAGACTACTATTTTAAAAGACCTTGCCAATAGTGTCTCAAAGAATAATCCGGAAGTAGATATCATAGTCCTTCTTATAGATGAAAGACCGGAAGAAGTAACGGATATGGAAAGATCGGTAAAGGGTGAAGTCATTAGCTCTACATTTGACCAGCCTTCGGACAATCATATACAGGTGGCGGAACTGGTACTCCAGAGAGCAAAAAGACTCGTGGAGCACGGAAGGGATGTATTGATACTCCTTGATAGTATAACCAGGCTTGCCAGGGCATATAATCTGTCGATACCCGCAAGCGGAAGGGTCCTTTCAGGTGGAGTTGACTCTTCGGCTCTATTCCCACCAAAGAGGTTCTTTGGAGCAGCAAGGAATATTGAACACGGGGGAAGCCTTACAATTCTTGCAACTGCACTTATAGATACCGGCTCCAGGATGGATGATGTTATCTTTGAGGAGTTCAAGGGTACTGGTAATATGGAGCTCAACCTCGACAGGACGCTGGCAGACAAGAGGATATTCCCGGCAATAGATATTACAAGATCCGGCACCAGGAAAGAAGAACTCCTGATGAAGGATGACGAAGCAAGAATAATCTGGAGACTCAGAAGACTTATTTATCAAAAAGAACCCGATGTTGCCATTGAGCAGCTTATTGATTATATAAAGAATACCAAATCCAATGCTGACTTCCTTAAGGCGATAGAGGCTACTTTTAATAAGCAGAGGAAATCATAATAGGCTTTAAGCTGACTCCAAGTATTCATATTTAGAAAATATACGCTATATTGCTAAAGTATGTTTACGGAGACCTGTATTTGTGTTAATATTTTACATTTGAAATAATCGGTTGGAATAAATATATATTAGTGAGGAAAATATAATGAAAAAGAAAATACATCCTGATTACATTGAAAGTACTGTGACCTGTTCCTGTGGCAATACCTTTCAGACCAGGTCGACCCAAAAAGAGTTAAGAGTTGAGATATGCTCCGCATGTCACCCTTTTTATACCGGAAAGCAGAAACTTATCGATTCCGGCGGAAGAGTTGAAAGGTTTAAGAAACGTATGGTAAAGGCCAAGAAATAATCAAGGATTTTTAATGCCTAAAACTAAAAGCAATTATCAGGTAGGGGGCCAGGCCGTCATAGAGGGTGTTATGATGAGGAGCAAGCACTACTGGTCATTGGCAGTACGAAGACCTGATAAGACTATTTCAACTAAAATCTTTAAGAACTCTTCACTTACAGTAAATAATAAATTCCTGGGCTTTATTTTTGTCCGGGGGGTAGTGAACCTGATAGAGAGTATGGCTCTCGGTTTCAAGGCCCTCAGTTATTCAGTAAACGAGTCAACTGAGGAGGATATCCAGTTTTCCAAAAAAGAGATGACTATAGCTATCATCATAGCTATAGCATTTTCAGTGGGAGTATTTTTTGTGGCTCCTACCCTGATAGGAAGAAGTTTCTCTAATTATTTTCCAAATACCATATTATATAATCTCATGGAAGGACTTGTAAGGATCGGACTTTTTTTGGCATATATACTTATAGTCTCACAACTTAAGGATATAAAGAGGATCTTCCAATATCATGGCGCAGAGCATAAAACGATCCAGGCATATGAAAATGGGGAAGCAATAAAACTTGAAAATGTAAAGAAATATACAACTGTACATGTCAGGTGCGGTACAAGTTTTCTACTGATAGTCATGGTCGTGGCGATAGTCATATTCGCATTTCTGGGAAGGCCCCCGCTGCTTCTGCGTATATTATACAGGGTACTTCTTATACCGGTAGTGGCCGGAATATCATATGAACTTATAAAACTTGCAGGTAAATATTCTAAATATAAGATCGTAAATATTTTATTTTATCCGGGACTATTGCTCCAGAAGGTCACCACGAGGGAACCAGATGATTCCCAGATCGAAGTAGCTATGAGTTCATTTACCAGAGTAATAAAAGCAGAAGATGATTTAAAGAAGGGCAAAGTCACCCTGGAGACAACCTCCAGTTAGCAAGCTTAAAATATTTTCTAATTCTGGCCTGGTTTATTTAGATATAATTCTATATGCGGGGCCACATTTTCATTTACTGATAACTATTTTAATAATATCCTATATCTAATATATTTTTAAAGGGAATATACAAAATGAATGACCTGTTAGATAAACTAAAAAATTTTGAAGAAAAATATAATAAACTTATTGAAAAACTCTCAAGTCCTGAAGTAATGTCAAATCCGGAAAAAATAAAGGAATTTGGCAAAAAAGCCTCAGACTTAGAGGAAATCGTAGATCTCGCAAAGCAGTACCGGAAGGTGATCGCATCACTTGAAGAAGCCGGTGAGATGTTGGACCTGGAAAAAGACGAGGAGATGAAAGATTTTCTCAAGGAGGAGATCAATAAAAACAACGAAAGCAAGACTGTACTCGAAAGACAGATAAAGGTCCAGCTCGCCCCCAGAGATCCTAATGATAAAAAAAGTGTAATCGTTGAGGTCAGGGCAGGTGCTGGCGGAGATGAGGCTGCCCTGTTTGCAGAAGTGCTTTACCGTCTCTATACAAAATATGCAGAAAGCAGGAGATGGAAACATACAATTCTCAGTTCAAGTCGCCTCGGTATAGGGGGCTTTAAGGAAATGATCTTTGAGATCGAAGGCGAGGGCGTATACGGTACAATGAAATATGAATCAGGTGTCCACAGGGTCCAGAGAGTACCTGTAACTGAATCACAGGGAAGGATACACACCTCTACTGCTACAGTAGCGGTTCTACCGGAAGTTGAGGATGTGGAAGTTAAGATCGACCCCAATGATCTCAGGATAGATGTTTTCCGTTCAAGCGGTCCAGGGGGACAATCAGTAAATACTACTGATTCAGCTGTAAGGGTAACACATATACCTTCCGGTATTATTATCAGCTGCCAGGATGAGAAATCCCAACTTCAGAATAAGGATAAGGCACTTAAAATATTGAGGGCCAGGATAAAGGAAGAGGAAGAAAGAAAACAAAAGGATGAGCAGACTGAAAACCGGAGGATGCAGATAGGAACAGGCGACCGCAGTGAGAGGATAAGGACATATAATTATCCCCAGGGCAGGGTAACTGACCACCGGATAAACCTGACTCTTCATAAACTGGAGGAAATCCTTGAGGGGAATATAGAGGAGCTCATCACAGAATTAAAAACAGCCGATGAGGAAAAGAAGCTGGAAAAACTCGGAGTTTGATCAGTGGAACAATGGAATGTAAAAAAGATACTGGATTGGGGTATTGATTTTTTTAAAGGGAAGGATGTTCCCCAACCCCGTCTTTCAGCTGAATTACTCCTGGCATCTGTCCTCGGACTTTCCAGGATGGATCTCTATCTGAATCACAACAGAATGCTTACCCCGGATGAACTCAAGACTTATAAGGGACATATACTTAAGAGGCTTGAACATACCCCGATACAGTACATATTGAATGAAGCATATTTTAGAAATATTAGATTATATGTGGATGAGAATGTGCTGGTACCCCGTCCCGAGACTGAACTTATTGTTGAAAAATCACTCGAGATCGCGGAAGGCATATTGAATGAAAAGGGAAGTATTGCTATTGCTGAGATCGGTACCGGAAGTGGAGCCATAGCTTTAAGTCTTTATGATGAACTTAAAAAAAGATCAGGGATTGATCCAGGCGGTAGGTTTGAATGTAGTATCATCGCCACTGACAACAGCATAAATGCGCTTGAGGTAGCCCGAAGCAATGCCCGTGATATACTGGAAACAGATGACCTTGAAAGCATAGAGTTTGTACAGTGTGATATTTTGCCGGAGCCAGATTCTTTTATATTTAAAAAATATTGTGAAAAAATAGATATCATAATATCAAACCCTCCATATATCAGGGAGGATGATTTCCCCGGTCTTCCACGTGAAGTCAGGGAATATGAACCAAAGGGAGCTCTTGTAGCCGGTAAGACCGGTCTTGAAGTATATGAAAAGATCCTGTCTGTAGCAGCCGCTTACCTGACAACTAAAAGCCCGGCATATATTGTTTTTGAAACAGATCCTATTGTCTCCGGAAGTTTACTTGAATTAGTGGAGGGAACAAAAGATTACAGGCAGGCTTTATTAGAAAAAGATTACAATAAAAAGGACCGGATCATAATTGCCAACAGGTCCCTATGATGTTACGATTAGATTATGAATACCACCCTTATTGCCATCATAATATTTTTGCTTACTTATGCAGTCCTTGCTGCTGAAAAAGTTAATAGGACCGTTGTAGCATTTATCGGTGCACTGATGCTGCTGGTCTTTGGAGTCTTTGATATTGGAGAAGCAATAGGTTTTATCAGCTGGGAGACCATTGGACTTCTGTTCGGGATGTTCATCATTGTAGCAGCTCTTTCAGATGCAGGATTTTTTAATTTCCTTGCGCTCATCATGGCCAAATGGCTCAAATATTCTCCCAATAAAATATTTCTTGTCTTTCCCATAATGGCTGCTGTCCTTGCAGCTTTTATGGACAGTATCACAGTGATGCTTTTCTTTGCAACACTCACATATGAACTGGCCAAGATGCTCAAGATAGACCCGATCCCCATTGTAATAACCGAGGTCATAATGGCAAATATCGGAGGTTCCGCCACTCTTGTAGGGGATCCGCCAAATGTGATACTGGGACTTAAGCTTGGTTTTTACTTTAATGACTTTGTCATACATAATGGACCTATTTCTGTGATTGTCGGCATTGTTACGCTTTCTTATTGTTACCTTGTGAGCAGGAGATCAATGGTCCCTTCGGAACCGGTAGATACAGAGCAGCTTGAAAAAATGGAACCGGGAGAAGCAATCGATGACCCGAGACAATTAAAAATAGCCCTTATTGCATTTGGTGCAGCCATTCTTCTTCTCGTCACCCATACATATATTGAAACATATCTGCATATTCCCCTGACTGTACCCCTAGCGGCAATGATACCTGCATTCTTTATGCTGATAGTATTGAATAAAAAAGCTGAAGAGATCATGCAGAAAGTGGATTATGGGGTAATACTTTTTTTCATGGGGCTTTTTATGGTAGTCGGCGGATTGGAGCATACAGGAGTTATAGAAAACATTGCAGGCTCCATCACTGAATTATTCAAGGATAATCACATGGCTCTGCTCAGCACACTGGTCTGGGGTTCAGGTGTAGCAAGCGCTATTGTAGACAATGTACCCTTTGCCCTTTCAATGTCTTATGTGCTGGAAAATATTATTAAATTTGCAGGTATTCCTGCATTATCAATAATGGTCTGGGCCACTTCCCTCGGAGCAGATATAGGGGGTAATTTCACACCTATAGGGGCATCAGCAAATGTCGTAGCATATACTTCAATGGAAAAGAGGGGTCATTCAATAGGTTGGCTTAGGTGGATGAAGCTTGCGATTCCAGCAACAATAATCTCCCTCATAATAACTAATCTGGGAATATATATTAAATATACAATAGGTTTTTATTAAGGGGCGATCTGCCTAAGCATACACACCCTGATCAAGTTGATCGTGTCCAGGATGAGATGCTGTCAAGCCATAAACATGTATATCCAAAATTCACGGTATGAATAAGATTGGACAATTAAAAAAAAATCATTATAATAGATTTGCGGTTAAAATGTTAGTCGTATATTCATTGTCGCGGGGTGGAGCAGTCTGGTAGCTCGTCGGGCTCATAACCCGAAGGTCATAGGTTCAAATCCTATCCCCGCTACCAAATCTTAAGGTTTCCTAACAGCATAGAGCTTTGACTATACACCCGGGCTTTCTAATGCTTTTCTGATCATATTAAAAAATCAGGTGAATTTCTTGACAAACAATAAATAAAGGCATAATATGTGACTTAAAGGTCATATGACTATAAAGTCACAGCTTAATGAAAGGGACAGTAGTATTCCAAAAGAAACATTTCAAAACCTGCCCGGGGAAAAACAACAGCTGATAGAGGATGTAGCAATCAGTGAATTTGCAGCTTTTGGTTATGATAAAGCCAGCATTAACAGGATCGTGGATAAGTGCCAGATAGCAAAAGGCAGTTTTTATCAATATTTTGAGGATAAAAAAGACCTGTTCTTGTATCTGATAAAAAGAGTTAATGAAAAAAAGCTGGAATATATTTCCCCTGTTTTTCAAAATCCGGAAAAATATGATTTCTTTACACTTATCAGGGAGTTATTTATATCCGGACTTAAATTCGCAGCAAGTAATCCTGAGATCACACAGATGGGGAATTGGCTGTTTAAAAGCAAGGACCACCCGATATATAATGAAGTTGTAAGTGTGGGATTGCAAAATGCCCAAAATGTATATACGGACCTTCTAAAACTTTCGATTTCAAGAAATGAGATCAGGGATGATATTGATCTGGACTTTGTGAGTTATATTATTTCCTCTTTGAATATAAATGTTGTGGAGTATTATTTTCAGAATGTAAAGAGAGAAGAGCCTGATATGAGGAAATTTGAAGAAGGTATAATCGAAACTGTCGATCTATTATTGGATTTTATAAAAAATGGTATCGGAACTCTAAAAAAAGGAGGTAATGACAATGATTAAAGTGGAAGGACTGTATCATTCTTATTTAAAGAATGATGATTTTGCAGTCAAGGATGTCAACTTTGAAGTAGCGGATGGGGAGATCTTTGGATTTCTTGGGCCGTCTGGTGCCGGCAAATCAACAACACAAGGTATCTTGACAGGTTTATTACAGCTCCAGAAAGGCAATGTATCTGTGGCTGGCTATGACATAAAACATATCTCACGGACAATGTTCAATAAAATAGGTATGTCATTTGAGCAGTCAAATCTCTATAGCAAAATGACGGCAAAAGAAAACCTGAGCTTCTACAGTAAATTATTTGATGTAGAAACACGCGATCCTATGGAATTGATCGAACTTGTTGGTTTGAAAGGCAAGGAGAATATAAAGACGGGTGAATTTTCAAAGGGCATGAATCACAGGTTAACGTTTGCCAGGTCTATGATCAATAATCCCAGCATGTGGTTTCTAGATGAACCGACTACAGGACTTGATCCTGCAATAGCAGCTGACATTAAAGACATAATAAAGGAAAGAAATAGCAAGGGTGCAACGGTATTTTTAACCACCCATAATATGTTTATTGCTGATGAATTATGTGACCGGGTGGGTTTTATAGTTGAGAGTGAGATAAAACTTATTGATTCACCAAAAAATTTAAAACTTCAATATGGGGAAAAGCTGATCGAGGTAGAGTACGGACAAAATGGTAAATCCAAAAAGGAATGTTTTTCTACAGTAATACAAAAAGACAGGAACGCCCTGAATAAGATCATTGCCGATGAAGAGATCCTGACTATGCATTCAAAGGAGGCAACATTGGAAGAGATCTTTATAAAGGTCACCGGAAGGGGGCTTGTCTAAGATGAAATTGCTTAGCAGCTTTAAGAAGGAACTCATTCTTGCTTCAAGAGGATTCTATTTTTATATTGAATTGCTTTTTGCCGTGATAATTCTACTGGTTATATTATTTGCTATTCCACAAAATTTTAGCAATATTACAACAGAATATCTTTATTTAAACTTACCGCAGCAGGGAAAAGAAATATTTACGGATATTTTATTAGAAGATGATCTTGATACCAAATCCGAAATGGTACAGTTAGAAAGTGGTGGTAAAACATTTGATGCAGAGCTCATTGTTAGCAATGAAAGCGAGATCTATATTGTTGATAGCGAAGAAGCTGTCCGCACACTTGCAGATTCTGAAAAGAACCTGGGTGCAGTTATCGAGTTAAATGATAATAACCAGCTGTACTATAAATATTATTTACAGGGGTATGAATCAAATCGTTTTAAAAACCTGATATCCATATTACTCAATGAAAGTACTGAGGTTTTAGAAGACCGCATCAACAATCAGGAAGTTCGTTCACTATCGACAGAATATGAACCTATTACCGATAGGGAAAATACTATTCCGCCATTGATTGCATTTAGCGGCAGCCTTATGGGGATGTTTATTATGGCAGCTTATATATTCCTGGACAAAAAGGAAGGCGTCATAGAGGCTTACGCAGTAACTCCCATCCTCTGTCTGGAGGTATTTGATGAGTAAGATTTTTGTGATCTTACTTACATCTGTTGTTTCAGGCTTGATCATTATCATGCCTGTTATGGGATTTAAAATAAATTATGGCTTATTGCTGCTGTTGCTGCTCACAACCGGATTTTTTGCATCTACACTGGGTCTGCTTATTGCAAGTTTTTACAATAATATGATAAAAGCTTTCGGGGTTATTTATCTTTTATTTTTTATACTGATGGTTCCAGGGTATAGCGTATTTTTTACCTGGTTGGGATCCTTTTTGGGTTAAAATAATACCTACATATCCAATGCTGCAGGGCTTTAAAGAGATTATTCTACCAAAAGGTGATATTGCATATCCACTATTTGCCAGTGCAGGTTTCCTAGCAGCAGGAATAGTACTGTTTTTTATTACAAATATCAGGTTCAAGAAAACGCTAAGCGTTTAGGGGGATGATGATGTTAAAAAGAATATGGATTATCTTTACTAGAGATCTTAGAGTAAATATGCGGGAATTCATGACCATATATATGATGGTCATTCCTCTGATATTGGCTGTGGGTATTAATTTCCTCTCACCCGGTGTTAATGACACCAGTGTGAACCTGGCTTTAATAAAAGATGAAAATATTGAGCAAGCTGCTTACTTTGACGACTTTGCCCATGTCGAACTCTTTATTGATGAAGCAAGAGTTGAAAACAGGGTAAAGGCAAGAGACGATGTAGTCGGAATACTTCCCAAGGATAATGGATACTATATTTTGACCCAGGGAAATGAGCATGAATTGAGTTGTTGATTATGCCAAACTGCTGAATGTGCTATATGAATCAGACGTACAACTAGAAGATGCCCGTTCAGAAATAATTGAATTTGGCAGAACGGTTCCTCCCCTGAAAAAGATGCTTGTCAATGTATTACTGCTTTTGATCTCCATGCTGGCAGGCATGCTTATTGCCATGAATATACTCGAAGAAAAAGTAGACAATACTGTAAGTGCAATAAATGTGACACCAACTTCCCGCCGGGCATTTATACTGGGGAAGGGCCTTACGGGAATGTTTGTTGCGATTTTTTCATCTATTGCGGTTTTATTGATCACGGGTTTTTATACTGTCAATTTAGGCCAGGCAGCTCTAGTAGTATTTTCATCGACAATATTGAGTTTACTAATAGGTTTTATACAGGGCTTAAACAGCGATGATTTTATGGAGGCAGCAGGCAGTGTTAAACTTTTATTCATACCGATGGCTGGCTCTATAGCTGGATATGAATTCGTTACAGGGAACTGGCAAATATTTTTCTATTGGTCACCATTTTTCTGGGCTTATAAGGCAAATGACATGATACTGTCAAAAAGTGGAACATGGCCCCAACTGATACTTTATATAGGTATTATTCTTGTCATATGCGGGGCAGCATATGCTCTGCTGGCACCCAGGATAGTAAAGGGACTTGAACATTAATTTTAGCTATATTTAAACGCATAAGATCTACAGGAAGGAGGTAAAGCAGATGGGTTATATAATCGGGGCGATAGCATGTTTATTGTATGCAGTATTTGTCTATTATGTCGCAATAAAAAGACCGCCATCAATAATCAGGTTGATCAAAAAGAAGCTCAATAAAAACATGAGCGATGATGCAGCGGTGATAGTATCCTATGTCTTTGCAAGCATTGCACTTGCGGGAGGAATTGTTTTAATTGTACTGGCTGCTATTAAATGAGAATAATTAAACAGTAATAGGCATCGCTAAAGCCTATTACTGTTTTTAAAATGCCTTTTTCCGCCACCGTTTTCTATTCTTCAAAAATATTGACACCTGTTATATAGTAGATTATGTCGGTACCTTGAGTTCACAGTCTTTTAGATGAGAACTAATATTGAAGAAGATAATAGATAATAAAAAGTTAGATGATATGGAAAAGAAAGCTTTGCCTAAGGATGATATTTACAGTTTGAACGGCCGTTATTCACGCCAGGTCCTCTTTGGACCTATCGGGACAAAGGGGCAGGAAATGCTGGCAGAAAGTAAGGTAGTCATCATCGGATCTGCCAGGTTCCTGAAGAAGCTGGTCAATGGAAAAATATACATCAAGTCTATTGCAGTGATCTTTGTATTCTTATTCATACTATCATCCCAGTTGATGAGCGGATGCACCATCATCGATACTGCAGGGGAATATCTTTATGGAAAGTTTTCCAGTGAGAAGGAAATGGATAAGGCCGTAGAGGTGGCCGGGGTGTTTTTTGACCTGCTGATAGAAGAGGATTACCGCCAGGCATATAAATATATCAGTAGTTCCGATAAGGACCGTGGTGATGAGCAGGATTTTGTGGATGAATTTGATGATATTACAAAAATAATAGGAGCAGAAATAAATTGGATCGAGGTAAAGGGAAATATAGCACTTATGGGAGTCGATTTGCTCGATAGCTATGACGGGGAAGAAAAAATGTATAAGGATATTGAGGTATCCCTGATAAAAGAAGAGGACGGAAGCTGGAAAGTCGTATTTTGGGAATAGGAAAGACCATAGAGATACAAAAGATCAAGGCATCGGGTCTCCGGGAAAAAAAGCAGGATATCATACCCGGGGAACTGCTGTTAAATATTTATATTAATGGCAAAAGAGTGTCAGTACTAAGCTGCTCACCTTTCGGGATAATAGAGCTTATTACCGGATATATTGTTTCCAATGGATATGCAGATGATTATGGGGATATAGAGCTTGTCAACCTGTGCCAAGATGAAAAGAATGGAGAAGAAGCCACAGGAGGTGAAGGATCAGGTTTCCCAGGCATGATGTCTGCAAAAGTCCGGATAAAAGGATATGACAGTGCAGATCCTCCGGGAGGGCCGGTACCGTATCTGTCAGCTGGTTGCGGCAGCCTGGATCCTGCTGTCATAGAAGAACTATTTAAGAAGAATCCAGATCTAAAAAATAGTAAAGGGAGTATGACTGTTGATTATAAGGTAATACTTGAGCTTGGCAAAAAGTTAATAGATAAGCAAAAACACAAGAAAGAATTCGGCGGTCTTCATTCTGCGGCGCTTTTTGATGGTGAAGGGAAAATACTCATAATAATGGAAGACCTGGGAAGGCATAATTGTATAGATAAGATTTACGGACATATGTTGATAAATAATATTGCTGCAAAAGATAAAATGATCTTTTCTTCCGGAAGGGCGTCCCTGGACCTGGTATTTAAGGCTTCAAAGATGTCCGTTCCTGTAATAATTACCAATTCTTCGGTTACGTATAATGCAGCAGAAACTGCGCAAAAAGCCGGGCTTACCCTTATCGGCTATGCCCGGGGGAAAAGGTTTAATATATATAGTTGTCCTGAAAGGATAATATAAAGCAAGTTAGAAAGGCTCTATTTTGAAAGTACTATTTTTAGGAGATATCATAGGCAAACCCGGGAGGAATGCCCTGATAAGGAATCTTAACTCCCTGATCAGTGAAAATGAAGCAGATATGGTCATCGCAAATGGGGAAAATGCTGCAGGAGGAATAGGAATTTCTCCAGATGTATGTGACAGTCTTTTAAAATCGGGTGTCGATATAGTCACATCGGGAAACCATATTTTTAAGAAAAAAGAGATAATCGACTATCTTGACCTCGAACCCCGGCTGCTTAAACCTGCAAACTATCCACCTGATACTCCAGGTAAGGGATACGGTATTTATGAGATCGAAAACCTCGGCGGTATGAAAGTAGCTGTCATAAATATATGTGGGAGAGTATTTGTTGATTATCTTGATTGTCCATTCAGGACAATTGAAAGAATAATGGAACATATTAAGGGAGAGACCCCGATTATCATTGTAGATATACATGCTGAAGTCACATCCGAGAAAGTGGCAATGGGGTGGTTTCTTGACGGAAAGGTCAGTGCGGTCATAGGCACCCATACTCATATCCAGACAGCGGATGAGAGGGTATTGCCTGGAGGGACGGCATATATAACAGATACCGGGATGGTAGGTCCCAGAAATTCAGTTATAGGGGTAAAAAAGGAAAATATAATTAAAAGGTTTCTAACCCAGATGCCCCAGCAGTTTACGGTCTCAAAAGAAGATGTGTGGATAAATGGAGTAGTGATCGATATAGATGAAAAAACCGGTATGGCTAGAGAGATAATCAGGATAAATCGTGAAGCTAACAATGGTAATAAGTAAGAAAATGATAATTTGAATATAATAATATGGAAAAAAAACCTGACAGGATTATTGATCAAGAGGGGAGCTTCAGAGCAGAGAAAACAGTGCTTGAAGCCATCAGGGATTTCAATATGCTCCAAAATGGCGATAGTGTACTGATCTCGATATCCGGAGGACCTGATTCAACTTTTTTAACTCATATGCTTTATCGGCTCAGGGATGAATTCAACCTTACACTTTTCGGTTTTTGTCTTGATCATATGACCAGGAATGGAAGATCTGCCCTGGACGCGGCATTCGTTAAGAAATTGTGCAAAAAGCTGGATATAAGGCTTTTTAGTGAAAAGATCGATGCAAGGAGATGGTCCAAAGCAAATAAGCTTTCCTTTCAAGCCGGGGCAAGAAAATTAAGGATGAGCAGGTTGGAAGAGATCTCTGGGAAATATAATATTGCCAGGATAGCAGTCGGGCATAATGCAGATGATAATATTGAGACTTTTCTTATGCGGCTAATAAGAGGTGCCGGTGCAAGAGGCCTTTCAGGCATAAAGCCTGTCAGCGGCAATATCATAAGACCGCTTATCAATACAAGCAGGGAAGATATCATGGAATACATCAAATATCATGATATCCGTTATTGCGTGGACCATACAAATCTTGAAAATGTATATTTTAGAAACAAGATAAGGAATAAACTAATACCTTTTATAAGGGAAAACTTTTTTAAGAATTTCAGGTCAAGCGTTCTTCGTTCTATCGGGATCCTGAGGGATGAAGATGATTTCTTGAGAAAATATGCATCAAAACTATTGAAAGAGATCGCAAGATTTTCGAAAAGTAAAGACGGTAAGGACATTATATATATAAAGATCCCCATAGAACCTGTCATTTCAAGCTCTGTGGCCATAAGGCGAAGGATCATATCGTCTGCAATGGAGGTGATCCTCGGGCATCTTGAGGATATCAGTTTTAAGAATATAACTGATGTGCTTTTACTCCTGAAGACTGAAAGCGGGGGTGAAAACAAATGGCTCCAGCCTATAAGGAGTTTAAGGATCTTAAGAATAAATGGATTCATCCACATGGTGGACCTGGAACACATCAAAGAACTTCCACGGGAAATTAAAAGCTATACTTTTGATGGTCCCGGGAAGGGAACCGGACTGAGAATACTCAAATGTGCGGGACCAGGAAATAAAAATAAATGGGGAAACGGACCTTAAACAGTTTTCGGTAATACTAAAATCCGGTTTGACTTTCAGGGACCGGGAGACAGATTATAAAAAGGCCGGGGATAATCAGGCTTTTATGGACTATGATAAAGTAAAATTTCCTGTAAAAGTGCGCAATTGGAAAGAGGGAGACAGGTTCTATCCCCTTGGAGCTGGGGGCAGTAAAAAACTCCAGGATTTTTTTACCGACCAAAAGATCACTGTAAATAGGAGAGCAGATGTCCCTGTTTTTTATGATAGTGAGAAAATAATCTGGGTGGGGAACCATAGGATAGATAACAGGGTAAGGATCACTGGAAAGACAAGGAAAATATTACAGATGGAACTATTTGAAAAATGATATATATATGATTTAATTAAAACAGACAATGCTTGAAAATATTATATAAGCATATGAGTATATATAAGTATAAAAAAGAAGATGGAGAAAAAATTCTGGTATATGATAAGGAAAAAATTAAGGTACTTATAGATGAGCCTACTCTCAAGAAGAAGGTAAAGGAGCTGGGCAAGAAACTAACCGCCGATTATGAAGGTAAGAGCCCTGTCCTGGTCTCAATACTCAGGGGGTCCTTTATATTTGTAGCAGATATCTGCAGGGAATTAAAAATACCTGTGACTTTTGATTTTATGGCAGTATCAAGTTATGGAAATTCCAGGGTGAGCTCTGGCATAGTCAGGATAACAAAGGATCTTGAGTGCAGCATCGAAGGCAAGGAAGTGATCATAATAGAGGATATAGTAGATTCCGGCAGGACGCTCAATTACCTTATAAAGAATCTAATGGCCAGAAACCCTAAAAGCATTGAAGTCTGTGCGCTGCTTGATAAAAATGTACCAAGAAAGATGAAAAACAGCGTAAAATATAAGGGATTTGATATACCAAATAAATTTGTAGTAGGCTATGGTCTTGATTTTGAAGAAAAATACAGGAATCTGCCATTTATAGGATATATTGAAAATGAATAATATTTGTACTATCATTAAAGGTTGATAAAAATTTTGTAAAAAAAGGAGTTGTTTTAAGTTTGAAAAATAATTTTAATAAAAATAAAAAAGGATTTAGGGGTAGGGGATTTAAAAACATCGCACTGCTTATCCTGCTTGTAGTGGTAATGTTTTTGATCTTCAGGAATCCACTCTTCATGTCCCCCGATGTAAGGGAATTCAGCATGGATGAGTTTGTCGCTACTATTGAAAGTGGCAGAGTGAGTATTGTCGCCCCACTTCTTATAAAAGCAGAAGATGGGATGATAGAAGGAGAGCTTGCAGATGGTTCGATGTTTGAGGTAGCATTCCTTCCGGACTATGATATCACCCAGTACTTGCTGGACAATGGTATAGCTTTTAAAGTAGATAATCAGCAGCAGTCCGTATGGCTGCAGATACTTATCAGTGCGATTCCGTTCATCATAATGTTTGGTCTTATATTTTTTATGATGAATCAGCTTCAGGGTGGGGGATCCAAAGTAATGCAGTTTGGTAAGAGCAAGGCAAAGCTTGCTACCAAAGGTAAAGAGGGAGTAACATTTAAGGATGTTGCAGGAGTTGATGAAGCAGTCGAGGAATTAAGGGAAATAGAGGAATTCCTGGAAAACCCCAGCAAGTTTAAAACTATGGGTGCAAAGATCCCAAAAGGAGTACTATTATATGGTCCTCCGGGGACCGGTAAGACACTGCTTGCAAGAGCTGTTGCAGGTGAAGCAGGGGTACCATTCTTCTCAATCAGCGGTTCTGAATTTGTTGAGATGTTTGTCGGTGTTGGCGCCTCAAGGGTGAGGGACCTCTTTGTCCAGGCAAGGGCCAGCCAGCCTTCAATAATATTTATGGATGAGATAGACGCAGTAGGAAGGCACCGTGGCGCGGGCCTTGGAGGCGGACATGATGAAAGAGAGCAGACCTTAAACCAGATACTGGTAGAGATGGATGGGTTTCATCAGGACAGTACGGTCATACTTATTGCGGCAACTAATAGGCCCGACATTCTTGACCCTGCTCTTCTAAGACCTGGAAGATTTGACCGCCAGATAGTAGTTGACAGGCCTGACCTGCCTGGTAGGGAAAAAATACTTGAAATACATGCAAGGGGAAAGCCCCTGGATAAGTCCATAAGCCTGAAGACCATTGCCAAGCAGACACCCGGGTTTACAGGTGCTGATCTGGCCAATCTATTCAATGAAGCATCGCTTCTTGCTGCGAGACATAATAAGAAAAAAATATCCATGTTTGAAATAGAGGAAGCTGTGGAAAGAGTGATCGCAGGACCCGAGAAAAAGTCAAGAGTCATATCTGAGGAAGAGAAGAGGATAATCGCATTCCACGAATCGGGACATGCCCTGCTTTCATATATTCTTCCATATACGGACCCGATTCATAAGATGTCTATTATTTCAAGGGGAAGGGCGCTTGGTTATGTTATAACTCTTCCTGAAGAGGACAGGTTCCTGAAATCAAAGAATGAGCTTCTGGACAATATTACCCAGCTGCTTGGCGGAAGGGTAAGCGAAGAGATGAACTTTGCAGATATAACTTCCGGAGCCCAGAATGATATTGAGAGGGCCACGAAAATAACAAGGAAGATGATAACCGAGTATGGTATGAGTGACAAGCTTGGCCCTGTTGCTTTCAAGGGTGAAAAGGATGAAGTATTTCTTGGTAAAGAGATCGCTTCAAGGCCCCATTATAGCGAAAGCATAGCTTCAGCTATTGATGAGGAGACCCATAATATAATTGCTTCAAGCTATAAAAAGGCCAGGAAGGTACTTGAAGACAATAAGGCTACACTATCAAGGCTGGCCAAGGAGCTTATGGAGAAAGAGACACTTTCAAGGGATGAGATATTAAAGATCCTGGCAAAGGTTGAGACTAAAAAGGTAGAAAAGGTTAAAAAAGTTTCCAGCAGGAAAAAGGCCACAGCTGCAGCGGGAAGAAGTAATGTAAAAAATACAGCCAGGACCAGGACAAACGTAAAGAAATAATAGACATAATAATCTTTCAGTATTGAAGTTTAAAATAAGAATTAAAAATATATAATACTTATCTTTGATGCTGGAAGATTTTTTTATTGAATTAGGAGGCTGTCCGAAGGGTTGGACAACAAGCAAAGATCCAATTTTCGGACAGGCTCCTAGATAATACAGGAGATTATTGTGGATAAAAAAATGATAGCCGAAGGCGTAAAAATGATGCTCACAGGCATCGGGGAGGATATCAAAAGAGATGGACTGATAGGCACCCCCGAAAGAGTAGCTGATATGTACGAAGAGATCTTCAGTGGAATAGGCATCGATCCTGCAAGCGAGCTTGGCCCGATGTTTGATGAGAATCATGATGAGATCATTTTAGTTAAGGATATTTCTTTTTATTCGCTTTGTGAACATCACCTGGTACCTTTTGTAGGAAAGGCTCATATTGCATATGCTCCTAATAAATCCGGAAAGGTGATCGGTTTATCAAAACTTACAAGAGTTTTGGATATCGTAGCAAAAAGACCGCAGATCCAGGAGAGGATGACAACTATTATCGCAAACACTATTATGGAAAAATTGAAGCCCAGGGGAGTAATGGTGATCATTGATGCCGAACACTTGTGTATGAGTATGCGTGGCGTAAAGAAACCAAATACACTTACAGTCACTTCTGCGGTAAGGGGACTTTTCAGGGATAATCCGGCTTCCAGGGCAGAAGTGCTCTCACTTATTTATAATGGGAGATAAGATTTTTGATATAGGATCATCATGAGATACAAGATAAGAAAACTTGATATTAAAAACCGTGCAGAAGGAATGTCTGAATTTGAAAAGATCGGCTCCACGGTAGCCGGCCAGAAAATAATGGTAGAGAAGCTTTTCCCTGTGGCAATCAAAGTAAGGGGACTTAAGATAGCAGCAATAAATATACTAAAGCAGGAAATGCTTGCCAGGGGAGGAGATGTAGTCACTTCAAGGGATTCTCTTCTCGACACCAAAGGGACTACAGATGTAATAATCGAAGGCCACCGTAAAAGTTTTAAGAGCCTGATCCCAAAACTACGGATGCAACCATTTGGACTGGCGGACCTTGCTGATGAGTTGGAAGTCTTTTTTAAGGATCATAAAAATAATAGTAATAAGAAAAGTTTTAGGATAGGAAAGAAAAAGTTTGACCTGGTATCAGATACATTGGTAATGGGGATAATAAATGTTACACCGGATTCATTTTACGATGGGGGAAAGTATGATCATAAGGACCAGGCAGTAAAACGGGTAAGTGAGATGATAGCAGACGGTGCAGACATTATAGATATCGGGGGATTGTCTTCAAGGCCGGGGGCAAAACCTGTCAGCCTGGAAGATGAGATCAAAAGGGCCATCCCGGTTGTGGAATCTGTAAGTAATAATTTTGATACCCTGATATCCATTGATACTTACAGGTCAGAGGTCGCCCTGGAAGCTATTTCAGCAGGAGCCCATATGGTAAATGATATCAGTGCATTTAATATGGATAAAAATATGGCTGCGGTGGTAGCAGACAAAGGAGTATCAGTAACACTTATGCATATGCAGGGGAAACCTGAGAGCATGCAGGAAAATCCGCAATATGAAAATGTTATTGATGAGATATATGAATATCTTGATGGTAAGGCAAGTACTGCCATAGATGCCGGAGTATCCCCGGATAAGATAATACTGGATCCAGGTATAGGATTTGGAAAGACTCTTGATCACAATCTAAGTATTTTAAATAAGATCAGCGAATTCAGGTCTATGGGATACCCTATAATGATGGGAGCTTCCCGGAAAGCATTTATTGGTACTATTCTTGATCTCCCGGCAGAGGACAGGCTTGAGGGAAGTCTTGCTGCAGCAGTGTGGTCAGTGATCAATGGAGTAAATATTTTAAGGGTCCATGATGTTGCTGAAACTGTAAGATCGGTAAAGATAGCCCGGGCTGCAATGTCAGGATTTTAACTAATTTACCAAAATATTATTTTCAATGAATAATAAAGTCAGTTATGTTCAAAATATTTGTAAAAAATCTAAAACTGTATGGTTATCATGGAGTAAGGGAGCTTGAGAAAAATGACGGCCAGTACTTCCTGTTCAGTATTGAGGTCCTCATAGAGGACTCTGATTACTCCGGCAGGGATAAACTGGAGAATACCCTGAGCTATTCGGATGTGATCAGGGAAGTTAAAAGAATTAATAAAACTGAGAAATATGACCTTCTTGAGACTTTCAGCCAGGTACTTGCAAACAGGATAATGGAGTTGTCCGGTCTTGTAAGAAAAGTAAATATAAGGATTGAAAAACCTTCACCTCCAATAGATGAAAAACTTGATACAGTCGGTGTGGAATATGTGCTGGATAAAGGTGGTAGCCGGCCCATTAGGACCAGGAAACTAAAACCCGGTAATACTAAAAAATCCAAAACAGGTGATTCAAATATAGTCTATCTTTCCCTTGGTTCAAATATGGGAAACAGGAAGATAAATTTAAAAAAAGCCCTAAAACTTCTTAAGGGAAATCCCGGTATAGATATCGAGAATATTTCTTCTCTTTATGAGACTGAGCCCATGTATGTAGAGGACCAGAAAAGTTTTTATAATATTGTGGTAAGAGCCAGTATTGAAAGCACTATGGGGCCATTTGAGCTTTTAGGGTCCATAAAGGCAATAGAATACGGTCTTGGCAGAAGGAAAGTTGGGACCAGGTATGGGCCCAGACTGATCGATATAGATATACTTTATTTCGGAGATGAAGTAATCAAATCAGAAATACTTGAGATCCCTCACCCTAAAATTATTGAAAGAAAATTTGTACTGCTTCCATTAAGTGAGATCGCACCCGACATTAAGGTCGGGAGAAGTGACATAAAGAAATATATTAAAAAAACCCACCTCCCCGAAAAAGTAAAAGTCATCTCAACCTTTGATATGCCTTAAATTAAAAGGATTTACTATACAAAATAATCTTTTATGCAGTAGTTATACCATATATGCTATTATTTAAATATTAGGCATTCCAGATAGCTATATCTGAAAAAAGAGGGAGAGTAAAATGCGTCCGATGACAAACTTTTACCGTTTATTGTCTGATGATGAAGTTGAGATGCTTCATGAAAAAGCACTGAAAATACTCGAAGACCCGGGCATGAAGATTGAAAACAGGACCATGCTTGATGCATTAAAGAAGAAAGGGGCCGTAGTAGATCTTGAAGGTGAGACAGCAAAGATGCCTGCAGAGCTGATAGAGGAAATTATAGGTATGGTTCAGAGGGATGAAGTCAGCAGGATGGAAAAAAAGAATAAGGATAATGATCTTGAGACAGCTTATCCTGATATGCTGACATTTAGCTGGCACACCCCTTTTAGAAACAGGACACCGGAAGTACAGGCAAGTCTCGGAGGAGGCGCCCCCCTATATTATGATCATGAGAAAAAAACAAACCGTTATGCCACAGAAAAAGACTTTCTGAGGACAGTAGATCTTGCAGAAGCAATTCCAGAAATACTTACAGTGGGTAATGCGGTCCATTATATAAAAGAAAATGACGGTAGTGATGTTTCCCCGAAAATGGTGGCAATAAAAGGGGCAGCTGCTGTTGCAAAACATTCTTCGAAGCCTGGATGTACATCTATCATAGATAAAAGGCAGCTCCCATATCTCATGGAGATGGGAAGGATAGTAAAAGGTTCCGGAAAAGATTTTATAAAAAATCCGATACTTGTAAATATCCATGATACAGAATCGCCTCTCAGGGTCACAAGGCCCGAAGCTGCGATCATGGAGGAGATGATTAGACATGGTCTCAGCATATACATACTCCCTATGCCACTTGTTGGTATTTCAACCCCGGTATATCCAGCTGCAGCTGCAATAATCGGAGCGGCAGAGATCCTCGGTGTGTGGGCAGCTGTAAAAGCTGTAAGTGGGGAATGTCCGGTTGAAGCCAGCTGTGTAAGCGGAGTCCTTAATCCTGTAACAGGGGCAGCAAGTTTTGCTACTCCTGAGACAGTATTGATCGATCTTGCTGTTGCCCAGCTCTTCAGGGAAAAATATGGAGTTCCATGTGGTACAGGAGTGGGCGTGATCGATGCCCCCATCCCGGGTGCTCTTTCAATCTATGAGAGGACCTTTAAGACAATGAATTCTGCCCTGGCAGGAGAACCGTCATTCCAGGTAGGTCTTATTGGGGGTGCAGTAGTATTTTCCATAGAACAGGTATTACTTGATCTTGATATCGCCAGTTATCAAAATCAATTCATAAAGGGTATCGGCGGGGATCATTTTACCGATTCACTGGAACTAATAAGGGAAAAGGGAATAGGCGGACTTTTTATTGATTCAAAGCATACTGCCAGTAATTTCAGGGAATGTCTTTCTATGACCAGGACTTTGAATAGAATTAAAAGCACAAGCGTAACCGAGGCACTAAAAAATGATCCCGTAGATCTTGCCCATGAGAGGTGCCTGGAATTGCTGGAGGATAATAAGCCCTATTATATAGATGAGGATAAGTCAAAAGAGATAGACAGGATTGTTGAGGCTGCAGAAAAAGAACTGTCTTCAGGTACAGGTGCCATGGAATAAACTCCGGGATCGAGACATGTAGGTAAATGAAACCAGAATATTATACCCAAACTGAGACTTGACTCCTTTTTAAATTAGTGTTACTTATTACTTAAATAGTAACACGATTTAAAAAGATAGATATGCATATACCAGACGGATTTATTGACCTCAAAACTGCAGCGGTTACAGGAGTACTTTCTGCAGGAGGACTGGCCGGGGGCAATATATGGAGTAAAGAGATATTTTAAGGCACGGGTCATTGCCATGATGGGGGTGATGAGTGCACTTATTTTTGCACTACAGATGATCAATTTCACTATACCGGGAGGAACATCCGGACATCTTCTGGGAGGGGCACTAGCGGCAATAATCCTCGGACCTCATGCCGGGGCCATAGCAATTGCAGTAGTACTTATAGTTCAGGCCCTTATCTTTATGGATGGGGGGATCGTAGCTCTCGGGTCCAATATATTTAATATGGCCATAGTCGGAGTATACGGATCATTTCTGATCTATTGGCTGCTCTCCAAAATTTCAAAGTCAAGATGGATGTTCTTTATAGCAATAGGAGCAGCTTCCTGGCTGTCAGTAGTAGCAGCATCATTTTTTTGCCGCACTGGAGCTTGGTATTTCAGGAACTTATGCCATTGGAATAACAATGAAAGCCATGCTGGGGATCCATGCAATTATAGGGCTGGGAGAAGCAGCTATCACAATCGCAGTGATCTCCTTTATTAACAGGATCAGGCCGGAACTTATACTTACAAGAAATAGGGGACTCAAGTGAAGATAAAAAGAAATATCTTTTTTGCTGCAATGGCAGTACTTATCATCCTTATAATCGCAATGGGCCTCTCTCTTTTTGCTTCTTCTTTCCCTGACGGCCTGGAAAAAGTTGCTGAGAATTATGATTTCATAGCCAGGGCAGTTGAGGTACTTCCCAGGGGGTTCTTCCTTATTCCGGATTATGCATTCGGAAATGTGGAAAATGAATACTGGCAGACATCTATTGCCGGACTATTCGGGGTCTTAATAATTTTAGCAATATTTGCCTTAGTCTACCTGATATACAGGGTGTCAAATAATAATAAACCAACAGGGAAATAAAACAAACAAATGAATAATATCTATAAAGCATTTTTAATTTAAAAAAGATCAGAATGGAAAATTAAGAGTATGGGTAATTTTAGCCTCACAGTCAGGGACAAGCTTATAATCGTCCTTATAAACATAATATTTATCGTAAGCATAGCAAAAGGCCGGTATGCTGTTTTGGCCCTCTTTGGCCTGCTGGCAATACTGGTAATGGTACTTTTTAAGCCGGATTACAGGAAAATGCCCAGGAGGATTTTTACCGTTTTTCTATATCCTCTTTTTGTTTCCATATTTATTCCCTTTATTAATCCAGGCAATGTCCTTGCTGAATTGGATCTAAGATTATTTAGTATCACCATTACAGACAATGGTCTTACCATCTTTATTACTGTACTTATGAAATCATTTCTTTCCATCCTTCTTGTTTCTTCCCTTATGCTTTCAATTGATGAAAAAGAATTATTTTACGGACTAAGAAAAATAAAGGTACCCAGGATAATGGTATCCATTATGTTTTTGATGTACCGCTATGTTTTCCTGATAAGGGAAGAATCCAGGACCGGGCAAATGGCTATAAATGCCCGTGTATTCAAAAGATCATACTATACGGTTAACCGCAGGCTCGCTTACCTTATGGGAAATCTTTTTATCAAGTCTTTTGACAGGGCAGAGAATATATATAGATCAATGGAGAGCAGGGGATTTACAGGAGAGTTTCATATTACCGGAAGGACGCCTAAAAGCTCGAACTTTAAGCATTACGTTTCTTCTCACATTTATAATAATCCCTGCCTCACTAAAAATAGTGGAACTGACAAGAATAGTCTAGTAAATTACTTTTTATAATTTAATGGAAAATACATCAGCTAGTAAAAATAGAGGATCTCTCATATAAATATCTTTCCAGCAGTCGTTTGGACCAGGATAGTTCTACTTTTAATGAAGTGCTGGATAAGATCAGCTTCAAGATTTCAGAAGGGGAAAAAGTATCAATAATCGGCCCAAATGGGGCAGGGAAATCAACACTACTTTTAAATATTGCCGGATTGGCTGATGAAACCTACCGTGAGGGAGAAATATTTATATATGAGAAGAAGCTGGACAAGAAAAGTATTTATGATATACGCGAAGATATCGGATTTGTATTCCAGGACCCGAATGATCAGTTATTTTCTACCAGGGTATTTGATGATGTCGCCTTCGGCCTGGTGAATTTTTTAAATAAAAAAGATAATTCAAAGGCTAAAGACAGGGATTATATAGAGGAGATAGTCAGGATAAGTCTTAAAAAAGTAAATATGAGTGGAGTAGAAGAATCAATACCACATTTTTTAAGTTTCGGTGAAAAAAAGCTTGTATCACTGGCTACAGTTCTTTCTTATAATCCCCGCATCCTGATCCTTGATGAGCCCGCCAGTAACCTGGATCCGGGCAATAGAAATAATTTTATTGAACTGATAAAAAATATGGAAAAGACCATTATCGTTGCCACCCATGACCTTGATATGGCCTATGATTTTTCAGACCGCTGCATAATCATAAATGATAAACATATTATTTATGACGGGAGCTCAAGTGAGATCCTGACCGATAGTAAATTCCTCAGGCAAAATAATCTTGACCTGCCTTTACGGTTAAAAGGTCCAAAAAGGTAGCAATGAGAATGCTTTAGAAGATTTTACCATTACAAGCTATTATTCCAGTGACCAGTTATTTTATGGAAAATTCCCCACAAAGAAACCTGTATGTTAAAATTTAACTTAGTGATCTGTTTGAGTGGTCAGTTAGCAGACAGTAATATCAAATCAATTATGACAGGTACCAGGATAAAGGCGGTTTTATGAAAAATATTGTTATTACGGGAAGTACAAGGGGAATCGGCCTTTGCATGGCAAAGGAGTTTCTAAGAGTAGGCTGCAATGTCACCATATCCGGAAGGGGTAGCAGTCTTGCAGACAAACTTAAAAATGAGCTTAGCAGTTTCGGGGAACAGATACTTTATGTTTCCTGTGATGTAAGTAAAGCAGACGAGGTAGAAAGACTCTGGAGACAATCGAAGGAAAAATGGGGAAGTATTGATATCTGGATCAATAATGCCGGACAGAACTGCCCCTATGAATATTGCTATGAGACCGAAAAGGATTATATTGATGCACTGATCGATACAAATATAAAGGGGATGATATATGGTTCCCAGATTGCTTCAAAAAACATGCTGGTACAGGGTAGCGGCCAGATATGGAATATGGAGGGCCTGGGGTCCAATGGTATGATCCAGGAGAGGACCATACTTTATGGTACAACAAAGCGGGCACTCCGGTATTTTACAAATGGTCTTGCCAGGGAGCTGAAAGGTACACCTGTTAAGGCAGGAAGATTATCACCAGGCATGATGCTTACTGATTTTATTACCAAGACACCTGACGGTGAAAAGTCTCCCGTAATAGAGAATAAAAGCTTTAAATTTATTTTCAATACTCTTGGAGACAGACCAGAGACAGTGGCAAGTTTCTTTATTCCCAGAATACTTGCAAATACTAAAAATGATGCACTCATAGCATGGCTTACAAATGCTAAAATGATCTGGAGATTTATTATTTCTCCATTAAATAAAAACCGGTTGATATAGAAATAACCATATTATTTTTAAAGGACAGGTCAATATCTAAAAAAATGCAGGTCAAACTACTGCATGAAATAAATATTTAATATATAATAATCTAGCTTTAAGTAAAATTGAAAACACAAAGAGGCTAATGTTATTAGCAGAAGTAATAGGTTCAGCTGTATGCACCATAAGGGTTGAATCTATAAAAAAAGCGAAATTCAAAATAGTCAAATTAATAAAACCTGACGGCACATGGACCGGAAGTTATTCAATGGTAGAAGACATTATTGGTGTCGGTTTTGGGGAGAAGGTACTGATAGCTGAGGATGAGATATCGATAGCCAGGATGCATGATGGTAAAGAGGATATCCCTATAAGGTTCTGTATTGTTGCAAAAGTGGAAGATATTAATTTAATATAGGTGTTTTATGGAAATAGGTAAAGTAGTTGGAAGTATTACTTCCGTATCAAAGATCGAAGAACTGAAACCGGTCAAGCTGTTTCTTGTCCAATTGGTTGATAGTGATCTCAAGCCAAAGGAAGATTATATAGTTGCAATCGATCCTATTGGAGTAGGAAATGAAGACATGGTGATACTCACCGGCGGTAGCGGCTCAAGATTTACTGAGATCACTGAACCTACACATACGGATGCATCAATAATTGCAAGGATTGACAATCTGGAAGTTTAAAGGAGTATTTTAATTGACTCTTGGAAAGATAATAAAAGAGCTGGTATGCAGTGTGAAGGCTCCCCGGCTAAATGCTACCAGGATATATATTGTAAAACTTCTCAACCTGGACCTGACTGAAAAGGATAAGCAGGTAGTGGCCATTGAAAATAGACTGGGCCTGGGAAAGGGAGATATTGTACTGCTTGTAAGCGGCAGCGGAGCCAGGAAAATAGAAGGAAATACAGATATGCCAATAGACTGTGCCATAGCTGCGAAAGTTGAAAATATAAATATTGACCCAAAATATAATTCTTTATTATGAACAGTGCAAAAGTAATAGGAAAAACTTATTCGGACTTTATGCATCCTTCCCTGGAAGGAAAAGACATAAAGATTCTACAGATAATCAATGCTGAAACCGGTGAATTGGAAGGCAAGCCATTTTTTGCTACTGATCCCCTGGGTGTAAGCATTGATGAAATAGTTGCATTTGAGACAAGTTTTCAGGCAACCTGGTCCTATGAGGACCATATGGTGCCTGTTGACTGCTCAATAACTGCAATCATCGACTCCCTGGATATTGGAGAGGAAGGACCAGATGATAATAGGTAGAGTTATAGGAAATGTCGTATCTGTGATAAAAGACAGTTCATATGATGGCTTCAAGCTCCTGGTCGTCCAGGAGATGAATATAGACGGAACATATGGAGATGATTTCTATATTTCTGCAGATCTTATCGGAGTGGGAAATGATGAAGTTGTGATGGTGACCTGCGGTACTTCATCAGGGCCACTGAGGAGACTCATGAGAAACCTATCGACTCGGTGATAGTTGCAAAGATCAACCGCCTTATCTTCAAAGACCGGGAAGTGGAATTAGAGTAGAAGTTTAAATTATTTAATAAACTTTTCAAGGTTCATTTTTGCATAAACAATTCTGTGAATTTCTACTTCATTTTTAAGCACTACATAGAATACCAGGTAATTTTTAACAGGCATTAACCTGTATTCAGTTTCAAGTGATCCTTGTGGTTGATATAATTTGCAGGAGTAAGGAAATTGCCGAAGCCGGGATATAGAATTATCAAGTGCATCAATAAAGTCCATTGCGGCCTTTGGCGCTTTAAGATTATCAGCAATGTAGCTTGTAATATCCCATAGATCTTTTTGTGCTAAAGGCAGATATTTAAGTTTATGCATTATCCTTATTAACCCTGTCAGCAAGGTTTAACCTTAAACCGGAAAAAACTTCTTCATGTGAATAACGTACATCAGTGGACTTTGCCTCCATTTGGGCTTCTTTCAACTTAGAAAATATTTCACCTTCAAACTGCTTACGCTCATAGGCTTCGATGCTCATGACAACCATGTCGCCATATCCATTCTGGTCAGGAAAACCGGTTCTGATGTTTCATGTACAAATTTTGAAATATCAGCGAAATTATTGCGTAGATCTGAAACTGGCCTGATCTTTGTCATATAATCACTCCTTATTAATTTATCATGATACTATCATAATTATGCTAAGGAGACAAATTATAAGAAATCACCTCTGCTCCTGTTTTGGCTCCTTCTTAGCTCTATTATCCATGAATAGAGCCAGCTGTGTTCCCAGGCCTGGGTCCTTAGAGCATCAAGTATTTCCTTGTCAAGATCTGGTCCATCAGAAAGGCTGAATTTACCTTTACGCGCTCTGGATTTCTCATATCTACTATTACTGTAGTTAGTGCCGGGTGGCTCAAGCAGAAGTAGTGAGGATAGTACTCGGCTTATAGACCATCTCCAGAACTAAGAAGGAAAGTACAATGCCAAGAAAACGCTACACACCGAAACAGATAATCAATTCCCTGAGGGAAGCAGAAGTGCTGATAAATCTTGAAAACTCTTTTTGCAATGTTTCAATTCTAGTTCTTGGAGATCGTCTAATATTTTTTCTTCTAACTCTTAAAACTTTTTATTAAGAGGAGCTCTTCTCTTTTTCTCTCTTCTTCTTAGAATAAACTATAGTTATTATACTACCTATTATCACTACTATAGCTCCGATTATTGCGCCTATTATTGCAGGATCCATAATTTATGCTCCTTTTTTTAACTTCGACCAACTTATTTTAAATTGTCTATATATGATAATATTTTATTATAATAGAATATCATATTTCATTTTTCTTTTATATTATAAATGAAGATAGTTCATTAACTAAAAAACTAGAAGCATAAAAATTTTTACATGCTAACCATTTAAAACTATTAACTAAAATAAAATCTAAGTCCTTGAGGGCAATCAATTAGTTATTACTATATGTTAAAGAGAAGAATAATATGTCTTACAGTTTAAAATTATTATATGAAGTTGCTTATCTAATATTGTCTTTACCGACTTCAAAGTTTAATTCAAGACCCAGATGATCAGAAACTGTATAGCTTTTATAAGAGCAGTCATCTTCTAATGATATTTCCCAACAACCATTTGGTGACCTGTTGATGGGATCTTCCGGATTCTTATCTAGGCAATATAGTAAGTCTGGTTTTTCCGGAACCAGGGATATGGAAATAGGTTCAAGGTAAAGACTGCCGGCCCCTCTAAAATAGAATATATAGTCAATCCGCTGAGGTCCGCCGGTTCCTGTAGCAATTTGGTTACCTATTTCTCCATATGGATTTTTACTACCTGTGATCCAGTCCTTACCTATCCAGGTAAAACCAGGATCTCCCTGGATTTATTTCAAGCCAGCTATCTGTAATGCTTACCTGTTCAGATGAAAAACCATCTAATATTTTGATAAATTCTTTATACTCGATGTTTCTCACTATCTGAATGCTCACTATTGGTTGGATCTTCAGTTTCCGGAGGACTTATGTCAGCAAGTTCCATCCAATTATCAGGTTTTTCAGCTGCTACATTAAAATCACCTACGATCAATATAGGACGGATATGATCTTTGTCTGATTTTATGATCTCAGAAATAAAATCCATAAGTTCAGAGATTTGTGCCAGCCTTGTCTCACTATAATCATGAGCCTGTATATGAGTATTGAATACATGCAGGTAATCACCTTCGGAAGAACTGACCTGGATACGTGCATAAACCACCCCTTTATTTGCCAGTCGGTCAGAACCGCTGCTTGACGAGTAAGTCATTGCACTACTTTCAATTATCGGGTATTTGGAAAGGATTATCAGGCCGCTATCCTGCCTGATATTCAAATGGCCCCTGTCAGGGACCCATAACATAATAAGGGCTGCCTATTAACTCCGCCTCTAAATCATTGACTCTTTCGTCTATTACTTTTACACCCCAAAAATTTTTCTTTTCTGCAAGCACGGCCACACTTTGTGCTTGTTCCAGGGGATGCCATAGATCTTTATCTTTTCCGGGAAGGGAATTATACCAGTTATTAAAATACTCAAGCTGCCACTTGTTGAATTTCCCATTTTCGGCATCCCGGGAAATCATATTATGCCATGCAGAGATGATCCTGTTCTGGCTGCTTCCATTATATACTTCCTGTAAGCTGACAATCCCATAATCTTTCAAGATCAGGTCTGCAATGCAGTTTGTGCGCTGGTCAAATGCCGGGGCAACAAAATCAAATGGGATCAGCATAGTATTTTGGGTCAGGATCTTTATTGTCTCTTTTGTAAATATCTTTTCCTTATTATTTGCAATGTCTCCGTTGCTGTCCCCAGAAGATAATTCTAACTCTGAATCAAGGGCAGCTCCTTTATTGATTATGGTACACTGGCTTGAAAGAAGTAATAGCAGAGAAAGGGTCAATAAAAATATAGTCAGATAAATAGGGGATGTTTTTATAAATCCTGGCTTCATATAATTTTTTCCAATTCAGTTATATGACTTTAGTATTGTACATGCCCCTTACCAGTTCCGGTTCTGGGCAAATTTCTACTTTCTCCCAATACAGTTTTCCCTTGGGCAGAGGTCGCAGGCCACCCTGGTCTTATCTATTTTATCTTCAGGACCAAAACCATAGACGCCGGATACTGATTTAAAAGGTAGCATCAGGAAGCTATCATTAAGATGGACCCCGATCCTTGAGCCATCTACCATATTGAATAGTTCTTTCTGCTCCTCTATTGTCCACTTGTACTGGCCGGGTGAATATTTACAAGTAGCACCATAACCTTTTTGCCGGATACTGCTGTCTTTTATGATCTTACCTACATATTCTCCGGCAACTCTGAGCATGCTTGTTGTGATGACATCCATAATGATAGTTCCCAGGGTATCCCCGCCATCTTGCTCTTTTTTTATAATGTCATCAATTTTTTTACCGAGAGTATAAATAAGGATAGTTGCGGTTTCTGATCCTTTTAAGATTCTTGATATATTGGGTCCATTAAAAATATGGCCTGACTCAAAATACACTGAATCCCTATCAATTTTATCTATACCAAATGTATCATATACTGCAGATGGCCGGAGTGCATTTTCGCATGTTTTTTTCCTGTCTTCAAGCATCTCTTCCATCCGGGGGATCAGCCTACCTCCCATAAGTTTAGTTAAGAATTCACGGCCTATATCATCTGGAATATCCAGCCTGGCATCTTTAATTATTTTCGTCATGACCCTCTAAGTTTTCTGTATCATTTAAATATTATTATGTATTATATTGTTTTGAGGGCTTAAAACAAACTTAAATTGATAGTAGGCTGCTAATCATATAGAATATGAAAAGTTTTAAAGGTGAAGGGGAACAAATATAGATAGTTTTCCATGGGTCTTAATACTTGATAATTTCTATTAGAGAAGAAATGATAAAGTAAGATAAAGAACTTATATTATTTTAACAGGTTCACCTGCTTTACATGAATATCTTAAAATATTAATATTAGTACTCGACTGGTATTAAATAATAGAGGAAGTGTTATTAAAATGATTTCTGTTGAAGAAGCCCAAAAAATGGTTCTAAACTCGGGATTGAAACCCAATGCAAAAAAGTTACCAATACTTGAAAGCCTGGGACTTATCCTGGCCGAAGATATCATCTCTTCTGATGATATTCCCATATACGATAATTCTGCTATGGATGGTTATGCGGTGCGGGCCATTGATGTAAAAGGTGCAGAGAAAAGCTATCCCATAAGGCTGGTACTTATAGATGAGGATATCCCTGCCGGGAAAATACCAAGAGCTACAGTAAATCCCGGTTTTTGTATGCCTATTATGACTGGCGCTTCTTTGCCAAAAGGGGCAGATTCAGTGATCAAAAAGGAAGATACCCAGAGAGATACAGCAAGTATCATGGTGTTTAAGGAAATTGAAAAAGGAGAGAATGTAAGGTATCGCGGTGAAGATATAAAGAAAGGCAATACTGTTTTTAAAAAGGGTGACAAGGTAAATCCTGGCGCTATAGGGGTACTGGCTTCCCTGGGAAAAAGTGAAGTCAAAGTTTTTGGGCCTCCGGTCATAGGGGTACTGGCTACCGGTGATGAACTCATCGGGATAGATGAAAAACTGGTTGCCGGAAAAGTAAGAAACAGTAATAGTTATTCCCTGGCTGCACAGATAAAGGAAATGGGAATACAGTACAAGATATTCGGTAGGGCTCCTGATGATGAAGAATTGCTATTAAAAAAAATAAAGGATGCGCTGGGCGAATGCGATATTTTGCTTTTAAGCGGCGGAATATCAGCGGGAGACTATGACCTTGTCAAAGATACCCTGGAGGGCATGGGAGCGAAACTTAATTTCTGGAAAGTAAATCAAAAACCGGGTAAACCACTGGCTTTTTTCGAATATAAGGATAAATATATTTTTGCCCTTCCCGGAAATCCGGTTTCTGTTATGGTTTGTTTTGAGATGTATGTAAGACCCATGATAAGAAAATCTATGGGAGCCCGTAATCTTTTCAGGTTTGAAGTATTAGCAGAAGCTCTTCACGATTTTAAGAATAAGAAAGGGAGGATAAATTTTATCCGGGCTATTGTCGAAAATAGGGATGAAAAATATTTCTTTAAATCAACCGGTATGCAGGGTTCGGGGATACTTACCTCTATGGCGAGAGCCAATGGCATAGCCAGGTTCCCGGCAGATATGGGAAATGTGAAAAAGGGAAGCAGGATAAAGGTATATTTGCTGGATGAATTATAGAGTAAAAGGGAAAAAATAATAATTATCCGGCCTTAGTAAATAATTTATTTTATTGATTTAATAGTTTATATATTAGTAGTATAATCTTAAAAATATCTTGAATAGATATTAGAAAAAATTAAATATTTGTCTCCGACTCAAATTTCCTAAGGCCTCCATGGAGGTTATGGAGTTTGAGCGGTAAGGTTAATCGGGAAACGGATTGGCCTCCCGTTTGGAAAGGGGACTTAAGGGTTTGAATGTATATGAATTGAGACCGGCAAGAACTCCTTGCTGGTTTTTTATTTTAGCAGGAGAAATAACCGTTTATGGATGAATGATTATTTATAGGGATGGACAGGGAGCATGATCAGTTATTAGATGGACTTATAAATTAATGAAAATAATCGGCTGGAATGGATTTATAGAATAATGAGAGAATCAAACAGGCATGGAATAAATAGAGATCAAAAAGCAGGAATAGTGAAAATAAGATATTCTACTTTGATCACTGTATTATTTATTATTGCTTTAATAGTTGCCACACTATTATTCGGAGTATCCTGTAGAGCAGGGAGAAAAGATAGGGAGATAATCCTTGCCACTACTACCAGCACTTATGACAGCGGACTTCTTGAAGAACTGCTGCCGGTATTTAAAGAGGAATTCGGCTACAATGTCAAACCTATAGCAGTGGGAACCGGAGAAGCTATAGTTATGGGCCAGAGGGGGGAAGCCGATATAATACTGGTGCACAGCAGGGAGTCTGAGGACGAATTTGTAGCCAGTGGTTTCGGGACCAAAAGATATGATATTATGCATAATGATTTTATAATTATCGGGCCCGAGGAAGATGCTGCCGGGATCAATGGACTGGATGCTGAAGAAGCTTTTACTGAGATAGCGGAAGCCCGGGCACCTTTTGTATCCAGGTGCGATGATTCAGGGACCTATAAAAAGGAGATCTCTATTTGGGAAAAATCAGGCAGTGTTCCTGAAGGAGACTGGTATATTGAGACCGGCCAGGGCATGGGTTCGACACTCCGGATAGCTGATGAGAAAAATGCCTACACCATGACCGACAGGGGGACTTATCTCTCGCAGCAGGACAGCCTGATCCTGGTCATACTGGTAGACAGTGATCCAATGCTTTTTAATCAATACGGTCTAATCCCCGTGAACCCGGAAAAACATCCAGGTCTCGGGATAAACTATCAGGGAGCAATGGACCTGGTAGGCTTTATGACCGGCAGTGAGGGCCAGGATATTATAAGGGAATTTGGCAAGGATAAATTTGGACAGAGTCTTTTTTATCCTGATGTAATAAAGTAAAGGTTTTAATCTTATATCCTTTGTAACACAGAATTCTATTGAAAGGCTGGGCCTGGATATTGGAAAGACTGTTACCGCCGGAGTAAAAGCAAGTTCTATCCATATACTTTAAATACATGGCGGTAATGCGATTTGAGAATAGATATTAGTATTTTTTAAAAAAGATGAAAATGGATGAGTATGGTACTGGCAGACAGTTTTAAACGAAAGATCGACTATCTCAGATTATCAGTAACAGACAGGTGTAATCTAAGATGTAAATATTGCATGCCCGGGGAAGGTATAAGACTTGCCGGCAGGGAAGAGCTCCTGACCTATGAAGAGATCTTGAGAACTGTAAAGATCCTGGGAGAACTGGGAATCAGGAAGTTAAGGCTGACCGGAGGAGAACCTTTGCTCCGTGATGATATATTGGAACTGATCTCCGGGCTGTCCAAACTGAAAGCCATTGAAGATATTTCTATTACTACAAATGGTGTCCTGCTCGAAAAATACCTGAAGCAATTATATGAATCAGGGATAAGCAGCGTAAATGTCAGCCTGGATAGTCTTGATGAAGAAAGCTACAGGCAGATAACCAGGGGCGGCGAAATAAAAAAAGTAATAGACGCAATAAATAAAGCAGTCGATATAGGGATAAAAAGAGTAAAGATAAATGTGGTTGTGAGCAGTATATTAAAAGCAGAGGACATTAAAGGGTTTATAAGGTGGACCATTGAAAAACCCATTGATATTAGGTTTATCGAGATGATGCCGGTTATGGAACTCGGCTCCGTAGAATGTAGTTCTGTCTCTATCAGAGATAATGAGAAAAAGCCCCCGATAAGCATGGATGAGATATTGACCATTATGAGAAAATATGGTCATTATTCAAAGCTAAAAGAAAAAAGAGGTTTTGGTCCTGCAGAGTACTATAATTCAGGTGGAAGCAGGGGAAATATAGGGTTTATAAAAAACGATATGAATTCATGTTTTTATTGTAATAGAATAAGGGTCACTCCCCTCGGGATATTAAGGCTATGCCTCTTTTCTGAGAAGGGGCTTGATCTCAAAGTGATACTCAGAAACAAAATTTCTGAAAAAAATATAAAAAATGCTATTATTGATTTTATAGAAAAAAAGCCAAAAGACAGGAACAGTAATAATTCCTGTGGACCGGATGGCAAAGGCAAGATACCTGGTTTTATGAATAAGATAGGTGGATAAATATGTGGCTGGATAATCTTCTAATAAGGAAAAGGTGATAATTATGGACAAGACTTTAGATTTTTCACATCTTGACAGTGATGGAAAAGCAAAAATGGTTGATATATCAAAAAAGCAACCTTCTATAAGGACTGCTAAAGCCGAAGGTTATATAACTCTCGATGAAAATATAATTGCCAGGATAAAGGATCACGGATTAAAAAAAGGTGATGTTTTTTCAGTAGCAAAGATAGCCGGAATAAATGCTGCAAAAAAGACATGGGAATTAATACCTTTATGCCACCAGCTGGCCCTGACAGGTATTGATATACATTTTACAATCCTTGATGAAGAAAATAAGGTAAAGGTCAATTCAGAAGTCAGTACCAATTATTCTACCGGGGTAGAGATGGAAGCACTTACAGCAGTCAGCACAAGCATCCTTACGATCTATGATATGTGCAAAGCCCTTTCCAAAAGCATGCAGATCGGACCCATATACCTATTGAGTAAAACAGGCGGAAAATCAGATTATAATAAATAATGATATCCTGGAGGCCAAAATAGGGGATAGCAAAGTAGAAGGAAAAATAGTTTAATAATAAATGGAGTGAAATATGAAAAATGATCTTAAAATAGCAGTTATTACTGTGAGCGACAAAGGATACAGGGGAGAGCGAGAGGACAGAAGCGGGAAGTATATTGTGGATTATTTCAAGGAGAAGGGATGGGAGGTCTCGGACTATGCCATTGTTCCTGATGAGGCCGATATTATTAAAGAAAAGCTGATAGATATATGTGACAATGAAATAGCCAACTGTATAATAACAACCGGAGGCACCGGTTTTTCTTTAAGGGATGTTACTCCTGAAGCTACTGAAGAAGTAATTGAAAAAAAGGTTCCTGGCTTTAGCGAGATGATGCGGATAGAGGGCCAGAAAAAGACTCCCAGAGCCATACTTTCCCGTGGTGTGAGCGGTATAAGAAAAAACACCCTCATTATCAATCTTCCAGGGAGTATGAAAGGCGTAAAGGATAATCTGGAACTTATTTACCGGTCACTGCCGCATGGAATAGATATTCTTGCCGGCAGGGATGCAGAGTGCGGACAGGAAGAATAAAACAGTAAATATATGAGGAGGGTCCAAAGTGAGATTAAAAGATAAAGTCATCATAGTCACCGGCGCGGGACGCGGTATCGGCAGGGCAGCTGCTATTGCACTGGCTGAAAATGGGGCCAGGATTGCAGTTGTGGCTAAAACTGAGACGGAAGTCAATGAAACAGCCGGGGAAATATTACAGAAGGGTTATGATGCCATACCGATAGCTGCAGATGTATCTGACGAGATCCATGTAAAAGAGATGGTGAAAAAGGTAAATGAAAAGTTTGGAATTGTAGATGTACTGATAAACAATGCTGCTGTAGCAATTGTAAACAGCCTGGCAGATTCAAAGACTGAAGACTGGGACCTGACAATGGCTGTCAATCTAAGAGGGACTTTTCTATGTACCAGGGAAGTAATAGGCGCCATGATCAAAAGGCGTTCAGGAAAGATCATTAATATTTCATCAAGGGCCGGCAGTGAACCCTTTGCTAATTTTACTGCATATTGTACGTCAAAATACGGGATCATCGGTTTTACTGAATCGCTTGCTGTTGAGATGAGCAAATATAATGTATTTGTAAATGCAGTTTCTCCTGATAGGGTAGTAACGAAGATGTCCACAGGCTCCATCCCGGATGGTGATTATTCAGACTGGTTAAAACCAGAGGACCTGGCAGATCTATTTGTTTTTTTGTCATCTGATGCATCAAATAGTGTGAATGGCGCGGTGATAAATGCTTATGGGTTTGCAGGCTTCTTGAAATCAGGTCTTGAGTAGTAAGAAGGTCTCAGATCTTTAAAATTGGAATAAGAAATATATTAAATAAAGAGGGAGATATGTAAAATGGAATTAAAAGTAGAAAAACTGGACGGACAAAGCTTTTCAGAATTTGGTTCAATATTGAATCCGGATGATTGCGGGGAACCACTCATATCTACGGATGGGCTTGCTTACTATGCAGATAAATTACCACTTACTTTTTCTTGCAGTACTCTGATCACGCTAAATTTTCTTAAATTAGAAAAGAGACCATTTAAAATAGATTTCACGGAAGCTCATGATCTTACGGAGGAAATAATAGGTGGCTTTAATGAAGATATTGTTTTTCATATGGGTCCGGCTACTAAAGATCCTGACTTCTCTAAATATAGAGCATTTATTTTGCCCAAAAATAATTGGTGCAGGTTTAAAAAGGGAGTTTGGCATGGTGGTCCCTTTGCTATCAAAGAAGGGGTCACGATTGGATGGGTACTTCTACCTCCATTCACATACACAAATGACACCCGGGGAATAACGATTGAAAAGCCTATAGAAATTAAATTATAATATCCTGTTCGCCTATCAATATCAGGCCTTATAGGAATTCCCTTATTTTTTGGACCTCAGCGGAGGATATATCTATAAGAAATTATTCACTTTGGGGCAGTATTGATATTGTAAGCCAGGCAACTGTAGATATTATTGCATAGTTTACTAGCTATTTATCCTTAGCACTCTCTTGACTTCTTTAAATATAAGAAATAGAAAATAAGCAATACCGTTTTTTTCACTCATTCTTATCCTTTCTTTTAATTCTTTTCAGTCACGATAATTTAAGCACCTGGCATACGATTGTGAGTTTATTTAGACGCTTTTAGGTTTTTAAAGTTTCGGAAATGAAACCGGCACGCAATAAAATATAGTTACGGCATACAATAAAATATAGTTTAAGGAGATGAGTTCAATCGGTGACAACAACCAAAAGAAAATAGTAGTTGACAAATGATATTAATTTGGTATCATTTGAATCAGAGGTTAATATGAAACTCATAACAAGAGAAATAGATTATGCGGTAAGAGCCCTTATTTACCTTGCTGATAATGGGAATGGGAAGAAAGTATCGGTTTCTGAATTGGTGGATGAACTGGGAATAACCAGGCCTTTCCTGAGAAAGATAATGCAGCTTCTGGCAAAAGCAGGTGTTATAGAATCGTATAAGGGAAATAAAGGTGGATTTAAATTATTAAAGAAGCCTGAAGATATTTACCTGATCGATATGATAGAGATCTTTCAGGGAAAATTTACTTTAAATGAGTGCCTTCTCAGCAAAGATATCTGTCCCAATAAAGGTGATTGTATTTTGAGTGACAGGATAGATGATATTGAAGAAAAGGTAAAAAAAGAGCTTGAGTCTATAGATCTAAGATCTCTAGTTAAAAAATAAGAAAGAAAGGAAGCTAAAAATGGCAGAGAGAGAAATAATTACAATCGATCAGGAAAAATGCAATGGCTGTGGGAATTGCGTGCCTGGTTGTCCTGAAGGGGCACTTCAGATAATCGATGACAAAGCAAGACTGATAAGTGATCTATTCTGTGATGGATTAGGGGCATGTATAGGTGATTGTCCCGAAGATGCGATCTCGATAATAAAAAGAGAGGCAGAACCTTATGATGAGGTAAGGGTCATGGAAAATATCGTGAAACAGGGAGAAAATACCATAAAGGCTCACCTGGTGCATTTAAGGGATCATGGGGAAACAGGATTTTTAAAGCAGGCCACTGATTATCTTGAAGAAAATGGGTTCGAGAATCCTCTTGAAAAAGAAGCAAAATTAAAAGAGGAAAGTAAAGAGGAAGAAAGCGAAGACAGATTACCCTGCGGCTGTCCAGGTTCTAAAGTCATGGACCTCAGGGATGATGATAAGACTGATACAACCGATGGAGACACCGGAGCGAAACAGCGGTCTGAATTAAGGCAGTGGCCCGTCCAGATCCATCTTGTACCTGTCAATGCCCCGTATTTTGACAATGCAGAACTTCTGATTGCAGCCGACTGCGTACCATTTGCTTATGGTGATTTTCACAGGGGCCTTTTGAAGAATAAGATACTTCTGGTGGGGTGTCCCAAGCTTGATGATGCGGGATTTTACAAAGATAAAATAACTGAAATACTTAAAGGAAATAATATTAAGTCAGTAACTATTGCACATATGGAGGTGCCGTGCTGTTTTGGACTGGTAACACTGGTAAATGAGGCACTTGCTGAGTCAGGAAAAGATATTCCTCTTGATGATATAACTATTAAGGTAAATGGAGAGATCCAGGAGGACTAAAGTTTAAGTCAGGGTAGAAGCAAACTGGTTTGCAATGTTTTTACTTTAAGACACTTTAATAAAAATTAATAATGCTATATAATAAACAAGTCATTATGACATAATGACTTGTTTATTTTTTTAGTAATATTTATAAGGGAATTTTAAAAATGGAATGGAATGGTAAAAAAATAAATACAGATAATAAAGTTGTATCTATTGCAGAGGCCAAAAGTCATTTTTCAGAGTATATTTCAAAAGTTGCATATGCAGGTGAAAAATATTTAATCACCAAAAGAGGAAAACCCCTGGTAGCTCTTGTTCCTTTAGAGGATCTTAAAAGCATAGAAATCAATGAGGATAAAAAGGGATTATCTGAAATCATCGGGAAATGGGAAAACTTTGAAGAAATAGAGGATAGTATAAATAAAGCTTATTCTTCACGGAAAGAAGACAGGGGAAGAGATGTATCTTTTTGATACTGATGCCATAACAAATATTTTAAAAAAGAAACCTTCAAAGAAACTACTCAGGAATATAGGATCTGTATCAAAAAAAGAGGGAAATATTTCAACGATTACTCTCGGTGAGATAATATATGGAGCATACAGGAGCCCGGATCCGGGTTTTCATCTTAATAATTTAAAAACAGTATTACTGCCAAAAGTAAATATACTTACATTTGATAGCAGGGCAGCATACTTTTATGGAAAGATCAGGGCTGACCTTGAAGTAAGTGGAAAGACAATTCCGCATGCAGATATCCAGATAGCTTCAATTGCTTCCGCTAATGATCTAATTTTAATCACGGGGAACATCAGGCATTTTAACCGTATGAGTGGGTTAATTGTAAAGGATTGGATCAATTAAATTGTGATCTAAGCAATATAGAAGAACCCATTCCCAACTTTCTTTTTTACCATTGATCTTTCAGATATCAGTAAGGATATGTATTTATCTGTATCTTCTTTGCTTAAATCAAAAACTTCCTGAATTTCTCTTTCAGCGACTTTTTTATACTTCCGGACAAAAGTGATAATGGAATCTTTGTTTACTTCAGGGAAAGTAGGGTTTATGGTATCGCCAGTGAGCTCATGGAAGGCGTTTACAAATTCATTAAATCTCCTATAGCCTCCAAGGATGAGTTTTTCCTTACTATTGAGATCACGGATAAGAAATGTAGGAAATCCAGTAATTCCCTGTCTGCGGCATTCTTTCAGCTCTTCCTCGAAGGCTCTTTCAGCTCTGCCGCTTTTAATATCTTTAATTAACCGGTCAGAATTGAGGCCGGCTTCCCCAGCTAATTCTGCCTGAACTTCAGGTTTCTGGATAAATTTATACTCGGCTGCTGCCCCTTCCCTCATCATTCGAAGAAACCTGTTTGCCTTAATTTCATTCTGGAACTGAGCAGATTTGTAAGCAATGCTGGCCGGATATGTGGAAGTGAATCCTCCATTTCCAGTATCGTGCCATATCCGTATGTCAACAGGCATACCATGATTATTTGATGCCTCAAGCCAATGTGCTGCTACCTGCTCACGCCATTTCGGTCCGCCTATTTGATTAGACGGATCTGAAAAGTTTTCAATATCTGCTACAAGGCCTCCCATTTTGAAGCTTATTTTCACCTGCCCATTGTAGACTTCCTCTATTTTTCTGAGGATAGGTTCAGACCCCCAGCACCAGGTGCAATAGGGATCAGTAAATTCAGTTAGTTCTAGCAGGTATGATATCGTGATATATCTCCCATCTTCAGGTTTTTCACCTTTATGTTAAATTTCTTTCTTGGAGATCTCTTTCCAATCTTTTACCAGAAGGTCAACTATTTTTGGATCTGCAAGAGTTGATACATCCCCTATGCCATCTATTTCTCCACAAGCAATCTTCCTTAAGATCCTCCTCATGATCTTACCGGATCTTGTCTTGGGGAGTGCATCGGTAAATTGGACTACATCCGGTGTAGCAATAGGGCTTATCTCTTTCCGCACATGTCCTACAAGGGTCCTTTTAAGTGCTTCTGTTGACTCATAACCTTCCTTTAAAGTAACAAAACAATAGATTCCCTGTCCCTTGATATCATGGGGAAATCCAACAACTGCAGCTTCTGCAACGCTACTGTGGGAGACAAAGGCACTTTCAATCTCAGCTGTTCCGAAGCGGTGGGCCGGGACATTTAATACGTCATCGATTCTTCCCAAACGCCAGTAATAACCATCTTCATCGATCCGGCAGCCATCTCCTGTAAAATACCGGTCCTCAAATGCGGAAAAGTATACTTTTTTAACAAGTTCATTCTTATCATCACCGTAAAGCCCCCTTAGCATGCCGGGCCAGGGTTTATTTATTACAAGAGAGCCCTCCCTCATTTATACCTGCTGGGCTCCCATCAACTTTAAGTACTTCGGGAACTATACCAAAGAAGGGTTTTGAAGCAGAACCGGGTTTTGTGGGGGTAGCTCCAGGAAGTGGTGTTATTAAGATCCCTCCGGTCTCAGTCTGCCACCAGGTATCCACTACCGGACAATGCTCTCCTCCGATAACCTTATAATACCACATCCAGGCCTCAGGGTTTATTGGTTCTCCAACTGTACCCAGGATCCTTAAACTTGAAAGATCATGCGCCTTTGGCCACTTATCACCAAGACGCATAAGCGCCCTTATTGCAGTAGGTGCGGTATAGAATATATTTACCTTGTAATCCTGGACTATTTTCCAGAACCTGTCAGGTTCTGGGTGTGTTGGGATACCTTCAAACATCAATGTTGTCGCTCCATTTGAAAGCGGTCCGTATACTACATAGGAATGTCCGGTAATCCACCCGATATCTGCAGTGCACCAGTAAATATCCATCTCTTTTAAGTCAAATATATATTTTGAGGTAAGGTGTGTATAAAGCAGGTATCCTCCGGTTGTATGCAGTACCCCTTTTGGTTTTCCTGTGCTTCCGCTGGTATAGAGTACAAACAGGGGATCTTCTGCGTCCATCTCCTCACATTTGCAGACGTCAGTTATGTCGACTGAATCAATTTCATCATTCCACCAGAAGTCCCTTCCGGGTTTCATATCTACTTTGCTGTCTCCACGGTTAAAGACAATAACGTTTTCTACTCCGCCGCATTCATGCAAAGCCTCATCAGTCTTACTTTTTAGGTCTATTATCCTTCCCCCGTGATAACCAATATCAGAAGTTATTACCATCTTTGAGTCGCAGTCAAGTATCCTGTCCCTTAAGGCAGTTGCGCTAAATGCAGAAAAGACTACTGAATGTATTGCCCCTATCCTTGCACATGCAAGCATTGCTATAGCCAGCTGCGGGATCATTGGCAGATAAATAGTTACAACCGTACCTTTTTTGATACCGTGTTTTTTTAATACATTTGCAAATTTAGATACCTCTGTATGAAGCTGCTGGTAGGTCAGGGTTTGCTTCTCTGATTCTTTCTCGCCCTGCCAGATGATTGCAGCTTTGTTTCTTTTCCAGGTACTAATGTGGCGGTCAATACAGTTGTAGGATATATTTAGTTTCCAGCCGGGGAAAAATGCTACATAGGGTTTTTTATCTTTTCCAATACTTTTAAAATCATATTCCATGACTTTGTCCCCAATATTAAACCAGTCCAGGTTTTCCCGTGCCTGGGCTGACCAGAACTTTTCAGGATTTTTTATAGACTCGTCATACATCTTGTCATACTGCTCAGGACTTCTTATATATGCTCTCCTGCTTAATTTCTCTGGTGGCTGAAAAGTCCTTTCTTCCCGCATCATGGAGGTTATTTTATTCTGCAAAACTATCACCCCTTATTATAGATTGTCTTTTTTAAATATTTTTTAACCCAGGTAAAGAATAAATAATATGATTTTATCATATATTGCTTCCAAATGAGTAAGGTAAATATTAATTTATTATAAGAAATGGCTCCTGATTTCTTATATTATGATTCTAAAACTCACTTATTTATTAGTGATGTATCCAGTTATTATGATTGGGAATAATTAAAATAATATTAAGATTACATTAGTAAATTTTAAACTTTAAGGTCAAATATTGATCCTGGTGAGATAAATAATTTGACATCCTGGATAAACTTAAATAGAATTCTCTCATTTGGAATTAATGGGACTTTATGAATAAAATAGAACAGAATATATCAGATCTTGGAAATAAAAGGATAGGACCTCTTCTGGCAAAGCTTGCCATTCCGACTACAATAGGGATGCTGGCAAACAGCCTCTATAATGTTGTTGATACCATTTTTATCGGAAGAGGAGTCGGTACTCTTGCAATAGCGGGGATAGGTATCGTATTTCCGATCCAGATAATAATCATGGCAATTGCCCAGCTATTTGGAATGGGTGCTGCATCGATGGTCTCCAGGAGTCTGGGGAAAAAGGACTTTGGGCGGGCCTCAAATGTTGTAGGTAATTCATTTATTGCATCATTTGTTTTCGGGACATTTGCAGCGATCATGGTCTTTATCTTTTTAAACCCTATATTGAGAGTATTTGGAGCTACTGAGAATATTCTTCCCTTTGCAAGAGACTATCTTTCTATTGTGACTTTTGGTTTCATATATTTTCCATTTTTAGTCTCTACAAATAATCTCATCAGGGCTGAAGGTGATGCTAAAAATGCCATGATAGTCATGCTTGTGGCCATTGGACTAAATATAATACTGGATCCTATATTTATTTTTGCATTGGATATGGGCATCAAGGGAGCCGCCTATGCAACTATCATTGCCCAGTTTACAGGATTTATATATATAGTACTTTACTATATTCTCGGCCGGAGTTCATTAAAAATAAGAATGGTCCATTTCAGGATGAGATGGCATATATTTAAAGAGATGGTGAGCCTGGGATTTGCTTCATTTGTCAGGCAGGTAAGCATGAGTATCCTGATAATCGTTGTAAATAATTCTTTACGTGCCTATGGCGGAGATATTTCAATTGCAGTATTCAGTGTTGTAAACAGGGTGGTCATGTTTATAACGATGCCCTTATTCGGAATAGTAGCCGGGGTGCAGCCCATGATAGGTTTTAATTATGGGGCAAGTAATATGGGAAGGGTAAAAGGGTCCTTAAAGACTGCTGTATTAACCACATTAGCTATTGGTGCTGTATTTTGTATAATCATCTTTGGCCATTCCATCAAAAATAATAGGCCTTTTTACAATAGATACCGAACTTATTAATAATGGTATATTTCCTATGAGGATGATAGCGCTACTCTTTCCCTTTATCGGTTTCCAGATGATAGGCGCCAGCTTTTTTCAATCGATAGGGAAGGCAAGACCATCCATAGTCCTGTCACTTTCCAGGCAGGTATTATTTCTCATACCACTGATCCTTATCCTCCCTCTCTTAATAGGAATAAATGGGATATGGATAGCATTTCCTATTGCAGATTTTCTGGCTATACTCATTACCGGAGCATTGATATACCGTGAGATCAGGAAAATAAATAATCTAGAAATGGTGCTTGAAAAAGCCTGATTGATTTAACTGACTTTTACTATTGGCCGGGGAAATAACTTGATCCTCTTCATTGTTCTGAAAAATAAAGATCAAGATAAATTATTAGAATTAAATGTGTGTTTCTAGCCCTGGTCCAGGTATATTGATTTTCCCATGCTTTTCCCGGTCCTGGTTAAAAATACTTTGTTTATAACTTTCTCTAAATTCTTCTTATTTTTTATATTATATTCATCTCCCAGGTTCACGAGCCAATCTGCGTCCCATAATATCTTAAAATTTATTGTATTTATTTCGCCAGGGCTATGGTGTGAAGCTATTATATCGCAAACTTCATCAATTATTTTATTATCTACTTTCAGTTTGCCTAGCATTTTTCTGGCGATAGGGGGTCCTTCTCTTTCCTGAAGTTGTCCACCTGTAGAATTGTATTTACTCTTACATAATCTGATACCGATATCATGAAGTATGGCTGCAAGGAAAACAATTTTGCTATCTCCTTTTTCTTGCTTTAATATTTCCTTAGCATAGTCTAGTACTTTTAAGGCATGATCAATGTATTTTTTATCATTTTCAAAAAACTGTTTCATGTCTTCAATTATTTTATTTTCTAATATTCTGTCCACACCACTCCTTATTTATTGGTAAGATTAAGATTTTATATAGTTATATTTATTATATCAAAAATTTGTAGGGTAAATATTTTAATTATTTATTCTTATAAAATTATATCTACCACTAGAAAATACAAGACTATATTCACCACTTCTTATCTTTGGGTCAAATTTGGATTTAAGCATAGGGTCCTTAAAATACATATTAGAGATCAGGAATCCAAAAGTATCCTCCTCGACAAGGCTGATAGGATCTACAAGTTTATAACTGTCAGAATTAGAAAGGATCACAAAGTTATCATTTTCCAGAAAAATCTTTAATGAACTTCCTTCAAAACCCGGCAGCACTGTTATCCAGTAATAATCAGTTATGATCTTTCCATCGATTCCATATTCATCCATATAATCATAGATCTGCTGGTTTAGTTCCTGGTCCCCGATTGCTTTTTGACTCTCAAGCTGTCCCTGCTTTATTGTATTTCCAAAAACACCTACAAGGAAAATGCTTCCAAGTATTACAATAATACAGAGGAGGAACAGGACACGCCCGGGCCATAATTTTATTTTAACAGCAGGTCTCCTGACAGAAAAACCTGGGAATTTTGATGTAAAATATTCTTTTAATTTTCCAAACCTCAATATCCTGAGAATATATGAAATACCATAAGATGCTGAATAGGCAAGGAATGGAAAAGATACTATTAGATTCCTGTCATCATAACTAAAGAAGAGTCCCCAAATGACTATTGACGGGAGTGTTAGGCCAATTGTAAACCATCTTGATCTTCTATTAAAAAGACTAAAGAGTGATATTGCTACAAGCGCAAGGAAGAATACCGGACTTGCTCTCAGATTCTCCAGGCCATTAATAAATCTCTGGAGCAGGCTTGCATCGTGGTGGATGTCTACAAATAAAAACCTGAGTGAACTGAAATCCCTCCCGCCGGCAATATCTGCAAGCTTTATTATATACCAGTAAGTACCGGCCAGTATGATAAGGATTATAGTGGATATTTCTGAAAAGATTTTTCTTGTATTCATTGTCTTTCGGTTTTTGATCATCAGCCAGGCAAGCCAGATAACCGAGAATACAAGTATTATGAATCCCGCCTGTTTTGTGACTGCTGCAGCAGTAGCAAATAATAAGACTGCCAACTTATCAGCGTCGGAATAATCAGGCCCTGATCTCAGGATGGCATAGAAAGCAGCCATGGATAAGAAGGCAACCGCAAAGTCGACATAACCTGAATCAATATAGGGGAAACTATACAGGAGGCAAAGAGCTGAAAAGAACAGGACAGATAGAATATATGTTAAATTCTTTTTTTTGAGATAAAGGTCATAAAATGCAAAAAGTATTAATATCGGAAAGAGAGGCATTATTGATTTTGCAGCAAACTGAAGAGTATTGTCCTGCATCAGTACATAGGACAGGGACCAGTTTGCAGGTATTAGCTGGGGATATAAATTGGTGAGGCCCGGAATATCATTTAGATACCAGTCTATTGCCCAGCGGTTCCAGGAAAATACCGCATCCCAGTGTGTAAACACATTCCCGAGGTTTGAAAAGAAGAAATATAGTGAACCTGCAAGGATGAGCAGGATAGAGACAGGTATAATATTTTGTGCAAGACCTTTAAATCCTGATGGTATTTTGAGGTGTAGTGACCTTTCGATCTTCAGCCTGCCCTTTATTGCCAGGTAAATTATCATAATAAGCTCAGCAGCAAGGATGATATAAGCAGAAACAGGTGTGTATAATCCGATAAGAGTCAGGTGGTAGACGATCAGGTAATTGATAAAAAGGCTGAATGCAAAACTATACAGGATGACCTTGATCGGTGTATTATCCTTGATCCTTAAGAATTTAAATAAGATAAATCCAGGTATAAAAGTCAGCTGAAAGAACGATACTACTGCAAATGCTGCCATATTAATTGCTGCTTACTAAATAATATTATCATTTATTTTAGTCAATAAATTAATCCTGCACCTGTTCTGCTAATATCCGGTCAATTGTCCGGGTGACTTCACTGATAGGGGTGTAGTCTGTATTACTCTTTATAACTATTCCAACCAGCTTACATCCCGAGCTCAGGATAGGGCTCCCGCTCTCTCCCTCCCTTGCATTATAGAACTCTTTGAAAAAATTTATCTTTCGTTCAAAATTTCCTAATACATATTTAGGCTCTGTACCTTCATCTTCCACCATAAGCCCTGTCCTATAATGGGATAAAGTAAATATCGCATAATCACGGTTGTTCATATAGTCAGCTTCATAGTAAAGAAGTTCAGGATATATCCAATAACTGCTGGTATTTGATTTAAACTTAAAATCAGTGTATTTTATACCCTCATATTCTACACAGTGGCCAGCAGTTACAAGGTAGAAAACATCTTTATAAAACATTGAAAAGGCAGTAAAATTTTTATCATTACCCTCTGTTTCAGATACAGCGGAACCATAATAGACAGTTGTAAGCAATTTATTTAGATTACCTGTAAGGATATCATAATCAGAAAGCTCTTCGTTTTGTTCTTCTGTCTTCTCCACCAGATGGGCTATCTCGATTTTGAGGTCTTCGATCTCCTTTTCAACAGCACTTAATCTGGTTGAGCAGCCCGTAATAGTTATGAGCAAGACTATCGCAAGGAGGGTCAGAGTAAATATAAATTTTGTTTTTACAGATATTAAAATCTTCATTTTAATTTAAATAATAAAATAAATTATAAGTATACTATATAAATTCCTTATTATTAATTATTATTAAGATAATTAATTAAAGCTTATAGGTAAAAAAGAGTAATCACTTATTTTACTTACACATATTAATGTGTTATCCTTTGTGTAAGGGAGGTGCAGGATGGCAACAAACCTGGCATTAGATGATAAATTGATTATAGAAGCCCAGAAAATAGGAAATCATAAGACTAAAAAAGAAGCAGTATCTACAGCCCTGAAGGAATATATTGTGCATAAAAGGCAATTAGAAATTAAGAAATTATTCGGTGAGATTGAGTTTGATGAAAACTATGATTATAAAAGGGCAAGAAACAGATGAAAATATTAGTGGACACATGTGTGTGGTCTGCGGTTCTACGCTTTAAGAATCCTGATGTAAAAGCTACAGAAAGATTGAATGATTTTATTATTGATGGACTTGTAACTATTATTGGCCCTATAAGACAGGAATTACTATCAGGAATATCAAGTATCGAATTATTTAATAGTTTAAAAGAATCCCTGGCTCCATTTGAAGATATAAGTTTAAGGACAATGCATTTTGTAAAAGCAGCTGAATTTTCAAACACATGCAGGACTCAGGGGATACAGGGTTCCACAATAGATTATTTAATCTGTTCAGTTGCTCATCTGGAAAATTTAATAATATATACAACCGATAAGGATTTTAGAGACTATAAAAAATTTCTACCAATAAAAATATTAAAATGAAAAAATCTATAAAGATTCTGGAAGGGGACGTAGGATATGCTTTTAGCAATCGATGTGGGGAAATACCCAGACTGTTGTCGGGCTTTTTAAATCTGATAATATACTGGCTTCCTGGAGGATGGTGACTCCCAGATTTGAAACTGCTGATGAGATAGCTTCTGCAGTATATGGCTTTCTACATAATTCAGGATATGATTCAGAGAATATAAGGAAAGTAGCTATTTCCTGTGTTGTCCCGAGGATACTTGATGAACTCAATAAGATGAGCCGGAAATACTTTAATTGCGATCCGCTTGTAGTAGACAGCACAATAGATTCCGACCTGGTCATTAAGTATGATTATCCGGCAGAGATCGGGGCAGACAGGATAGCAAATGCTGTTGCTGCAAAAGAGATATATGGTTTTCCATCTATTGTAGTAGATTTTGGTACAGCTACTACTTTTGATATATTGTCCTTAAAAGGTGAGTATCTTGGTGGAGTAATAGCCCCGGGTATTGAGATATCTTCTGAGGCCCTGTTCAATTATGCAGCTAAACTTTCAAAAGTAGACCTCCATTGGCCCGATAAGGTAATAGGAAAGAATACTTATGATTGTATCCGTTCGGGAATACTCTACGGTTTCCTTGGCCAGATAGATTTTCTTCTGGACAAGATCATTGGTGAGATAAATACAGAAGGTAAGGATGGATTTAAACCGAAAGTCATTGCAACCGGTGGCCTTGCAGTATTGATGACTGAAAAAAGCAAGTGGATAGAGATCCACGATGCTGACCTTACATTGAAAGGTTTAAAGATCCTTGTAGATAAAAATAAATGACTCTAAATATACTATCCTGTACTTATTGTTGGATGAAAATTGCTCTGATAAATTTTAAAGAGATCAAGGACGACCTTCTGATTTTTTACATCATCAGCCTACTTAAAAAGAGTTTATGGAAAAAGACTATTTAAAATCCCATGTAAATGACCTAAAAAAACTGGTATCTGAATATATTGGTCAGTACTGTAATGCAAAAGGGATCAAATCCGGTCAGGTAGCTGAACTTCTTGATAAAAAAACGAGCTCACCAATAGGAAAATATAGATTTAAGATAGGTCAGCTTGAGATCGTTAATCCGGTAATATCAGCTCCTCTTGCTGGAATAAGTGACAATACTTACAGGATCTTTGCCAGGTCTTTCGGTTGTGGGCTTACTTTTTCTGAGATGGTGACAAGTTATGGGATCCATTTTGATCATAAAAAAAGCTGCAAACTTACTGAGATAAGTGATTATGAGAGGCCGTGCGCATTGCAGGTTTTTGGGCGTGAGCCGGATATTATGGCTGAAGCAGCAAAGAAAATTGAGGTGCAAGCTGATATCATTGATGTAAATATGGGTTGTCCCGTCCCAAAGATACTAAAAGCAAAAAGTGGCGGATATTTGATGCAGGATGAAAGAAGGGTAGGGAAGATAGTATCAAAAATGGCCGGGGTTCTAAATAAACCCCTGACGGTCAAGACGAGATTAGGCTGGAATAAAGAAAATATAAATATTATGCGTATTGCACAAATAGCAGAAGACTCAGGTGCAAGCGCCATTACGATTCACGGCAGGACAGTGAAACAGGGATTTTCCGGGAAAACTGATTATGAGATAATAAGTAAGGTTAAAAGAAAATTAAATATTCCTGTTATTGTCAGTGGGGATATCGGATCACCGCAAGAAGCTCAAAGGGTCCTGGAAGTGACTGGCTGCGATGGAGTGATGATAGGGAGGGCTTCAAAGGGGACCCTGTGGCTTTTTCTTAATATCCTGGTCCATCTGGAAGCATCAGGAGCTGAGGAGCAGGTCAATTTTATGGATTTTAATCCCGGTTATGAATGGAAAAAAGATTTTGCCAAGCTGTACCTGCAGTTCCTTATAGCTTTTAAAGGGGAATATAAAGCTATAAGAGAATTCCGCAAGCACCTTAGCTGGATATTTAAGGGAGTAAGGCATATAACAAAGGCCAGGAAAAAATTCTTTTTGATCGAGAGTATTGAGGATGCCCTGGAAATAGTCGATAATATATAAACTGTATTTCCAAAATCATCTGTAGAAAATAATGTAGGCACTTTGTGACAAACTGGTAATTGTAGAATTAAAAATGTATATAAATTATTATTTCCAATTCTAATCAAATGATCTTAGAAAATATCTGAAAGCTAAATCTTTAAAATATTTTATGTAATTGCTAAAATGTATTAGTCAATTTTCGAAAAAGAATTAAATAAGCAATACTGAAGAAATTGATATATTCGGGATGTAGCGCAGTTTGGCCTAGCGCGCAGCGTTCGGGACGCTGAGGTCGGGGGTTCAAATCCCCCCATCCCGACCAAAACAAGGAGGTATTACCATGATGTCAGAGATTCCGATAAACAGGGGTAAAGTTTCCAAAGAAAATATCGATAAAGAGATCCTGAGGACAGGAATAATAGCGGAACTTGATGCGATAAATCTCTACGAACAACTTGCTGCTTCAACAGATAATAAGGATCTGAAAGATATCCTCATGGATATTGCAAAAGAAGAAAAGACTCATGTTGGAGAATTCCAGGCACTTCTTCTCAGACTGGATAAGCAGCAGGTCGAGGAGCTGGAAGCAGGCCGGGAAGAAGTTGAAGAAGAGCTGGGTAAACAATAAGGTTCAATAAATATCAATATACTAGCGATTATTTATGCTTGTTATTTTGATGATCCATAGACAAGTTCTTATAAATTAGCATATTAATTAGCATATTGACTTACATAATTTAATTATGTAATATATTATTCAGGTGAATAAAATGAGAACAACTATAAATATTTCAGATCATGTGATCAGGGAAGCAGAAACTCTTTATGAGACCAAGAATAGGTCAAGAGCCATAGAGAATGCAATAAAAGATGCAGTAAGGTTTAATAAGTTAAAAAAGTTAATGCTTCTTAAGTCAAAGATCTCATTTGACGAGGAAAAAGTGAAAGCTTTAAGAGAAGAAGAAATTAATGAGCAGTTTTAATAGAGGTCCTTTATAATAATAGATTTATTATACAGAGTTTTAACGATGTGATAATTTTATGTATTATTTTAAAACAAGAGCAACCAGAAAAACTTAAATGGAGAATAAAAGAATAATAGTAGATACATCAGTATGGATAGAATATTTTAAAAACAACCAGAAGTATGTTCCATTTATAGAAGATAGTTTAAATCTGGAAAATATACTTATTAGTGGTCCTATAATATCTGAGTTACTGCATGGTGTTAAGAGTGAAAAGGAGTACAAATTATTATCAGAGTCAATCAGTGCAGTTCCCTGTGCCGAATGTGTGTATGATGATTGGATAAAAACAGGAGAGACTCTTTATAATTTAAAGAAGAAAGGCATAACCGTGCCTTTAACTGATGTGCTTATTTCAGTAATCGCCATAAGGCATGACGCATCGATACTTACGCTTGATAAACACTTTAGAAGTATTGACATGATAAAACTTGTAATCCTAGGCCTGGATGGGAGCCATAAGAACATGTAGAAGTTTGCCCACACTAAAAGTGTTTTTTAGGAGGCTTTCTAATTGGTTTTCTTTTTTTCATATGATATATTGATTCTCGGGTTATTTTGACTTTTTTTAAACAAGAAAGGTTATTTTTATGAGTCTTATGGGCATCGACATCGGTACGACCGGAACCAAGGCTATTGTTTTTTCAGAAGAAGGAAAAGTCCTTGCAAATTCATATCTTGAATATAATCTACTTTTTCCAAATCCAGGATGGGTTGAATTTGATACAAAGGATATGTGGGAGAAAGTATTTGATGTGATTAAGAATGTAAACTCCCGGGAAGAAGTACAGAATGATCCGGTAAGTGCCCTGGCAGTTTCCACAGTAGGGGAATCCTTTACACCTATTGATGATAAGGGGAAAATACTCTATAACACTATCTATTCCACGGATTCAAGAAGCACGCAGGAATTGGAATATATGATTTCTGTAATCCGGCAAAGGACCTGTATTATATAACAGGCCTTCTCCGCAGTTCGTAACGGCACTGAATAAGATCCTCTGGGTCAGGAACAATCTGCCGGATATTTTTAAGAAGACCAGCAAGATACTCTTTACCGAAGAATTGCTTCACCACAAGCTTGGTATCAGGGACTACAAGATCAATTATCCATTAGCATCGACATCCCTTTTCTTTGATCTGAGGGAAAAGAAATGGTCAAATAAGATACTGGATGCTTTTAACCTGGATGTGGATCTTTTTGCGGAACCTATACCTTCGGGAACTGAGATAGGAATAGTCAGGGAGGATATTGCCAGCGATCTTGGGTTTAAAGGCAAAGTATCTATTGTGACAGGTGGTCATGACCAGCAATGTGCTGCATTCGGGGTAGGAGCAATATCCGGAGGTATAGCAGCAGATGGTGTTGGGACCGTTGAGTGTGTGGTTCCTGTTTTTGATGAAGTAATAATGAAAGACAGTATGTTTGAAAATGATTTCTCGACGAGAGCTCATGTCATAGAAGATAAATATGCCACTTTTGCATATAATTTTACTGCTGGAAGTATCCTGAAATGGTATAGGGACAAACTGGCTCCGGACCAGAAGGAGATCGCGGAAGCTATGGGGACAAACGCATACGAATACTTCTTCTCAGGTTTGGATTTTGAACCTTCAGGCATATATACTTTACCGTATTTTTCAGGCTCAGGCACTCCTTATCATGACCCGATCACAAAGGGTTCGATGATCGGCCTTGGGATCTCTACTGAGAGAAAGGATATCTTTAAGAGCCTTGTTGAAAGTCTTGTTTTTGAGATAGGATTTAATCTTGAACTTCTAAATAAATCTGGTATTAAAATAAATGAACTCAGGGCTGTTGGCGGCGGTTCAAAGTCGGATTACTGGCTGACCCTTAAGGCTTCCGTGATAGATACAGTAGTAAAAAGAATGGATATAACAGAAGCTGGATGCCTTTCAACAATGATGCTTGCAGGGAGCGCTACAGGTGTATTTACAATCGATGAAGCGCAAAAGAAATTCGTAAAAGTAGAAAAAGAATTCTATCCTGACAAAGAGATAGGGGAGAGATATAAAGAACAGTACGAGAAGTATAAAAAGATATACGGCCTCGTATCCCAACTCTATGAATGATCATAACAAAATATGAAAGCAGTCAAATTTATCCGGGGACCAGATACTGATAAGGATTCTGTAGTCATTGTTTCAAAAGTGTATTTAGCCAGTAGTTTCTTCAAGAGGCTTTTCGGTCTCCTGGCATTTAAGCCATTAGAAGAAAATGAGGGATTATTGATAAAAGACTGCAGGAGTATTCACACTGTGTGGATGAGATATAGTATAGATGCAGTCTTTATAGATAAACAGGACAGAGTGACTGCCATTTATAAGGATATGGTTCCCTTCAGGTTCAGCCCATATATAAGAGGATGCCTCTTCTGTACTTGAACTTAAGGCAGGATCAGCAGACAGGGCATCTATCAGTATTGGTGATATAATAAGCTTTATAGAATAAAATTTCATTTATGCCTACTACTTATTGTCCACCCGCATATTCTATTTTTATGTTTTTGTGGTCAGATTATAGCGTTTAGAAATACTTTATACTTTGTGATCCTACAAACAAATTCTTATTGAGCATAATTATATCGGACTCATGAGATCTATTCACCCAGTTTATCAAGCAGGATAATTCCCTTTTTAAAACCATACGATCTTTTAGCTTGTTTTATTAAACAATTTTGCACTTTACCCATCCGGTATCCTCTCCCTGGGCTGGGGAACTAAAAAATATTAATATATGTATTTACATATATAGACAATAATGCTATTATGCTAAATATTGATATAGAATATTTATTTTAAGGACAGGATATGGGGAGATTAGTTTTTATATTAAGACATAGATTACCTGTGATCATCTTTATAATAGCTGCACTCATAGGTGGTGTCCTCATTTTCTGGTACATAAGTAATAAAGAAGGCGGTAGCGGTAGCAAAGAGATCTCCGGCACCCAGGAAAATATTTATGATACTGAAGACGAAGTCATGGAAATGTCCGAAGAGGAGGCCTCAACCGGATATTATAGACAACCACTTTCTTCTTCCATACCCAATGGACTCAGGGCTGTCAGTCTCCCCATTTCATTTTTCGGAGACGTCCGGGCATTAAGAGAAGGAGACGGGGTAGATATAATCTCGGTCTTTTATGATCCCGGTTCAAATGAGCTTTACTCTGAGACTATCCTTTCCCGAAAGGAAATAATAATCCTAGAAAATAATAAAGATACACCGGATCCAGAAAACTATCAGGATGCATCAAGTTCCGGGTATCTTAGTAGCGGGATCTTTAACGATATGTCTTCCGGAAATAATAATAGTAGTCAAATTAAAAAAATGATCGTGATCACTTTTTACCTGGAAGCAAATGAAGTCGAAAGAGCCTTAAAAGCAATCGAGGAGGGACAACTTTATCTTTCAATATGTCCGGCGGATAGTAAGGACATAGATATTGATTTTTAGATTAATTAAATGAACTGGAAAGTTGGTAAGCGGATCATATGAAAACATTGACCAGGCATAAGAAAAATAAGAAGGAAATTTTTAAAGAAAGAGAGGAAAATATGCAAAATACTGCCAGTCCTGAATCAAATATAATATTATTTTCATCTGCAAAAGGTGGAAGCGGGTGCAGTTTTATTGCATCTACTGTTTCTACCTATCTTGCCAGGAAGACCTCAGTAAATGTCCTTCTCCTGGATTGTAATATCGGGAAAAGAGACAGCAGGGTAATATTTGATGTAGATGATGGTAATTATAAAGATTATGGGGATCTGGGCAGCGCTGTCGGAAAACCGGATACCCCTTTGCTAAAGCGTTTGGTGATTAATTTTGAGAATAGCCTGCACCTTATGATACCTCCTCTGGATCTTGAAAAAAAAGAGATATTTGAAGGTGATAATTTCAATCAATTCCTTGAAAGCCTCAGGGATCACTTTGACATAATATGTATTGATTTCCCTTATCATCTTTTTGGAAGTATCGATATCGGGGAGATCGATATTGCGGACAGATTTGTCTTCGTGTCCCTGCCGGATATTGTATCAATAAATAATACCAGGATATTGATGGAATATATTGATAGTGCAAAGTCACACCCTGGTCCATACCTGATTATAAATAAATATAATGTGAGACCCGCGATCTCACCGACAGGGCTTACAAATATACTGAAATTTCCAATCAGTTCTTTCATGCCTTATGACAGGGATATTGAATCTTTAATAAATACCCGGGGACCTGATTATTTATTTAATTATAATTTAAGGATCATAAGAAGTATTTCAGAAATATCCCAGAAGATCTACGAGGAACTGGATCTATGAATCCCGTGAATAATAGTAGTGAGACAGAAAAATATATAACAAAAAAGGTATTTGAGAATATCAGCGGGAAAGATTTCAAAAAATTCTCAGCTATAGACAGACAAAAAGTAATCGAAAAAATTGTAGGCGATATTGCCGATTCAGAAAAAATACTTCTTACTACCCGGGAATTGTCTATGCTTTCCGGAAAAATAAATGAAGATGGATTTGGACTTGGACCCATCAGTCTCCTCATGAGTGATCCGGAGATAACGGAAGTAATGATAAATGATCATGATGAAGTTTATATAGAAAAGAAAGGTAAAATTATAAAAATACAGATGAAGTTCCGGGATAGCAGGCATATAAGAAATCTTGTAGACAAGATACTTGGTCCTCTTGGATTGCGTGTAGATGAGAGTCATCCGATGGTAGATGCAAGGCTTAAGGACGGTTCCAGGATCAATATTGTCTTAAGTCCGGTGAGCCTGAAAGATATTGTGGTCACCATCAGGAAATTCAAGAAAGATATTGTAGATACTGAAAGACTTATAAAGGAAGGAACCGTAGATAGGAAAGTAGGAGACTTCCTGGCTAAATGTGTTCGGAATAAGGCAAATATTTTAATTGCCGGGGGGACTGGAGTTGGAAAGACTACACTATTGAATATTCTTTCAGGATTCCTTCCAGAAAATGAGAGGATAATAACGATTGAAGAGATCATGGAGTTAAGGTTTACTCATAAAAATCTTGTAAGGATGGAAACGAGACCTCCCAATATGGAAGGTAATGGAGAGATAAGTATCAGGGATCTTGTCAGGAACTCACTTCGTATGAGACCGGACCGCATTATAGTAGGCGAGATAAGGGGAGTGGAAGCTATAGATGTGCTTCAGGCTATGAATACCGGACATAGCGGTTCCATGACTACAATACATGCAAATTCACCGAAAGATGTGATGATGAGACTGGAGACTATGCTGCTCCTTTCCGGCAATAATCTGGATCCGTCTACCTCACAGCGGATAATTGCTACTTCTATCGACATAATAATCCAATTGAAAAAGACAATAGATGGGAACAGGGTACTTTCTAAAATAAGCGAGGTTTTACACCATAAAAGTGGTCGAGGAAAGGAAATGAAGCTTGAGATCAGGGATATTGCAGTATTGGATGAAGGGACAGAAAACCATTGGATCTTTTATGACTATATACCTGCATTTCTTGAGGAGAAAAGATGAGGCTTTTAAGGTCGGGTAAGAAGATGAACTATTTGATATCTGTATGTTTTTCAGATGACCGTAAAAGGATTTTAAATAAACTAAGGAATCCATGCATTTTTATACTGCTTATGACTGCTTTTTCTTTATGGTTTAATAATATGCTGGCTGGATTTTTCATGGCAATTTGCATATCAGTATTTATTTCGGGTATTTTCAAAAGCAGGGAGGAGCAAAAGTTCTTCAGGCTTCACTATCAGTTAATAGACTTTATCGGGCATCTAAATATAATGCTCCGGGCCGGGAAGACACTCCGCTACATATTATTAAATTCATGGCCAAAATTTGAGCCACCACTCGGGACATATTTAAAGGAAGTAGCCGAAAACCTTGAAATAAATCCAGACCTTGAGGAAATACTGGAAATATTTGAAAAAAGAAGCAGCAGCAATGAAGTAAAGCTTCTTACATCAGCATTAAAAATATGTAACAGGATAGGTGGAGATATGGTACAAGTATTAACCTCCGTGTCTTCTACATTGAGGCAAAATCTCAAGTCCAGGTCCCGTCTTAATACCCTTATTCTCCAAAGTAAATATTCAGCAAATATTATCAGTCTTTTTCCGATAATCGCCCTTATAATGCTATATATTTTTTATGGTGATACTATTATGGACTTTTTCTCCTCAGGGCAGGCATTATCGTATTGATAGCTGGAGGTATCCTGGAACTTGCCGGGATAATCATCATGAAGAAGATAATCGATACAGGGGAGTTAAAAAGTTGGGTAAATATTATATTCTACTGGTCTATTATGTTTTTATCATCTGCGGGCTCCTGGTGCTTATATATAGAAGTTATAATACTCCCGGGGAAAAATATATTAAGAACAGAAATCCAGGCATGGGAATCAAAAGAGTGATAAATATATTAAATATTTTTGCCCACAAGACAGGTAGTATTTTTACAAATGATCCCAAGAAGAAAACAGGGATCCTGAATATGCGGATCCTAAAAATACTTGAAGAAGATGAAGGCATAATAGTGACACCCGGATCTTTCATTGGCTATAAGGCGCTTTTATGCATTCTTTTTGCCATCGGAGGAATACTTTTTGGTGACAGCCTGGTCACTGGTATGATTTTGGGGGTAGGAAGCGGTGTGGCTGGATATTATTTGCCTGACATTTTAATAAAGAAGCAGGCAAGGCGGATATCTGCAAATATTGATACTGAACTGCCATATATGGTAGACCTTCTCAGGATTGCGGTGCTCTCCGGACAAAATATTTATAACTCATTTAAGATACTTGTAGAAAAATACAGGGCCAAGATATGCTTTGATCTAAAAGACTATATAAGAGACATAGACCGGGGATCGGGGAAAGAGACTGCATATAATAATATGATAGAAAAAAATAAATCAAGACAATTTGCTAACTTGTTAGCAGTTCTTTTTGAAGCTGAAAAATATGGTTCACCGCTTGATGAGATACTTGTCCAAAAATCAAAGCAAATAAATTTTGAAAATGTAGAGAAAACTGAAAGAAAGGCCAGGAGGACAACAGTGTTGACATTGATTCCCCTGGTTTTTCTGATCCTTCCCGCATTCGTATTATTGGTCGGGGGTCCACTGGTTTATGTCCTGGGAAATGGTATATTTACATTTTAATCCCAGGAGCGTGTCCGAAAACTAATCAGCCCCACTAGCTTACCCCAAAAACCACAGGACCCAAAGTTCCAGGATATACCCCCAGACAGCCCAACACCCCGTCTGGCTCTTGCCAGTCCGGGGTGTTATTCAGGCGTCCCTTACATCTATATAAATCTATAAACCTAGTTTAAAAATATTGTAGTAATAACTCTTCTTCCTCCGCCATCTACTATCCCTACACCTATATACTTATAGTGTCCCCTAAGCATATTGTCCCTGTGTGAAGCAGAGTTCATCCATGCATTTATAAAAGCAGAAGGTGTACCCCAGTTTGCAGGTGCTGCATTACCTAAGTTCTCCCCTGCATTAGCCCAAGATATACCACTGTCTCTCATGATATTAAAAAATGTAGACCCTTCAGGGCTGTAGTGTGAGAAATAACCCCTAGATACCATATCAGACGCATCTTGTACGTGAGATATCTGTAAGTGACTGCAGTACCACTAGCTGGCTAAGTCCGTGATCTGCCCTTACACTGTTTATAAGCCTTAGCACTTCAGCCTCTAGCCCATTAAGATTGGCTCCTGCTGCCACTGCTACTGTAGTAGCTTCGCTCTTTGCTGTTTCCTCAGCTTCTGCCCTGGCTGCTGTCAGTGCCTTTGCTTCTGCTGCGGCCTCTTCTTCCTGCCTTATTTTATATATTTCTACAGTTCTAGACTCTAGATTGTCTTCTATACCGTCTACAATAGCAGCAGTAAGTGCCGCTACTTCTATATTTGCTACCGCTTCTACTACTCTTGTCTTGCTATCCGTTACTACTGATGTAGTACCAGCAAAGCTACTTGATACCTTTGAAACCTTAGTTAAAAATGATACTGAGGCCAGTGTTACCACTGTCACCAGCACTACGAGGACCAAAGCTATTATTTTGTTTTTTTTGGGACTAAACATAAAGGACCGCCTTTTCTAATAGAGACTTAAGCGGCCTTTTATGCACTTAAACATGCAAAAAAGTAATAGCCGGTTGCACCACTGGCTCCGTGCATTCCTGGTGCCCATAAAGCGGAATGCAGTTCATAGCCTCTATTACTTATTTAGTAAATCTTTGGTTGTCAAAAGAACTCTAATTTAAAACTCTGTAGTTATATTAATACAATAAATAACTAATGTCAAGAGAAATCTTTAAATTAATTAAAATAAACAATAAACATATAATGTATTAAGATAAGTATAATATTAATTGAAATTTGACTTATTATATTTTCACTTTTAACCATATATAAACAAGTTCCCTGAATTTCGCTATGAAGATATAAAAAGTAAAATATTTATAAATTTCTATTTATACAAAAGCATATATAAGATAGATTAATAATATAATATTTGTGCAAATGAATAAAACTATTAATGAGACAGATATATGAGCAATCTTAATATGATTTATAAAATTGATTAAAATACTGCATGTTCATTGAATAAAAATACTTTATAAAGTATCATAATAAATATTAAATAAAGTATTAGAAAGGATACATAATAAGATGTCAATTAGCATTACCAGGGATATAAAGTCTGTGACTGATCTCAAAAAAAAGACAAAAGAGATATTCAGGCAGATACATCAGACAGGCAGGCCGGTCATAATAACGGTAAACGGTAAGCCTGATGCAGTATTGATTGACGCCGGGGTATTTGAGAAAAAATTAAAAGCTCTCAATCTGGGAACTATTCTGTCAGTAGCAGAAAGCGACATCAAGTCCGGTAGGGTAAGAAGTGCAGATGAATTCCTGGAGGAGTTTTAATATTGGCAAAGAAAAATAAAGTGCTGATATCAAAAATAGCTGAAGAAGACATAAGGTATATATTTGGATATATCTTAAGTGACAATCCCCAGGCGGCAGAAAGATGGAAAAGTGAGATAAAGTCCCAGATTGCTTTATTAAAAGAGTTTCCAGCAAGATATAGCATTATTCCCGAGGCCGTTGATATAGGCATTGATTATCGCCATGTTATTTATGGTGATTATAGAACAGTCTTTAAGATAACAGATAATACAGTTTTCATAATGAGGGTGTTTCATTGCGCGAGGTTGCTTGACCTGGGGATATTTGGGAAATAAATTTATGAATATATTGAAAATGATATTCTAAATTTATCTAATAAAATTCCACAATATTAATAAGATCTATTTAGTTTGTCTGACTCTTTTTGCGATCCCTCCTTAATAATTTCTCTATTATTTATATAATTAAGCATTTACATAAATAAAATATTATGATAGATTATTAACGTATATATGCATATACACAAATAATTAATTGAAAAATTAAGGAGATCTCCAAAACCACGGAAAAGGAGGTGAACATGGAAATAATACTAAAAGCATCTGATTATTTAAAGAAAAGGTTGATTTTGTGCCAGAGCGGACAATCAACCCTGGAGTACGCCATGGTGACA